>ENA-ORXD01000485-ORXD01000485.1-sediment-metagenome-genome-assembly--contig:-NODE-485-length-50420-cov-4.960153_pt1 | contig 50420 bp, 38 predicted proteins | sample MGYA00237862_ERZ511471 | MGnify/ENA metagenome assembly ERZ511471
TTTGCGGGAGTAGCTCAGTTGATAGAGCATCAGCCTTCCAAGCTGAGGGTCGCGGGTTTGAGCCCCGTCTCCCGCTCAATTTATTTATTGCCGATGTAGCTCAGGGGTAGAGCGCTTCCTTGGTAAGGAAGAGGTCACGAGTTCAATTCTCGTCATCGGCTCATTAAAGCCTGGTTTGTACGATCAGGCTTTTTTCGTTTATATCATTTGCATTAGTTTTCCAATTCCACTATTCCTCACAATGCGTTTTACCGGCGATAATCCCAACAGGGACGAACGGATCGAATTCACGAAATCGATATTGTACCAATTTTCAGGATGAGAAGCTCCTTTAATTTTTACCGCAATGACCGTACGCAATGTGGAACCACGTACCCGGAAAGTATACTCGCTATATTTGGCCGGATGAAAGTGGATGTAACGTTCCTTGTTCCTTCCCTCCAGAAATATCCACTTCGAACCATCGTAAAGTTCCATAAAACGGTACGACTTTTCATTAGCGAGCCATTCCCGGTACGATGCCGGTGATGTGACTTCATGAGCTGTGAGCGTATTTGAAACAATGGTCAGAATTTCCTGTACGGATAGTGGTCCGGAATAAATATCGGTCATGGGCGCACCAATTCCCGAAAGAATCTTCTGTAATTCCCGATCGTCCGGCAAATCACGAATGGTATCGGCTATAAACTGACGAATATAGCTGAGGTGATGTTTCAGTGGATTGAAAATAAAGGGAGACGGAACATCAGAATAATTATGTACTTTTAAACTTCCCATTTCAATAAATGTAAGGAATATGACGCAAAAGCGATCGGAAGATCTACAAATGGCTTCTGGCTTTCCTGTGGAGCTTTATGAAGTAATTCGTGTGATACGAAAAGTTCCCCTTTTTCTGGAAGAGCATTTGAACCGGCTATACCAGTCAGCCCGACTGGCCGATGTGCATCATCTGCCCGGACCGGTAGCACTGGAAGAACAGGTTACCGAGTTTTTGCGCAATAGTGAAACAACAGAAGGAAATATCAGGTTATCGATAACTTTTCGTTCGGACGAGGACACGCCGGAGCCTGTAATGATATTCATTCAGCACCGTTATCCGGAAGAACATGAGTATGATGAAGGTGTTCGGCTCAGGACATTAATGGCTCAACGTGAATTACCCAATGCAAAAATCTACCGGCCGGTTTTGAGACAACGAACCGATGAAATTATCGCCGGCGGAAAATATTATGAAGTATTGCTGGTTAATCACGAAGGCTGCATAACCGAAGGTAGTCGTTCCAACGTTTTTTTCGTAAAAGGAAACCGGTTATACACCCCTCCAACTCAACAAGTGTTGCCCGGTATCACCCGGAAAGTGATCTTTCGTCTGTGTATCGAAAACGATATCCTGATAAGTGAAGAACCCATTAAAATGGTCGATTTGGACACATTCGATGCCGTATTTATTTCCGGAACATCAGTAAAGGTTTTGCCGGTTTCACACATCGACGAAAACCATTTCGACAATCAGAATCTACTTGTCAGAAAAATCGGACGCCTGTATGATGAGCAAATTGATGCTTACATCAGAAATAAAATATTACCCTGATCTCATTTGGGGACAAAAAAAGGTTCGCTTCTTCTGAAACGAACCTTATGATTGATTACTGATTATTCATTAATTCATTGCTACAGGAATACCCAGTATTTCGAGAGTCTGCGGCTCTCCTTCAAAAGCAATTCGGTTGATTTCCACAAAGCGGCTGTACCAGTCCTCTAACTCACGGATTTTTTTCTCCAGATCCACCACCTCTTTTGTTTCGGAACCCTTTTGCTTCCGGTATTCCCTAAAAACCTGACGCATAATGTCAATCAAATGACGCGCCTGCATCAATTCACTTTCCGGCACATTATTTTTTTGCATTGCCTCTTTCAGCGAACTGTCTTCGAGTAAAGTAGAATAAAAAATATCGGCCTGTGAAAGCCATTTTTCATAATCAGGATGCTCAGGATACGTCCGTCTCCAAACCTCGTTAGCTCTGGCAACCTGATCCATGTCCTGTACTAACCGACGATGCCGGTTATAAAAATTTTCAAAATCGTTCTTTACTGTTTTAAATGATTCAAGTAACAAACGCTCTTTCCCGTTATAGTTATCGGGTAAACGATTTAACCGAATAACCTCATCCAGAAGATTACGTGCTGAATGCATCGCACCAAAATCATAACCGTAATTGGCCAACCGTGTCATTATTTCGGGTTCGCTCAGAATACGGTAAATGGAATTCTCAATTCTGGCCAGTGTTGTAGCCATTCTTTTGTCTCGGTTTGTAATCATAATGGGAAGTTTTTTGGGGATGGATAACTAAACTTCATTGCATTCAAGTTACACAATATATCATATGTAATACCTCATTCTGTTAAGCACTTAACAATTGTTTTAGATTTTTTACATTCAATGAGTATTCCAGCAATTAAGCCATTTTGAATGGCCTTTTCTGTTTAATTTTTGTCAAAGAGTTCTCTCTTTTTTCATACCCAAAAACGACACAAAAGGATACAATAATGGGGAAACATTTTTTGCTTCCACATTATATTCTTATTCGGCATGTATTCCCTCTTTTTTCTATATCTGCGAATAATTCAGCGGTTCGTAAAACCGATTTACAATTTTGGAAACCGTGTTGGCATACTCCGGTTTATCTTTCATCTGCTGCCAGCCTTCGCTTTCACCGAATTTTTTCCACATGGCATCGCGCTCTTCCATATCATTAAAACTGAGCATATAGGTTAACGATGGCATGGTGTCGCCTGCCATTACCTTGCCAAAAAACAGTGGTGAAAGTCCAACTTCCAGAAATAATGCTACTTCTTCCTGGTTGAACATGCCGATCTTTCTTCTTCCGGCATCCTCGCTGTAGCTTTGATAATTGCGCAACTCAAAAACTCCCGGTTTGCCGGAAGGTAATTTCATTTCCGGGAAACCGGAAAAAGCCTCGAGCAGATAGTTTGTGTACCTCGTATAAACAGGTTCATCGACAGAAATGGCATCGTATTTCTCTGCAGCCTGACTGAAAGCTTCATCCTCTGCCAATTCTTCTTTCACTTTAAAAAAGTCCTTTCCCGAATCGTAAGGGATAAGTAATAACATTCTTGCCGGATGCTCGGCCTGTATTTCCTTAAAAACTCCTATATGCTCAATTCCTGTACGGTTTAAAGCCGGAATCAGTGCATACCTGAAATACTGATCCAGAAATTCCTGTCGGTCCGGATTGACCAGCTCATAGTCCCGTAATTCATAGTATTGCTTGTTGGAGGCGGCTGAATTTCCGGCAGCGAAAACACTCCCGGCAACTGCTGTACCTGCTGTTCCCAGCATGGCAGAACGAAGAAAATTGCGACGTTTCATGTTTGTTTTATCAGTTTGGTTATTGGCATGCTCAATTTACACAGATTAGGGAAGGATAACAACTCGATTCTCTCCATCGATTCCCGTTTTTGATAATGAGAGATTTAACTATCTTCAGGAAGGTTTTTCCCGTAACCGGAAAACTTAGGATTGACTAACTAACCAAAAATATGATGAATCAACAAACAGCTACCACGCTAAAGACCGAACGCATTTTTGCCATCGATTTTTTTCGTGGAATCACCATGTTTCTGCTCATTGGCGAATCCACGCATTTGTTTCATTACCTCGTTGCACCTTCACTGGATGGAACTGTTATTTCAGCCATTGGAACGCAATTGCATCATCACCCCTGGAATGGTTTGCGTTTCTGGGACCTGATCCAACCATTCTTCATGTTTATTGTTGGCGTTTCTATGCCATTTTCCTTCGGAAAGCGCTGGCAACGTGGCGACAGTTGGAACCTAACTTTCAGGCATGCTATAAAACGCTCCTTCCTCCTGCTCTTTTTTGGCTGGGCGCTCTACTGCATTGGTCCCGGTAAACTGACTTTCGAGTTATGGAACGTGCTGGCGCAATTATCGTTTACCTACCTCGTCGCCTTCCTGCTGATGCGAAGATCGATCCCAACGCAAATCATTGTGACTTTTTTGCTTTTGATTGGCTCGGAACTTTTGTACCGCTTATTTTGGGTGACGGGATTCGACCATCCTTTTACTCCTGACCAAAATTTCGGCTCGTGGGTCGATCTACAACTGATGGGTAAACTGTCTGGCGGACATTGGGTGGCTTTTAATGCTGTGCCGACTACCGCTCACACCATGTGGGGCGTGTTGACCGGAATGATTCTGAAAAGCAGCCGCAACAACCGAAAGAAAATCCAGATACTCCTGATTGCCGGTTTGGTTGGGGTAATTATTGGTTATGCCCTCAATCCGGTGACACCGATTATCAAACGTATTTGTACCAGTTCATTTGTTTTGGTCAGCGGAGGCTGGAGCTTAATCGCTTTAGCGCTCTCTTTCTGGATTATCGATGTACTTGGATGGAAGAAAGTACCAATTTTCTTTGCCATTGTAGGAATGAACCCCCTGTTCATTTATTTGCTTACCAATACCGGTGGTTCCGAATGGCTTTGGGGAATCGTAAAACCATTCAGTTTTGGTTTGTTCAGTTGGTTAGGGGAAACTCCTGCAGAAATTATTACCGCCAGTATCGTGTGGTTTCTTCTTTGGTATATCTGCTACTTTCTTTACAGAAGAAAGATTTTCATCCGTATTTAGATCCATAAAAAAAGCCACCCGAAGGTGGCTTTTTTATTATTCTATAAATGGTCAATTATTTTGTTTCAACTGCCCAGTCCATAGCAGCCATACGCTGGTATGAACGGTAGCGCCACTTGGCATTATCCTCTGCAGCTTTGAAAAGCTGATCGGCTTCAGCCGGGAAGGACTTCTTGAGTGCAGTATAACGTACTTCACCGTTCAGGAATTCCTGGAATTTGCTCCAATCAGGCTCTTTCGAATCAAGCTGGAACGGGTTCTTACCTTCATCCTCGAGTTGTGGATTGAAACGGTAAAGCGACCAGTAACCGCTATCAACGGCACGTTTTTCTTCTTCCTGAGAACGTCCCATCGAGCTGCGCAATCCGTGAGCAATACATGGTGCGTAAGCAATAATCAGTGACGGTCCCGGATAAGCTTCAGCTTCGCGGAGAGCCTTCAGGTACTGGGCCTGACTTGAACCCATGGCAACCTGAGCCACATACACGTAACCATAACTCATGGCCATCGCACCCAAATCTTTCTTCCTGATTTTCTTACCGGAAGCAGCAAATTTGGCAACAGCACCAACCGGAGTCGATTTGGAAGCCTGTCCACCGGTATTCGAGTAAACTTCGGTATCGAGAACCAGTACGTTCACATCTTCACCAGAAGCCAGCACGTGATCCAAACCACCGTAACCGATATCGTAAGCCCATCCGTCACCACCGAAGATCCACATCGATTTCTTAACGAGGTACTGTTTCAGTGATTCAATTTCCAGAGCGTAACCGGCATCTTTTCCGTTGATGGCTTCCAGCACTTTCGCGGTAGCAGCTTCCGATTTCTCTGAATTGTTCATGCCTTCTAACCATTCGGTAAAGGCTTCACGTTCGGCATCAGTAACGCCATTGTTGAGTGCTTTGCTCATAACATTGGCCAAACGCTCGCGTTGTGCTTTCACACCTTCGGCCATACCGAAACCATATTCAGCATTGTCTTCGAACAGTGAGTTCGCCCAGGCTGGTCCGTGTCCGCTTTCGTTGTTCGAGCAATATGGAGTTGCCGGAGCTGAACCACCATAAATAGAAGAACAACCTGTAGCGTTGGCAATCATCATACGCTCACCGAAAAGCTGAGTGGTAAGTTTTACGTATGGAGTTTCACCACACCCGGCGCAAGCACCAGAAAATTCGAAGAGCGGCTGAGCAAACTGCGAATTCTTTACAGTTTTATCTTTTTCAACCAGCTTGTCTTTGTATGACACGTTGGCAGCAAAATAATCCCAACGTTCTACTTCCGGTTCCTGAGTTCCCAGTGGCTTCATCACCAATGCTTTCTCCTTGGACGGACAAACATCAGCACAGTTACCACAACCGGTACAATCGAGCGGAGCTACCTGGATACGGAATTGTAATCCACCAAATTGTTTTCCGTTTGCTTTGATGGTTTCGGTACCTTCCGGAACACCAGCCAGTTCTTCCTCATTTACCAGGAATGGACGGATAGCAGCGTGAGGACAAACGTAAGCACACTGGTTACACTGGATACAGTTTTCAGGTTGCCACTCCGGTACGTCAACTGCAATACCACGTTTTTCGAAAGCAGTTGTTCCGGCCGGGAAAGTACCGTCCTCTATGCCTTTGAAAGTAGAAACCGGCAGGTCATCACCTTTCTGTGCGTTGATAACATCCACCACATTCTTGATAAAATCAGGTCGTTTTTCAACAGCTACTTCACCGTTAGCACCCAGTTTTGCCCATTCAGCAGGAACATCGATTTTCTGCACATTGATACCACCGGCATCCACAGCTGCGAAGTTCATGTTGACAATGGTTTCACCCTTCATACCATACGATTTTACAATCGCTTTCTTCATTTCATCAACGGCCAGTTCATAAGGAATAACACCGGTAATCTTGAAGAATGCTGACTGCATGATGGTATTAGTGCGGTTACCCAGACCAATTTCGGTAGCCAGTTTGGTACCATTGATGATATAGAAACTAATGTTGTGTTCTGCCAGGTAACGTTTCATGTTATCCGGCAAACGTTTTTTGGTTTCTTCTTCGTCCCAAATGGTATTCAACAGGAAGGAACCGCCTTTTTTCAATCCTTTCAGCACGTCGTACTGAGTCAGATAAGCCGGTACATGACAAGCGACAAAGTCAGGAGTGGTAATCAGGTAAGTCGAACGAATCGGCTCATCACCAAAGCGCAGGTGCGATGCAGTAAAACCACCTGATTTTTTTGAGTCGTAAGCGAAATACGCCTGACAGTATTTATCAGTTGAGCCACCAATAATCTTGATGGAGTTTTTGTTGGCACCTACTGTACCATCCGAACCCAGACCGTAGAATTTTGCTTCGTACAATCCGTCGGGAGATACTTTTACTTCGGGCAGCAACGGCAGTGACTTGAAGGTCACATCGTCTTCGATACCAACCGTAAATTGATTTTTGGGTTCCGGCAATTCCAGGTTATTATAAACCGAAATAATCTGTGCCGGAGTAGTATCTTTTGATCCTAATCCGTAACGTCCACCGACTACCAGCGGAGCGTCTTTCTGTCCGTAGAATACATCGCGAACATCAAGATACAAAGGCTCGCCGTTTGCTCCCGGCTCTTTAGTACGGTCGAGAACCGAAATACGCTTCACCGATTTAGGAAGTACATTGAGCATGTATTTCGTCGAGAATGGACGATACAGGTGAACGGTGAGCAAACCTACTTTTTTGCCCTGGGCCGCCAGATAATCAATCGTTTCGCGAATGGTTTCGGTAACCGATCCCATGGCCATGATAATATTTTCAGCATCAGGCGCTCCATAATAAGTGAATGGATGATATTCACGGCCAGTGATTTTGCTTACTTCTTTCATGTAATTCTCAACGATATCCGGAACGGCATCGTAGAATACATTAGATGCTTCTTTTGCCTGGAAGAAAATATCGGGGTTCTGTGCAGTACCACGGGTAACCGGATGTTCCGGATTCAATGCGCGGTCACGGAATCCCTGCAGAGCTTCCATATCAACCAGCGAACCTAAATCTTCTTTTTCCAGTACTTCAATTTTCTGAATCTCGTGCGAAGTACGGAAACCGTCGAAGAAGTGAACGAAAGGCACACGGCTTTTAATGGTTGATAAGTGAGCAATACCAGCCAAATCCATCGATTCCTGAACCGAACCGGAAGCCAGCATGGCAAAACCAGTCTGACGGGCTGCATACACGTCGCTGTGATCGCCAAAGATTGACAACGCATGTGTGGCGAGAGCACGGGCACTTACGTGGAATACGGTGGGTAAAAGTTCGCCAGCAATTTTATACATGTTGGGGATCATCAACAGAAGCCCTTGCGATGCAGTATAAGTTGTGGTAAGCGCACCCGACTGAAGCGCACCATGAACAGCTCCGGATGCTCCACCTTCACTTTGCATCTCTGCCAAACGAACCGGTTGTCCAAAAATGTTTTCACGGCCTTTTGCCGCCCATTCATCTACACTTTCCGCCATGGGAGATGACGGTGTAATGGGATAAATACAAGCCACTTCGCTAAACATATAGCTGACGTGTGAAGCAGCGTAGTTACCATCACAGGTTATGAACTTTTTTTTGTTTGCCATTTGATTTTGACTTTAAAAGTATAATAATCGTTTGTCGTATAATTAGTTGAATCGTAAATCCATTTTCAATACAAAAAGCCAAACAGCCATAATGGAATGGTGTTGCCATCACCTATTTCAATCATGTCGGCAGCCGCATACTGCCCAGGCTTTTCTGGTTGTGCATATTTTCCACCTACCCAAAAGTCATATTTACCGTTTACACGGAAATCAGCTTCGGTGGTTGAATTAACTTTATGTTGGTATCCAACCTGATTATAAAAAAAGGTTTGTCTCAGGTTACGGTTGTTAATATTCTCAGGTGCTATGGCGTGCAGCAGATTGGTGTTGTGCAGATAGACCAAATCAGGCTTCTTCAATTGACCGTTTTCTCCGTTGGGGAAAAGCAGGTTAATAAGCCTGGCATTTTTCAGGTAACGGAGGTAATTAAGTACGGTTGCCCTTGATGTCTCCACTTCGGAACTCAATTTACTCACATTTGGTGCCAATGGCATTTGCGCACTGATGATCTGCAACAGCTTTCGTAGTTTTGGCAGGTACTTCAGCTCGATTTGATTGAGATAAGTAACATCGATTTCGAGCGCCAGGTTCACATGCTTTAGCAGATTCTCTGTATAAAATACCTGATTGTTGATGAAGTAAGGATAATAGCCGAACTTCAGGTAATCCGGGAAATATGCCAGAGGTCGCACTGTTTTAATAATATCCGTTACTATCTCCTCGTGCCGGCTAATAATATCGTCAAGCGTGACTTTCGGGAAATTCTTCCCGGTTCGGTAATTCAAAAATTCGCGAAACGAAAGGCCTTCGAGATGATAAACACGTGCAATATCTTTCAGTGCCTCATTTCCTTCGAGGACTCTCAATACCGGAGAACCGCTGAAGATGATTTTCAATCCAGGCAACTCATCGTAACATTGGCGCAATTCCGAAGCCCATTCAGGATATTTGTGCACCTGATCGAGAATCAGCACCTTGCCGCCTCTTTTGTAAAATTCATCGGCGAATGAAAAAATACGACGCCTGGCGAAATAGAAATGATTCAGATTCACATACAGGCAGCTCTTGTCTTCACCAAAGTATTCTCTCACATATTCCAGCAGGAAGGTAGTCTTTCCCACTCCCCTGAATCCTTTAATACCAATCAGGCGATGTTCCCAATCGATATCTTTGACCAGTTCCCGGTGAATCAATTCATTTGATTCCTGGACCAAATACTGATGTGTGTTAAGAAAGTATTCCACCTTGAGTAAACTATTTTCAACAAAAATAAACATTCACCACACCATTTTGCTATCTCTGGATTACAATTTGGCCTTTTGGGTGTAATTTATATCTGGTAAAAATAAAAGCAACATTTCTTCATATATGAACATTATGATATTCAGGCTACTGTAAATCAAATTTTAATCAATTATTAATGAAGATATAGTTTTCCGTACTGGCTGAATTTAAGCGATTTACTTCCAATTCGAAGATTTGTAATACAAATGATACATCTTTTTAGCCACAATGAAACAACATCACATTATTCTTGCTAGTGGAAACTAATTGCATCAGTGGAAGCTGCTGAACCTGATTTCTTTTGAGGATTTCTGCAAATCACCTAATGCAGAGAACCATTTTTCAATTGGATACAGATGCCCGGCAGGATAAGCCGGTTTTGCATCTTGCAAACATCAAAATATTTTCCTGACGCAACGTAAATCCAACTAACCCGGTTGACGGGTAACCATTTTATCTGATTCCATGAAAACAACAACATTTGAGCAACCCGTAACCATGAGACCGGAGACCAGACAAAACCGACATATTTTAGTTGTAGATGATGAGGCCGATTTATGCGAAATTTTACAATTTAATCTCGAAAGCGAGGGATTTAACGTTGATACAGCTTATTCGGCCGAAGAAGCACTTGAACTTAATCTGGAAAAATATGATTTGATTTTACTGGATGTGATGATGGGTGAAATATCCGGTTTCAAGCTGGCTAACATGTTGAAAAAGGATGACAAATTGAAGGATATTCCCGTTATCTTCATTACTGCCAAAAATACCGAAAACGACACTTTAACCGGTTTCAACCTTGGTGCCGAGGATTTCATAGCCAAGCCATTCTCGGTAAAAGAAGTCATCGCCCGTGTAAAAGTTGCACTCCGGCATGTAAAAGATAGACGGGAACAGAAATCAACAGTCATTAATATTAGTAACCTGAAGATCTATCCGGAAGAAAAGAAATTGAAAATAGACGGTTATACCATTAACCTGACCAAGAAGGAGTTCGAAATACTGTTGCTGCTTTGCGAACATCCTGGTAAGGTTTTTACTCGGGAAGAGATACTAACGCGAATTTGGGAGCATGAATCATATATTCTCGATCGTACCGTCGATGTAAACATTACACGTCTGCGGAGGAAAATCGGAATTTACAGCAAAAAAATAGTGACCCGTCAAGGCTATGGTTATTGCTTTGAACCCGACCGTTAACAGTAACGCTTTACATTGAAAAAGGCGGATTCTTTAAGGAATCCGCCTTTTTTATATCTGAAAAATCAAAACGATTAATTATCATTCATCGATACCAGGAACTCTTCATTGGTTGCAGTTTTCAGAAGACGATCCTTCAAGAACTGCATGGCCTCAACAGAGTTCATATCGGTAAGGTAATTGCGCAAAATCCAAATCTTGTCCAGCGCATACTTTTCCATCAGCAACTCTTCGCGACGTGTACTGGAGGCAGTAATATCGACAGCCGGGAAAATACGACGGTTAGACAATTTCCGGTCGAGCTGAAGTTCCATGTTACCGGTTCCTTTGAACTCTTCGAAAATAACATCATCCATCTTCGAACCGGTTTCAGTCAGAGCCGTTGCCAAAATAGTCAGTGAACCACCCTCTTCGATGTTACGTGCTGCACCAAAGAACCGTTTCGGCTTGTGCAGTGCATTGGCATCCACACCCCCTGACAGTACTTTACCTGATGCAGGAGCCACTGTATTGTAAGCACGGGCCAGACGCGTAATCGAGTCAAGCAGAATAACCACATCATGACCACATTCCACCATACGCTTGGCTTTTTCGAGGACCATGTTGGCTACACGAACATGCCTTTCGGCCGGCTCGTCAAAAGTCGATGAAATGACTTCCGCATTCACACTGCGAGCCATATCAGTTACCTCTTCCGGACGTTCATCAATCAGCAATACAATCATGTAGACTTCAGGATGATTTCCGGCAATAGCATTGGCAATCTCTTTCAATAATACAGTTTTACCCGTTTTGGGCTGGGCCACAATCAAACCACGTTGACCTTTACCAATAGGTGAAAACATGTCGACAACCCGGCTTGAAACACTCGAATATCCTTTTCCGGTAATATTGAATTTTTCATCGGGGAAAAGCGGCGTCAAGTGATCAAATGGAACCCTGTCGCGAATGAATTCGGGACTGCGACCATTAATTTCGACGACCTTAATGAGCGGAAAATATTTTTCTCCTTCTTTCGGAGGACGAATGGCGCCGGTTACATTATCTCCGGTTTTCAAACCAAAAAGCTTTATCTGAGACTGAGATACGTAAATATCGTCGGGTGAATTCAAATAGTTGTAGTCCGAAGAACGCAGGAATCCGTAACCATCCTGCATGATTTCCAATACTCCGGAAGCTGTAATAATACCATCAAATTCAAATGCTTTTTCATTATCACGCTGGCGATTTGGCTGTCCCTGAGTACTTTTTTGCTGATGCTGAGGCGGAGCTGGACGTTGCTGCTGAGCCTGGTGTGGTTGCTGATATTTAGGTTGTCCTCCACCTTGCTGTTCCCGATCACCGCGATCATTTCTTTCATTGCGATCTCTGCGAGAATCATCTCTCCGCGGTTTTGGGGCAGAATCAGAAGGTCCTGAAAACCGATTGTCAGCTGGTTTGGGACTCTCTCCCGGACGTTTATCATCCGATGGTCCATTTTCCTGATCATGGAAAACCCGGGGGCGACGCGACCGACGACGATCATTTTTATCGTCATATGATTTTGAACCCATTCCTTCATTTGCCGCGGGCGCGGTTTTTTTAAACTGAGTTGTTCCTTCCTGCCGTTCAGCAGGCGAAACACGCTTTTCAATTTCAGTCTTTTCTGTCTTTGGACCTTTGGGGAGGGTGGGTTTTTTATCAGACTTCTTGCCTTCAGAAGCGAGAATGGCCTGTGTATCCAAAATTTTATAGATAAGGTCCTGCTTCTTAAATGACTCAACTCTTTTAATTTTCAACTCCTTAGCAATATCCCGCAACTCGGGAACCAGTTTCTTGCTAAGCTCAAGAATGTCGTACATGTTATTATGATTTAACTTAACATAAAGCCCTGATTTCCCACTGAGTATTGAATTGGGGAAAGTGGCACATTAAAAATTCCTTATTGATTTATTGGAAGAAGAAAAAGGGACTTGTTTAGTAAAACGAATATCGAATTTTCTGCAATTATAAGTAAATGCTTTAAATTCACAAAAGTTCACGCACTTTTTTTCAAATATGCGCTATTTTTCGATCAATTAAAAATGTTTACTTCGAAGAACATGCTATTAAACAGCACAACTAGATACCAATGATTACGTTATAAGTTAAGAAATAAATCGCAATATGGATCACAATCTTTGATGAAAATCATTTTTTTATATAAATTCACGTCAAATAACTTTAAACATCAACCGTTATAACCCTTTGGCTTAATTGCCGATTTTTTTTTCTAAAAACCAAAACAATTGTTGTTCCTACAAAGTCTTACATTCACCTATGAGGCAGCTAAAGATAACAAAACAAGTAACCAACCGCGAAGCACTATCGCTTGATAAGTACCTCCACGAAATAGGAAAGGTAGAATTATTAACAGCCGATGAAGAAGTAACCCTGGCCAAACGAATCAAAAAAGGTGATCGAAAAGCCCTGGAAAGACTTGTCAATGCCAATCTGCGGTTCGTCGTATCAGTATCCAAACAATATCAGAATCAGGGTTTAAGTCTCCCCGATTTGATTAATGAAGGCAATCTGGGACTTATCAAAGCAGCTCAGCGCTTCGATGAAACCAGAGGATTCAAATTTATTTCATATGCTGTTTGGTGGATACGCCAGTCTATTCTTCAGGCTCTAGCCGAACAATCCAGAATTGTACGGTTGCCATTGAACAAAATTGGTTCGATTAACAAGATTAACAAAACCTTCGCTCAGCTTGAGCAGGAATTCCAGCGCGAGCCATCACCTGAGGAAGTGGCTAAAATTCTGGATCTCCACCCGAAAGTGGTCGAAGATTCCATGAATGCCAGTAACCACCACGTATCGATGGATGCTCCGTTAAAAGAAGATGAAAACACAGGTAATAACCTGTACGACATCATGTTTAGCCAGGACTCTCCCAGCCCCGACAATGATCTCATTGGCGAATCGCTTCGTGAAGAAATTGAGCGCTCATTGGCAACTCTGGGAGAACGTGAAGCCGAAGTACTTCGTTATTATTTCGGATTGAATGGGTATCGTCCGCATACGCTGGAAGAGATTGGTCAGGAATTTGATTTGACACGCGAACGTGTCAGGCAGATCAAGGAAAAAGCCATTAAAAAGCTTAAAAATCAGTACCGAAACCGGTTACTCAAATCCTATCTGGGGTAACCCAAAAATATTTTAAAAGCCGGCTACACCGGCTTTTTTATTTCCCTGCAGATTTCAGCTATATTTGTGCAATGATTAATTCCTGATTAGGTTTTAACCAGCTAGCTTTGCAGGCGAACAATCGTCACGAAACGATGTTAGCAACGGTCTAATTTTAGTACTGAACAAATCCATGGAAAAACTAATAGCGCCTTCCATTCTGGCTTCCGATTTTACCCGTTTGGGAAACGAAATTGAAATGTTAAACCAAAGCGATGCTGATTACATTCATTGCGATGTAATGGATGGTGTTTTTGTTCCCAACATCTCTTTCGGGATCCCGGTGATTGAACAGGTTAATAAGGTTGCTGACAAACCACTGGATGTACATCTAATGATTGTTGATCCGGACCGGTACATTAATGCATTCAAAAAAGCCGGCGCTGACATTCTGACCGTTCATTACGAAGCCTGTACACATCTGCACCGCACTATCCAAGCCATTAAGGATGAAGGTATGCGTGCCAGTGTCTGCCTAAATCCGCATACTCCCGTTCATTTACTGGAAGATATCATTCAGGAACTGGATATGGTTTTGCTGATGTCAGTCAATCCAGGATTTGGAGGACAAAAGTTTATCGAACATACCTACCACAAAGTGTCGCAATTGCGACAGCTCATTGAACAACGAAATACCAATACATTAATTGAAGTGGACGGAGGCGTAAACTACGAAACCGGAAAGAAACTTTTCGAAGCAGGTGCAAATGTACTGGTGGCCGGAAGCTTTGTATTTGGAGCGAGAAATCCTGCTGAAACCATTCACAATCTGAAGAATTTATGACCCTTTTCCCTTTCGGGAAGATTAGGCCGGTATTCCAAATGCGCATGGCGTCCATCTCCGTACGGAGTGAGATTCCCCGCAGCTCCGCTTTCGTAAACAAATATGATTGTTTTCAAGGCAATTAGATAATACCTCAATTACCTTGATGTTTTCCGTGTTCTTTTCATCATAGACACGTTGACATCTCTGCAATATTTTGTAATTTTGTATCCCGCATCTTGGGGCTGACTGGTTTTGACAGCGGGATGAAGAGGTGCGTAAGCATGCCGAGCTTTGGAGGTTGGCTCGATAATCTCAATTTCCAGACTCTTAATTGGCGAAAACAATTACGCTCTCGCAGCTTAATCGAATAATAGTAGATAAGCATCTTCCGGCATTAGATGCCGGAACGAGACATCTCCCGGGTGCTAACGTCCTGAGGCGGCCCGAACCGGAGGTGCAGAAAAATCGGGAATAGCAGGCGGTTTACTCCGCGCAGCCTGTGAAATAAAGGAGATAAGGTGCCGGTTGGTGGCTCTGATCCTGCCGACACTCGAAAACCAAGTCAGAGCTAAGCATGTAGAAAGCGTATTGCTTCCTCGTTTGGACCGGGGTTCGATTCCCCGCAGCTCCACTATCGGTATCCAAATCTGGGTACCTTTTTTTTGCTCCATGAATTCGACTTTCAGATATTACGTTCCAGCTCTGCTTCATGCTTTTCCCGATAAGATTTTTCCCGGTAACGGGGAGCTATAAAGCCACCTTTTACACCTTCAGGTGAAAGCACAATTTGCCAAAGTTGATTTTTTCGGGCTCTGAAAGCACCGGCACACATTAACAGGTAATAGCGCCACATCCTATGAAAGCGTTCATCATATTCCAATTTGAGATTCTCCCAGCCTGCTTCGAAATTATGAAACCAGGCCATGAGTGTCTTGTCATAGTCAACTCCGAAATTGTGCCAGTCCTCTATGACGAATAAGTTCTCCGCAGCCGTGGTAATCTGACGGGCAGATGGTAACATCGAATTGGGAAAAATATACTTCGATATCCATGGATCACTTCGGGTCACGGAACTGTTTCCCCCGATGGTATGCAACAGGAATAAACCATCAGGCTTCAGTAACTCCTTAACCTTCTTCATGTAAGTGGGGTAATTCTTGTAACCCACATGCTCAAACATTCCGATAGAGAGGATGCGATCGAATTTTTCATTCAACCCGCGATAATCCTGCAAGCGGATGATTACTGGTAGTCCCTGACAATTTTGTCGGGCCAAATTGGCTTGTTGCTCCGAGACGGTGATTCCTACAACCTCAACACCATATCGCTCGGCTGCAAACCTGGCAGTTCCGCCCCAACCACAACCGATGTCCAACACCTTCATGCCTGGTTTTAGCTGTAGTTTTTGGCAAACCAGATCAAGTTTGGCTTCCTGCGCTTCATCAAGGGTATTGGCTCCCGACCAGTATCCGCAACTGTAAATCATGCGCTTATCAAGCATTGTACGGAATAGTTCATTTCCGGTATCGTAATGCCGCTGTCCAATTTGAAATGCACGGGAAGGTTTTTGCCTATTGAATACCCGGGCTACCAAAGCATCCCACCACCAATCACGGGCTTTGATTTTTCCATCGATGTGGGTACGCAACAGACGGGTAAATAACTGATCGAGTGCCGGGCAATCCCACCAGCCATCCATGTAAGCTTCGCCAGCTGCCAGGGAACCACCGGCCAGCATCTGGCGGTACAATTGGTTATTGTGCACCTGGATATCCCATGGCCGATCGCCATTCAGCCGCACATTTGCCAATTGCAATAATGCTTTTACTTTTTTCTGAAACCCTTTTCTCAACATGCTCTTCCTCCAATGTTTAGTGAAAATCGTCTCAGCTCATCCAAATTCTCCAGCCTAACAGGTGGTGTGAAACATCCCGCAGGCTGGTTTATCGTATCGGTTCCAATACTTAATGGCTTCCGGCGTGGGTAGTACAATGAGTAAACAATTCTGATCGCTCAAATACCGAATCGCATCTTCCGAAAAGGTAACCTGATCGTACTGTCCTGCTCCCACAATCATCCGTTCGGCTCCCGCTTCATAGAGATGGTGGGCTTCATCGAGCGAAACCCGGTGTGAAGTGCCGTACTTCTCTTTCGAGAGACTCTTTTTTCGCTTCTCAACTGAGCCGTCGAGACGAATAACCACATCATGCTCATAACGTTGTCCGTCGATGGAGATGCAGCCAAATTCCGTGTAGTCAATAACAGGTTTCATAGGTTTCTAATTTCGTTTGTACGATGGAATGAACTATCATTCAATCATCACCTCTATGTATGATTGAATCATGCTTCGATAATCGATGCGTCATATTTTGCTCTCCTGATAACAGACTCCTGTTACGACCTGATTCGCAACAGGATATATGATGCATCATCGCTGTTTTTTTCGCCCATCAGATGATGTATCGTTTCTTTAACCTTCTCTATCTCCAGTAATTTCATTGCCTGGCAGAAAGCCTCACGGTTTTGTTCCATCACACCGTAAAATCCATCGGAGCATAATAGAAATTGCTCATAAAGGCTAACCTCTACCGGCCTGAAATCTTCTGCTGACAGGTAATCATGCCCAACCCAACGAGTCAGAATGTTGGGCATTTCCGGCACGTTATCATCTTCAGTCAGGCTCACCCAATTTTTCTTCCTTAAGGCATAAATCCGTGAATCACCGATGCTGACCATTACCGGTAACAGGCTTTCGCCCGGGAAAAAGAGGGCCGAAAGAGTGGTACTGCCCGCAATAAATGTTTTTCGGCAATGCAAATAGGCCAGATACAACAATTGCCCCAATCCGTTCTTTCCATTATCAAGCCACTCGTGATGGTTTTCATCCAAAAATTCCGTAAATGTTTCAATGTAGCGATAGCTCTCCGGATATGAACTGACGCCGTCGAAAACAATAAACAATCCGTAGCCCGGCTCATTGATAACATACACCCGGTCCTGATTCCGTTCTCGCTGCATGCCCTTCACCGAATCTGCCACATACGCCAAGTCAAATTTACCAACTGATGCGTCCTGTTTTACCGGCCTTTCCATAAGTGCAAGTTACGACGGCTTATCGGTATCACGCAACGATAAGCCCCGGAAACTTTTATCGCCCGGGTATCATTTAACAACATGAATTTTTTTCAGCTTCAGCAGTACAAGATTGAAATTTTCAACCTAAATTTGATTTGACCGGACAGACAGATCCATTCTGAAAACCGGCGGAGTATGCGCATAAAAACAATCATTCAATCATCTAAATGTTGATACAATGGTGAAAGAAAAAGCTCCGGACAAAAACAGACTTTCCAGGAAAGAAGCGGAGATGAACCTCAAGGAAAAACGCAGAGCAAAAAAAGCCAAGCGTGAGAAAAAAGACTATTAAATCAGCCATCAGTTGGCGCCCTGCCGACTGAACAAAAAACAAACCGCCCCGGTTGCAGCAATGCTCCGGGGCGGTACTTTTGAAGCACGAGGCCTCTTCTAACCTGTTGTTTAAATAGTTAATGGTTGTATTTTCATAGTCAACTATACTGGAGACCAGCAAAATCATGAAAATTCAACTCACTTTATCTCATTAAATTTAATACTCACTAATTAGATCCTATATTTATAAAAAAGGTAAGGCATTTTAGAATAAAAGACAATACATAATTATATGTTTTGTTGGATATTAACATTTTGAAACTTCACTGTAAAACCTACACGCTTATTAATCATAACCTTTCTGGTTAGCATACTGTTCTGCCATTGAATTGTAAAATATTATTTAAGATGATGCTTTCTTCTCTCTGTTGCTTCCATGCCGGATTTTTTCGTAACTTAAGCATACTCTCAACCAAAGCAACTAACCGGTCCAAATACTCGACGCCATCCTTCAACCCCGGCATGTGCGGCATGTACTTCCCTCTTTTTACCGCACCCGGATGTAGCAGGCAGGTTCGTCCGTCATAACCGCCGAACCCGACAAAAAAGAACATTTGCTTTACATTAAATAAAAGGAGGATTCATCATGCCTGCAAAAAAGTTAAAAGAGTACCTCGACAGCCACCACATCCTTTACGAGACCATCAGCCATTCCATGGCATTCAACGCCCAGCGGGTGGCCGCTACCACCCATATTCCAGGAAAGGAGATGGCCAAAACCGTGGTAGTAAAAGTCGATGGCAACATGGCAATGGCCGTGTTACCAGCATCGTACAAAATTGATCTTGATCAGTTAAAAATTGCCACCGGAGCAGCTCTGGTTGAACTCGCAAGTGAGATGGAATTCAAAAGCCATTTTCCCGATTGCGAACCAGGTGCCATGCCCCCATTTGGTAATCTGTACGACATGAAGGTTTATGTGGCTCACAGCCTTTCGGAAGATAAGATGATTGCCTTCAATGCAGGAACACACATTGAACTGATTCGGATGGCTTACCGCGATTTCGACCGTTTGGTTCATCCGACCGTGTTGAAATTCTCGAAACGTCCGATGGCTCACCATGCCTGACTTCGCTTTCCAAACAACCGAAAAGCGCCCTGCCGTTCCCGGCGGGGCGCTTTGTTTTGCGCAGGCCATATGTGATGCAGACTAGAAAAACCTTTCCATAACATCACATATTCTGACTATTCCCCGGTTTGTAACTTTTTCAGTTGCTCTTTCGGATAGGTCTCGTTGGGTTTTAACTGCAGGGCTTTTTGATAATAGAACCTTGCCACGGTAGGATTCTTCTGCTGAAAAGCTTCATCGGCTTTGCGTATTTCTTCGGTAAATTGATTATCGATACTGCTCTGGCGTGCTCCGGCAATTATGGAAGCAATTTCACGCAAGCGGTCATCGGCCACCGTATCAGCTTTAATGCTGGCTGCCTGGCGGTAATAGAACCTTGCCACAGCATACTCACCGCTGTCAAAAGCATTATCGGCCTTTTCGATGGCTTCCGTAAATTGCCGGCGTTCTTCATCCGACTTCCAATCTTCCATCGCTCTATCGATGGACTCCAGTTTTCGACGGGGATATTTCTCCCATGGCTTGATATCCAATGCCTTGGTGTAATTCAATTTCGCATTCGCATAATTTTCCTGCAAAAAACTGTTGTCGCCATTAGCGATAAAGGCCAGGTATTTCTGTTGCATATCAGCCGTAATGTTGGCAGCAATCAATTTATCACACTCACTTACCTGCGTTTCGGCATAGGTGTCACCCGGCTTCTCTTTCAATGCTTCGAAATAATAGAAACGGGCACCTGACCATTCGGAGCGTTTGAAGGCCTCGTCAGCCTCTGCAACTTGCTTTTCATAGGCAGAAGAAGGATTCGCTTTCTCCGGAACAGCCACCTTTTGTTCCACTGGTACAACAGCTACTTCGGATGCTGTTTTCTGCCTGTCGAGCATCGACTGGGCTTCCAATCCTTTTCTCCGAGCCACCGAATCATCTTTCAGGCTGTAGGCCTGTCCGAATAAATTAACTGCCTGTTCATAACTGGCTGCGGCCAATGCTTTATCACCCTGCTCCATTAATTCACGGAAATGCGTCTCTTTGGCCCGTACTGTTGCCAGATGTTGCTGCCTGACCTGCTCGTTTTTCAATAATACCGACGCCGAATCCCGAAGAGCGATGACCGTTTTATCATCCGGCTTTAAGTCCAATGCTTTGTTATATAAATCAACAGCCGACTGGTACGCCATCGCATTCATCTGTTGGTTTCCTTTCGTTATTGCCTCGGAAAACGCCGCCTCAAGTGAAGCACTGCGCGCTATCAAGCGATCAATTTCGGCTATTTGTTTAGGCGGTTTATCACTGTTGGGCATGATGGTCAACGCCTTTTGATAAGCCAGTTTTGCATCTGGATATTCTTTCAGACTAAACAGGCTGTCAGCTTTATCCATTGCCATGCCGAAGGCTTTGTCCCTTGCAGCGGCTTCGGCAAATAACCTGGCCTGCTCGTCGGCAATACTCTGCAACCGCTCATCGACCATTTTAAGTTTGACTTGCGCCAAAGAATCACCCGGAACCATATTCAAAGCTTTTTGATAGGCACCTTTGGCATCATCGTATGCTTTCTCACCGAATCGGGTATCGCCTTCGCTAATGTACATCGCATATTGCTGTTTGGATACATCCGGTTTATTTTCGCTAGATTTCACGTCCTTTTCAGCTTCCCTAATCTTTTTCTTCAACTCGGAATCCTTAGGATCTATATCCTTTGCCCGTTCGATGGCTGCCATGGCCAGTTCCCATTGGCCCTGACTTTGATAATTGGCCGCTTGTGTCAATTGTTCATTGACTTTTCGTTCCTCGTTATCAGCAACTGCTTTTTTAATCTGTTGATTGATTTTCTTATCGTCGAAAACGGCTACTGCTTCAAATCCGTCAGCATCTTTCGAGTAATGAATTTTGGCAATGGGCTTTTTGCTAAATTCGGGCTGCAAACCTTCAATGGCCGGATGAAGGGTTACCTGAAAACGAAATGGTGCGAAATAAGGATCAACTGCCCAAACATTTTCCGGAACAACCGTCGATACTTCGAAAATCTTTGTGTAGTAGCCTTCATGCTGAAAGCCAACCAGAAAAGTTTTCTGGTAAGGAAGGGTAATATGAAAATATCCACGTTTGTCAAGGTCAAATCCGGGTAAATCCTTATTATCCGTTTCATTGAAAACGGTAATCCGGATATCTTCCGAAATGTTCCGATCCGTGGAGGCACGTCCATCCAGAACAAACAAGTTCTTTTTCTGCGCTGTGGCTGTAGGGGGACCAAACAGGCATAGGACCGCCATCAAGATTACTAAACGGGGTGTCATAAATCAGGTTATTAAAGTCTAATCCACTAAGGGAATTACAAATTCACTAATACGAAGATAAGACTTTCCGATATATATATATGGATTTAAAACAATATCAAATGCCATTTTACGTTGATCCCATTCCTGAAAATGAAATCAAAAAGCCCACTTTCTCTACAATTTTCACTATTGAAATTCCGGTCATTCCGGAAGAAATGTATCGTAGAAAACCAATCGACATAATCATCTTAACAAATTGAATATCAATATATTTTTACATAGTTAAAAAAGTAACTCCTGCGACATGAAATATTCCCTTCAAATTGAATAATCAATTGAATTTTAGCATAGCTTTGTTCTGATAAAAGAGACCGCTAACCGGTTAATATTTAGAAATGAAATTGTGAGCAATGATTAAACAACAGACACAAAAATCAACGCTAAAAGAAATTATTTTCATCCATGAAATCAGAAATGACCACAGCAAGGAGTACTGCTTCTGGTGAGAATGCTCAGGTCGACTCACCGGACGCACCTGTCCCGCTGGTCGTAGCAGGACAACACCCCAACCAAAAGGAAAGAATGAGCATTGTCCCTGACTTTCCCTACGACACATCAGTTATCCCGTTTATCAACCAATTTTATCCCACAGCATCACTCCGTGACTGGAACAACTGGAGCTGGCAATTGAAAAACAGCATTCGCACCTCGCAACAGTTGACGGATATTCTGGGAAAAACCGAAGGAGAACTTATCTCCTCCCTCCCCGAAAATCATCTGCCCTTTCAGATTACCCCGTATTTCGCCAGTTTGCTGAGCAGATTGCCCGGCAAACATCCACTTTATCGAACGGTTATCCCGACAGTAGAAGAGCTAACCCTGAGTCCGGGCGAAATCTCGGATCCGTTAAACGAATCTGGCGATTCTCCTACCCGGCTGATTGTACATCGCTATCCCGATAGAGTATTGTTCCTGGTCACCGGATTTTGCTCAGCCTACTGCCGCTATTGCACCCGCAGTCATATGGTGGCAAAAAAACACAAAAGCCACGCATCCACGCGCGAGTGGGATTTGGGCATCGAATACATTGCCAAAAACAAGCAGATCCGCGATGTACTCATTTCAGGTGGCGACCCACTCACCCTACCTGATTTCCGACTTGAGTACCTGCTATCGAAATTGCGGGCCATTCCGCATGTGGAAATCATCCGTATCGGTACCAAGGTCCCGGTGGTACTTCCTATGCGCATCACTACATCGCTTACGCAGATGTTGAAAAAGTATCATCCGCTGATGATGAGTGTTCACTTCACCCACCCCGACGAGCTTTCAGTGGAAACACAAGAAGCTTGCAATCGCTTGGCCGACGCAGGAATTCCACTGGGCAGTCAGACTGTGTTACTAAAAGGCATCAACGACGAAGTGGAAACCTTCAAAAAACTGAACCAGGGACTGCTTAAAGTACGTGTCCGCCCCTACTACATTTATCAGTGCGACCCGATTCCCGGGTCCTTGCATTTCCGGACACCGGTAAGCAAAGGATTGGAAATTATACAAGGATTGCGTGGATACACTTCCGGTTACGCGGTACCGCATTTTGTAATTGATGCGCCCGGTGGCGGCGGCAAAATTCCGCTGCTTCCCAACTACGTTCAACGTATTGAAAACGGACAGATAATTCTGAACAATTACGAAGGAAAAGAGTACACATATCCCGATGTTGATTAATCCAAATGAGTAACCGAAAAAAAATAATCGTCGGTTTAACCTTCGACCTGAAGGACGACTACCGGCGCATGGGATACAGCGAAGAGGATATTGCCGAATTCGATACGCCTGAAACCATTGAGGCGATAGAGGAAAATTTGCGTGTATTGGGATACAAAACTTTGCGTATCGGCCATGTGTTCGACCTCGTAAAATTTTTGAACAATGGTCGGCGTTGCGATATTGTCTTCAATATTGCCGAGGGGATGCATGGCGTTGCCCGCGAATCCCAAATACCGGCCCTGCTCGACGCATATCGAATTCCGCATGTTTTCAGCGAGGCATCGGTAATGACCTTGACGCTCGACAAAGCCTTAACCAAAATGGTGGTTCGGGAAGCTGGTATTCCGACAGCCCCCTTCATGGTAATTCGTCGTATGGAGGAACTGGAAGTGGTGAATTTACCCTATCCGCTGTTCGTAAAACCAGTGGCAGAAGGCACCAGTAAAGGTATCGACGGCTACTCGTTGATAGATAGCCGGGAGAAACTGCAAACAAGTTGCGCTTTCTTGCTGGACACTTATCATCAACCTGTTCTGCTGGAGACATTCCTTCCCGGAAGGGAATTTACCGTAGGTATTGTAGGCTCAGCGTCACAGGCACGCGTCCTCGGTGTGATGGAGATTGTCTTCAATGAAGCTTGTGCCGAAAAAATATATTCTTATTCGGTGAAGAAAGAGTACGAGAAGTACGTTTCATATCAGCTGGCAACCGATAAAGTCGCCAAACGATGTGCCGAACTGGCATTAGCCGCATGGCAGCGAATCGATGGGAAAGATGCCGGTCGGGTTGATTTTCGGGTCGACCGAAACGGACAGCCTAACTTTGTGGAGGTAAATCCACTGGCCGGGCTGAATCCCACCTACTCAGATCTGCCTATTCTGGCCCGGTTGAGCAACTATCCTTACCGGGAATTAATTGATGAAATCATGCAATCGGCTCTTGACCGGGCCGGATTAATGGAGGTGTCAAATGATGGAATCAGATACCAGACAGGTCATTATTCTGCATAATCCCCTTTCGGAGAATGCCTCCGAAGACGAAAGGGATGTGCTGGATCAGGCGCACCTGGCAAAGGAAGCGCTGAAAGAATTAGGATACCACTCACAGCGGATGGAATTTAGTTTGAATATACCCTGGCTCATTAAGGGACTACGGGAAGTTCATCCGGAATTCATCTTTAATCTGGTTGAAACCGTCGATGGCAGAGGAAAACTAGGTTTCATGGCACCAGCCATTCTGGAATCCAGAAATATCCCGTTCACCGGGTCCGGTTCAACGGCCATGTTTCTAACCACGGACAAGGTGACGACCAAAAAGATTTTACGCTTTCATCAAATCGATACGCCAGGTTGGGCCACCACCAGTGAAGCGGTAGAACCGGAAAAGGAATATATTCTAAAACCGATATCAGAAGACGGTTCGGTTGGCATTGCGGATGAACTTATTTACATGGGCAACCGGATTGAGCATATTCCGGAAGAATGGTTCGCCGAAGAGTACATTCACGGTAGAGAATTCAATGTCTCTGTTTTAGCCGGGAAAAATGGACCGGAAGTCTTGCCACCCGCTGAGATGCGTTTTCAGAATTATGCTGAAAATCAACCCAGAGTTTTGGGGTATAAAGCCAAATGGGACACCAACTCGTTCGAATACAAAAATACGGTCCGCTCATTTGCATTTGAGCCAAAAGATGCTCCGCTACTATCTGAACTGAAACGTATTAGTGCACTTTGCTGGTCGGTTTTTGATCTGAGAGGTTATGCCCGGGTCGATTTCCGGATTTCAAAAGACGGAGTGCCTTACGTCATCGAGATCAATGCCAATCCATGCATCTCGCCCGACAGCGGTTTTATAGCTGCCGGTGAACAAGCCGGACTTGACAGTACAGAAGTGATTAAACGAATTATCGATGATATTGACCGAAAATAAGACAATTATATTCCGGCAAGATGTTCGCCCTTCGGATTGCGAAACAGTGAAAAATATACTTGCTTCAACCGGTTTCTTTCGTTCCGATGAAATCGATGTAGCGCAGGAATTGGTTCAGGAATATCTTGCCAGGGGCAACGAAAGTGGCTACCATTTCTTTTTCATGGAAATGAATGGAGAAACAGTGGGCTACACCTGCTATGGTGAAATCCCCTGTACCATAAAAAACTATGATTTATACTGGATTGCTGTCGATTCGCGCCATCGTCGAGGCGGACTGGGGAGACAATTGCTTCATAAAACAGAAGACACCATTCGGACATCCGGAGGGCGTTTTGTCTACATCGAAACATCGGGACGTGCACTGTACCAGCCCACGGTTGAATTTTATCTCCGCATGGGTTATGAGCTGGTAGCCGAGCTCAAAGATTATTACGATGTGGATGACAGCAAACTGATTTTCACCAAACAATTATAAAGCTGTGAAGTCGGGAACTTCCAATTAGATATCGTGTGTTATCATTCCAATGAAAAGGGACGGTCCTCCGGGGCCGTTCCCCATTTTTTGTTTGGTGTCTCTCCCAACTTCATTTCCAGCACGCCACCTTTCACAATATCGGAGTGAAGAATGTAATTCTTCAGATATTTTTTCCCGTTTAACTTCACCGATTGAATATACTGCTTACCGGAAGAAGCGCCCGGTGCCCGGATGGTGAACTTATTTCCGTTTTCGAGATTTAACGTGATTTTATCGAAGGCCGGAGTAAAAAGTACATATTCCGGAACCGACGGGCAAACCTGGTATAATCCCATGCAACTAAAAACATACCAGGCCGATATTTGACCGGCATCGTCATTTCCACTTAAACCACCGGGCCCGTTGCTGTATTCATCGTGACGGATTTGTGCCACATGCTCCTGTGTTTTCCACGGTTCCCCGGAATAATTGTACAGGAATGGAATCTGATGTCCCGGTTCATTTCCATGCCAGTATTGCCCTTTGACAAAAAATTCATCGAGTTGTTGATTGAATTCCGTCTCGCCCCCCATCAACTTGATCAACCCGCCGATATCCTGCGGTACAAACCATGTATATTGCCACGGCGTTCCCTCTGAAATAAACGAGGCGCTCTTTTCGCGGTCAAAATCCTTGCTCCAGGAACCGTCGGCATGTCTGCCTCGAACGCTTTTCACCGTCGGATCGAACACGTTTTTGTAGTTCATTGATCGTTGCCGGAAAAGCTTTTGGTCCTTCTTTTCCCACAACAAACCCGCAACCTGGCTCAGTGCAAAATCGTCGTAAGCATATTCCAGTGTTCGTGAAACCTGTTCTCGGTGATGATAAGCATCTTTCACTTCGTCTTCCAACGGGATGTATCCGTATTTCAAATAGCTGGTTAACGCTCTACGACCTTTGCCGTTGACATAGTCAGCTGAGTCAGCAGGTGTTTCCATCGCGTTCTTGCGAAGCAGTTCATAATCGTCATCCGTTAAGTCGATGATGCCCTTCATGGCTGCATCGGCTAATGTTGCCACTGCATGGTCGCCAATCATCTCGGAAGTGTAATTATTCCAAGCCGGGAAAATAGGTAACCAACCGCCGCTGTAGCCTTTTTCCAGCAACGATTCCATCATATCGTGACTCCTACCCGGCTGAAGTAAATCGAGCAATGGATGTTCCGCCCTGAATGTATCCCACATGGAAAAGTCTCCGTAGTAAACAAAAGTTTTATCGGTTTCAATCTGATACTGCTTGTCGAATTTCGGGAATGTGCCACTGTCGTCAGAAAACTGTCGAGGCAACAACATACTGTGATATAAAGCAGTATAAAACTTTTCTTTGTCTTCGTCGGTGCCGCCAGCCACATCAACCCGTTGCAGAACATGATTCCATATTTGACGACCTTCCTTCCGGACGTAATCAAAATCGTGCTCACCAATTTCCATATCCAGATTATCTTCTGCGGCAGCAAACGAAGTAAAAGATGCTCCTACTTTCAGGCTGATTGGTTCGCCGGCCGGTTGCGATAATTTTATCCAAACGCCAATATTCTTTTCATCCTTCACAGTAGTTACTCCAGAAAGGATGGAATCTCCTTTCCATACACCAAAATCGATAATCTTTTCAGGAAACTTTATAACAAACCAGCCGTTAAAACCTGCCGGTTCTCCCAAGCCTTGATAAATACGGTGAACCGGATTGTAACACAATACTTGGTTCTTTGCTGTATCCACCTCAACAAAACCTTGTCCTTCGTCTGAATTGGGATTGATTAGAATATACTTTGCTGAGTCGGTCATCCAGGTAAATCGCAAAACAGACGAGTGATTTTCGGCCGTAACTTCCGCATTAACTTTGTAGTCGTCCAGAAATACCTGGTAGTAATTTGCTCTGGCTATTTCTCGTTCGTGGGAAAAAGAAGAAGCTCGTTGCTCTGCATCTGGAATTACTTTTCCCGATAAGGGCATGATGGTCATGCTGCCATAATCCTGGGTACACGAGCCGCTCATCCAGTGCGTCCCCCGAAATCCCTGTATTTTGGTATCCGCATAGTAATACGGGGCCAGGCAATGCGCTTCTGATACCCGTGTTTGCGGAGTCCACTGTGTCATCCCGAAAGGAAATCCAACACCGGGAATAACCTGTGCATGACTGGAATTACCGCCACCAAACTTTTTTGAGGAAGGAGTTGTGGCATCACCAGTTCCAATTAATGGATTGACGAATGCAGTCAGGTTGCCATGTTCTTCCTCTACAGCATCATACGAAGTTGAGTGGCAGGCGGTAAGCAAAATCAGTGGCAGATACACCAGTACACGGGCAAAAATCATGGCTTTTCAGAAATAGGATTAGAGAATCGATGTTAAGCACTTTCAGCGACTGAATATAGCGAATTCCGACTGAAACATCTTAATTTCCTATTGGTTTCCTGCCTCATCTTTCTTAAAATTTCCTTATGTTCTCGGTTGAATCAAATCGAAATAGAAATCTTCACTGGTAATCTGTAAGTTACAATTCCTGATAATGCGTATCCTCAACCTCCTGTCCCTGGTACGTCTTCGGCTTTCGACTTAACACCCAAGACATGTACAGTTCTGCGATGCCATATATTAGCAACAAAACTCCGATGAAAGTAAGTATGGTTTCAGCACTGTTAAACGGATTTGCCAGCATCACAGCCCCGGCAATAATCATCAAAACCGAAATAATGAAGTAAACCCACGACCAGCCATAATCGTGCCGGGCATTCAGGGCTCCCATCAACTGGAAAATACCGATAAAAAGGAATCCCAATCCAAGTACAATAACGAATATTTTTACCATCGTTGCCGGAAGTGCCACAAACAGAATCCCGATAATCAGATTGAAAACGGCCTGGGTCATCAGCATATTTCGGCCAGAAGGACTCTTGCTCCTCAGTGCAAATAACAACGACACTATTCCTCCCAACAGGATAAGTATTCCGATATAAATAACAATACTCTGCAAGGTAATATTAGGAACAAACACAGCCAATCCTCCGATAAGCAGTGCTATAATTCCGCGGATAAGCGCACCTCGATAACTGGTAAACATACGATTCTGCATAGTAATATGATTTGGTTACAGTTCTTATTTTGCATTTAAAAAATAGCAATTTCTTTTCACGAAGACTACTATCGACTGAAGATATAGATAAAAAAGCACGCTTAAATCCTTTTAAAAAATGTTCTACTTTAGAAAAATTCTACATAAGTTGCAATTCGAATCTAAAATTGAAGGATAACTTATGATATCACGAAGGAAATTTTTAGCGGGTTCGGTAGTAGCAACATCCGGATTGCTTCTCAATCAGAAAGTTTCCGCTGCAGCGGGAAAAGTGGCTTCCTCAACATCGTTGAAAGGAAAACCCATCATCATTTCAACATGGAGACACGGGTTGCCGGCCAATGAGGTGGCAGCTAAAATCTTGGTAAAAGGTGGTCGTTCACTGGATGCAGTAGAAGCAGGTGCACGCGTTCCCGAAGCAGATCCAAACATCATGACAGTTGGTTTAGGCGGTTATCCCGATCGTGATGGTTACGTTACGCTGGATGCCTGCATTATGGACGAAAAAGGAAACGCAGGTTCCGTTACTTTTCTGCAAGATATCGTTCATCCGGTTTCGGTGGCCCGGAAAGTGATGGAAGATACACCACATGTGATGCTTTCCGGTGAAGGCGCTCTTCAGTTTGCACTGGAAAAAGGGTTCAAAAAACAAAATCTTCTTACCAATAAAGCCAAGGAAGCCTGGGAAGAGTGGAAAAAGAAATCGAAGTACGAGCCGGTCATCAACATCGAAAACCATGATACCATTTCCATTTTGGCTATCGATGCCAACGGTGACCTATCCGGAGCCTGCACTACCAGCGGAGCCGCATTTAAGATGCATGGCCGCGTAGGCGATTCGCCAATCATCGGAGCCGGATTGTTCTGCGATAACGAAGTGGGGGGAGCCGCCTCGACCGGTATGGGTGAACTGGTGATGAAAACCGTCGGCAGCTTCCTGGTGGTAGAGCTAATGCGAAACGGCATGAGTCCGCAACAGGCCTGTGAAGAAGCAGTCAACCGGATTGCCGAAAAAATTCCCGGTTACGAAAAATTCCAAATCGGGTACATTGCAATTAACAAAGCTGGAGAAACAGGAGCCTACTGTATTCATCCCGGCTTTAACTATGCCTTGTGGAAAGATGGTCAAAATACCCTGACCGATGCAGAAAGCCTTTTAAAAAAATAAAAAAATAGCGGCACTGTATGCTCATCCAGTGCCGCTTTTGTTACTGCAATAAACGTATATAAACGGGTTAACTCAGGGTCTTTAGTAAATTCCAATGGTTTTCCTTCATGCCATTGTAATCGAATATGGCAATTCCGGCTGCACCATTCTTCTTTGCAAAATGGATAGCACTTTCCATTTCTGCATCTGTTTTAAATGCAGGTAAAAAGAGACCGGAAATCAGTTCTGCTTTACCTTTCAAATCACGGACACCTTTTCGGGTAGCTTTCCCCACCCAACGCGCATCTTCATTGTAAAAGTTGTTGTAAATCATCGGGAAAAACATATCCAGGTTCCAATCGTCCCATGATTGCCGACAAATAGTGCGTGCCAAATCCGGATACGGAAAAACTGCCGCAGAAATCTTTTTCCCCTGGTGATGCACTCTTTCTGTCAGCCGATTCACCAAACGCGTAATCCTGTCATAACGGAACTGACGCCAATCTTTGCTTTTCGTCGGATCTTCCATTTTGTCTAAATCCTGACCATACTCTTCCCTGAACTTTTGCTTGCAGGTGTCGCAGTAGCAGAAGTCATACTCAGGGAATTCGTGATCCTGTACCAAATTGTATTTGGGCTGAAGACCAATCGGCAAAATCACATCCGGGTAACGAATATAATCGAGATGAACAGCGTCTACACCATCAATTGCTGCACGCGCCAGCACATCACCTTCGATGTAATTGTACACAGCTTCCTGTGACGGACAAAGCCACTGGTAATAATCGACATACGGACGTTTTTCCAGACATGAATATCCTTCACGGCTCACCTGATACCACTCGGGATGTTTCTGTGCCTCCTTATCTCCCGGATGGTTCATGGTCACATACCATGCATGAAGCTGAAGTCCCAGGGATTTTGTGACTGGAGCCAGCCGTTTGAAATATCCCAAATCACCGTTTGAACACACTCCATCGAAACCGTATTCTTTGATTTTGGCGAAAGCGTCCTTTATCTGCTCGTCTGTCCAGTCGCTCTTGCCTCCGATCCAAAGCCAAAGCTGATTTCCAGAGCTTTTACCGTGTCTGGGTCCTGTATTTCCGGCCAGCAATTGGTTTCCCGTAAAGGTTACGCCGGCTGCCACAGCCCCGATGGTTTTCAGAAAAGTTCGTTTGTCCATAGTTATTATTTGGTTGGTTAATTATCGCTCCATGTCCGCCCTTCCTGATTGATGTGCCAGTTTTTTCCCGAAAATGGCGACTTAATAATCACCTCGTACATCTCGGGGGTCGTATACAATTTCATATCGAAGGAAGCAGGCTGTTCCTGAAAAGCTTTGAGCTGACCAACATCGGATGCATAACGATGATTGGCTAAAGCATATCTTCGTTGTGCATAATAAAGCTGTCGTAATGCCCATTTTACCTCTTCGTCACGGTTCCATTTGAACGACGTTGTCCCTTCTCCCGAAGGAATATCCGAAAACTGAACAAAGCCCCACATTTCCGGCAAATGCATATTAATTACGCCCTGCGGCGACCACACCCAGTTATCTTCCGGGTAAGGTAAACCAGTAGTCGGGTTTATTTTCTTCTGATATTTCCCGTCAACCTTTTCAATCTGCCACTCCACGCGCGAAAAATTTATGCGCCATTGTACTCCATCAGCCGGCTTGGCTTTTAGTTCGGCATAAGCTGTTAACGGGAAAGCAATTTCTACCGTCCATTTTTTATCCTTATCAGATGTATCATTTAAGGTTCCATCTACCGAAACGGCCGAAATGAGTCCTTTCAAATCGTAGTTGTTCAGCACAAAACTGCGATCGCGATACGGCTGTTCCAGCAACAAATCCCAAACCGTATTCAGCGCATTCATTTCATATTCGGTGTAGTTGTGCGTATCTCCATCCGGGTCGATGAACACTTCGAAATCGTTATCATGAAAAATGACTGCATCGCGCTCCGTTATATTGGCCCAAACGTCGGGTTCTTCCAACTCTGCTGCCACGTAAAGGAAATTGTCATCCCAAAGCATCTTAGCACGGGTCCGAAACCTGGGAGCTGGTTGTGAACCACCTTCAATGTCCTGAAAATCTTCTGTCCATTCGGCATGTTGCCAGGCTTCCTCATTCAACTTCCCGTCGATCACAATCGGTTGAGAAGCACGGTAGCAAACATATTCCCTAGGGTGGAACACACGTACCACGCTCATTATTTGACTTTTAACAACCTCCCCCGATTTAATTTTTGATTTGTTTCCTGCAAAAACGTTGTTGATGAAGAGCAAAATTATTCCCACACTCACCACATATCGAAACACCTTCATATTGCTGTCCATTCCATTTATTTTCACCAGTCTTCAGTCTAACGGTTCACATTCTCTCAAATTTACGGCAGTATTTTATTGAAACGGAAACTTTTAAAAAGTTTAATCACAAGAGTATTTACTTTTTTAATTTTCATAAGAAGTGTTACAACATTGTTTCCTTTACAGTGAAGGATAAAAAGTATGATTTTCGTAACTTAAGGGTTGCGTTCCTTAAATCTCGCAATCAATTCATAATTAATGTTATCAGACACACATTTGGCATATCATTTGGGGCATTTCATACGCGAACGAGATGAATCAAAAAATATCGGATAATGATGAAAGGAAAGATTGTAGCATTACTGCTGACGTTGGCTTTATTGGGAGCGTCGGTTTATGCAGCGGAAAATCCTGAGAAAAAGGATAAAAAACAAAAACAGAAAGAGCAAACTGAAAAGCTGGTGAACTCAAAACAGTTTCAGTTTGTAGCGCGCCAAGCCATGCCTTTGGGCGGTAAAACCATTGATCTTACGACCAATCCCAATTTCGTCAAATTTGAACCTGAAAAGATTGTAGCAGACATGCCTTTCTTCGGTCGTGCTTACAACGTGCCTTATGGCGGTACCGGAGGAATAAAGTTCGATGGCAAACCCAAAACATTTGACATCACACTGCAAAAGAAAGGCAAAGGATACCTGATACAGGCAACTGTAAATGATACAAACGATAGTTACTCGTTGACACTTTCAGTGAGCAACAGTGGTTACGGAACGCTTACTATCAATAGTAATAACCGTAATTCAATCAGTTATTACGGACAAATCAGTTCGCTGGAAGACAAGGAGAGCAAATAGCCCGCTGAAACAGGTAACCTAATGGGCCACGAAGAAATACCCCTTCTTTGCGGCCCATTTTCATGTCCTTTTGCATATGTAAGGAGCTTGTGAAAAGCCAAATCTTTCCTAACTTTGCGACGTTGATTACATCAGCAGACAGTTCGAAACCATCCTGTCTATAAACAAAACTAGGGCCCATCGAGAGAGAAGATTTTCCCCTCCCTCTTCGAACAATGTGTTCGGATGTTACCTCGTATGTTTATTGCTTTTTCAGGAATACGGTTCCCACTTCTGATGATTTTGGAAAAAACTTATTGGTATCAGAATATGAAGAAAGCAATTGTCCTTTTGTCCGGCGGTCTCGATTCATCGGTAGCTTTACACCTGGCTAAATCACAGGGATTTGAGTTATATGCTCTTTCGTTCGACTATGGTCAGCGCCATGAGCGTGAATTGCAGGGAGCACGCGAAACGGTTAAAAATGCCGGAGTAAAAGAACATCACATCATAAATATGCGACTGGATTTGTGGGGAGGTTCAGCACTGACCGATAAATCCATCGAAGTAGAAAACGGCGACGTAACCCGTACTGACATTCCAGTTACCTATGTTCCGGCCCGGAATATGGTCTTTTTGTCCGTTGCGGCATCGTATGCCGAGGCCATTGGTGCCCGCGATATTTTCATCGGCGTTAGCCAGGTGGATTATTCCGGTTACGTCGATTGCCGCCAGGAATTTATCGATGCTATGGAAGCCGCCATCAATAAGGGAACGGTTTGCGGTGCCGAACTAGACGATCCCATTCATGTACATGCCCCGTTTATTGACAAAACAAAAGCTGACGAAATCCGGCTAGGGATGGAATTGGGAGTTGATTTTAGCCTCACCTGGTCGTGCTACCGAGGTGGCGAAAAACCGTGTGGAACGTGTGACAGTTGTCTGCTTCGCGCAAAAGCGTTCGAAGAAGCCGGCTACACCGATCCGTTGTTGGAAAAATAAAAAAGCAGAGAGAGATGATTATCAGAAAAAAATTCCGGTTCGAAGGAGCCCATATTGTGCGCAATTGTTCATCGAAGCTGTGCCGCGAAAACATTCACGGCCATTCGTATGAAGTGGAAGTGTTCATTAAATCGAACAAGCTGGATAAAGGATTTATGGTCCTCGATTTCATCCTCCTGAGCAAGGTGGGCGAATTCATCAACAGTTTCGACCACGCCTATTCACTCTGGCAGGGAGAAAAACCGGAAATAAAAGAGGCAGTTTATCAAATCAATCAGCGAGTGGCTGAAATTCCTGTTTCGCCTTCGGCGGAAGGATATGCTTTGATGTTCCTGTATGTGATTGACAAAATCATTCGAAACACTGAACTGAAAAACGGTGAAGGTGATATTCAGCTTCAGTCGGTAAGGGTGCATGAAACCCAAACCGGTTACGCAGAAGCGTTCACTGAAGACTTCGCGTTGGTTAATTTTACGTTGGACGACATCAAGTTGAGTGAAGGCATTCAAACCGAGTGGGATGACATGGATTGGTGGAAGGAATTGAAAGAGCAGAAAGTATTCCGAAATGCTCATCTCGAAAACTAATTTCGCATGGCCGCGTCACTTCTTTTAGTCAATAACGGCATTTTCCCTATCACCCGGGATGCTGACGGGCAATTGCTGGCAGATGTGCCGGCTACCGGTCTGCAACATTCGGGAACCATACAGGGTGAAGGAAAACTGATGGGCATGGCTTCGCTTTTTATCCGGTTATCTGGATGTAATCTCAGATGCATGTGGAATGTTCCCGAAGGTGGTGTGAGCGCCTGCGATACACCGGACTCTTCCTTCGATGTGAGCAAAAACCGATTGTGGAAGGTTGACGAAATCGTCGAAACGGTAAGGCATAACCTGGGTAACATGCGCCATGTGGTGATTACCGGCGGTGAACCAACCATTCAACACCGTTCGCTCAAAGAACTTTGCCGTCGGCTGAAAGAAGAATTTGGTGTCCATATTACCATTGAGACCAACGGCACTCTCTTTGATGAAGAGCTGGCCCGCTATATTGACCTGTTCAGCATTTCTCCCAAACTAAATGATTCATTAGTAACCGAAGAAAAGCTGAAACAGTTACCTGCACAGTTGGCTGAAAAAGTAGCCTCGGCTCCTTCTCAAAAAACTCCGTGCCCCGAGGTTATTCAACAGTACATCGATATGTGTCGGGATTCCAATGGAAAAAAGGACTTCCAATTGAAATTTGTGATGAGCGGACCGGAAAATGCAAAGTCTATTTACAACGAAGTTCTGAACCATATCACCGGATGGGAGCCTTCTGATATACTGGCCATGCCGTTGGGAGGCAATCATCAGACTTTGGAAAAAACCAGTCTCCGTGTGCTCGAAACAGCCATTCAGCATGGCTGGCGTTATTGCCCGCGCATTCACATTGATTTGTTTGGCGATAAGCCCGGTGTTTGATTCTGAAATCTTTTGACTAAACTATTACCATGAAAAACACTATCTCAACCGAAGATAAACTGCTGGGCAAAAAAGTCGATTATCCGAAACAGTATGCGCCCGAAGTGCTGGTTGCTGTTCCCCGCAAGGTGAACCGCGAACAATACGGCATCAGCGAACCTCCAACTGAATTTATCGGTTTGGATACATGGCACGCGTATGAGGTGGGGTTTCTGACCCAAAATGGTTTACCCGTTACCGGGTTGCTTAAGATGGTCTATCCTTTCGATAGCCCGTTTCTGGTGGAAAGCAAGTCGCTGAAATTGTACCTGAACTCGTTCAACATGTCAGCTTATGGAAAAGATCGAAAATCAGGTATTGAACAGGTGATTGGGATTATCAAAAGTGACTTGGAGGCATTGCTGAAATGCGAAGTCAAGCTGGCTTTTTTCGACAGAGAACCGGAAGTTGCGGCTCATGATTTTCAGGATTTCATGGTAATGGAAGAAACGTTGGAATTGGAAAATATTCAGTTCAACGATTTCTCGGAAAACCCGGAATTACTGAAACCGGCAAAGTCAGATGAAAAGGACCTAAAACTGGCTACTCATCTTCTGCGCAGCAATTGCAAAGTAACGCATCAGCCCGATTGGGGAAGCGCTTTTGTTCACATCGAAGGCAAAACATTGCCGGAACCAACAGGATTGCTCGAGTACATTGTTTCTTTTCGGAACGAAAATCATTTTCATGAAGAAATTTGCGAAATGCTGTATAAAAGGCTATGGGATAAGTTCCAACCTGAAAAGCTAATGGTTACGTGCATTTACACCCGCCGTGGAGGAATCGACATTTGCCCGTCTAGAGCCAGTCATCCGGAGCTTTTACCTGCAAATTTGACTTCATCGGAAAAACTTTCATCTAAATTACTGCGGCAATAATCTCAATATTTTGGGCTATTTCAGCATAGCGAAAGGCTATCTGTTCTAAATCAACATATTGACATCTTGTACATAATCTCATATCTTTAATTGAAATAATTTCAGATATGGGGACAGACAAGATTGCTTTTTCCACGCTTCGGTCCCTGATTCTAACCTCGAAAGGAAGCAGGCTACGAAGCAACAGCCGGCGCAACATGCTGAAAAAATTAGGCATTACGCTGGTTTCCTGGAACCCGGCCGTCGACTTGATTAACGACACTCTCCACCAGAGACCGGTCCTCCATCCTTCTCTCCACAAGCTCACCATCGCTTACAACCATCACAACTGGACCATTGACAAATCGTTACTGGGAGGTCATCCCCGTTATCGAGTTAAACAAAATGATCAGGAAATCAGAATTCGACTGAAAGGAAGTCATTTCCCGGGATTTCAATTGTCGCCTGATTTCACTGCAACACTCAAGCCCGGAACCTGGGGATGGCAGCTTCATATTCGTTTCGAAAAATTGGGAATCGACCAACAACTATCACTGGATGAGTGGATAAAAGGGCAGCCCGTTAGCGGCAGCGTTCCAATTGATGAAGCTATCAAATTAGACGACTCCGATTTGATTTCCATTCGCTCGCTGGCAAACATCGATATCAACTGCGACTGGCAACTTCGGGCAAATCTGCACTCCAGGGGGAAACTTACTGCATCCGGAGGCTCGTTCCATTTTTCGGGATTCGAACTTTCACCCAATCTGCAGAATATAAACCTGCAAAACCCGGTTTCGCTTTTGACTTTTACCCTGCCGGGAAAAGGAATTACCAGACCAGTTCCCGTTAATTCTGCCAGTATATCGAATTCTTCAGCAAAAATAAGCCAGCTAATCAATGCGCTTTTGTTTGATAGTGAGAAGACACGTTATCAAAACACATTGCTGGCCTACTGCGATGGGAAAAATAGCTCAGCCTATTACTATCACCCTTTCGGGGATGAAGCCTCTCTCCCTCTGAATGAATCCATCCTTTCCATCCGCTACGGTGAACAAAAATCTATCGAACTCCAGGGGAAGATTGGCCAATCTCCGTCGTGGATAAATATACCGGGAGCAGCTTTGTGCCTGCACGATGAACCGGAAGTCAGTGACAACTTCCGACTAACAATTGACGATGAGGGAAAGGAATTAATTGCCTGTACAGTTCCTCTGGCAGGAACACGTATTGGCATACAAGGTGCCGTTAGTTTGCCGGTGCAATCGCTTCCGCAACAAATCATTCTTTCCGGTGAGGAGAATTCCAGTCCGCATATTCAAATCAAACCACAGGTAAGATATACGCGACTCCAATTGGATGTCCCCATTCGTCTCTCTATGTTGCGGGCTGAAGATTTGGTTGAACTTTCATTTGAATTTTATAATTGCCGCTATACCAACAAGCAACAGCAATCCTATATCGAGTTGCGCGATGCCGGTAAGCCCGGATACATGGTGGTTTATTTTCCGCCTCAACACATTCTCGAAGAAGCTTTTTTCCGCACCAGCGAATTAAAGACCAACGAGCCGGGTGCAAACACAACTGGTAGCAATCAACCGGTCTCTCTTCCGGCAAAATTTGAAACGGCTGGGAAAAGTCGCCTTGTTTTTGAACTTTCCAAAGAGTTCGAAGGCATGCCGCTTATAGTCGATCAACTGCTCAGCTGGGATCGTTTTCAACTACGCATCAATCCGCGTGCATGGCTTTTTACAGGAGTAAATGCCAGCCGGATGATTATTCCCGGGAATATTCGCCGTTTCCGGCAACCAACCCAAATTTCCATTCCGAAAAACATCCGCCCACTCGATATTTCTATTATCCGGAATACCGATAAAGCTTCAGAATCCGAGATTCGTATTGCTGCGCATTCGCGGAACCAGGATGTGTCGGAACAACGATACGAGGTGCAAAATGCAAGTAAGTTTCTTCCGGCACAGGTTCCAACATTGACGCAGCTCGAGCAGATGAACTTTACCACATTGCAACCGGTAAGGTTCTTTGCTCCACCGACCGATTTGGAAACTTCGTTGGAAATTCCCGGAAGGCTATTCATCTCGCCAAATCAACTGGCTGGTTTCCGTCATATTCTGCAAGTGAACAATTCGTACGACGACAGTTATCATCCCAAGATTTCAATGCAAATAAAACCGATGACGCCCATGAGGCGAATCGGCACCACCGTTCAGTCAGAAGCAGCCCAGGAAGTTCCATTCATGAACCAGATCTTCGAGTTGTGGCATACCCGCATGGGCATTAAACTGAAAAGCGGTGAAATTTCAGAAGAGGTTTTCCGAAATCTTAGCACGATACGTGCTATCTGGTCGCGCGATGTTCGCTCCGGTCTGCAATATCCTTCCGCAAATACGGAAATTCCATTCAGAGCATCGCTCAATGCCAAAGACCGCCATGATTTGGTGCATCAAACTTCGCATTACGGCATGAATTACACGCCGAAAGCAGTTGCTGTTGACCGCCTGATGCTTTCAGCGCTTGGTGGTTGGCTCGATGCTCACGGTAATTTCGATTTCAAAGATATACGTGATGCCGGCTTTTCACTTATCGACTGGAAGCATCTGGCAACATTGGGCCGCGACCAGTTTGTTCGGGTGGTTCGCGCCGGTTATCTTTTCCCGTTTGGTCATGAAGCTGCGCTCATCAAAATCACGCAACGTGAATTTGATGAACCAACCCGTTCGGCAGCCGAAATTCAACGCATGTTCGTTGTGGTCAGGCAGCCGGAATTCTTTTATGATCCGTACACTGCCAATAATCAGTTCAATGCGTTCCCGTTCCAGTCAGTTCGTCTGGTTAGCTTGGTAACGCCAGCCATCGATTTGCCATCGCCACTGGTTACTTCGCCAGCACAAAACTTCCTGATCAATGTGGGAGGCACTCCTTACCGGTTTAAAATGGAAGCTGTTGACAAGGAGGGAAATACCATTCACTTCCGCTGCCCCATGGTTTTCATCGAGGATTATGCTGACTTTTTAGGGCAGCACATTAACAATGTCATTAGCATCTATAATCAGCAGAGTAAATATGAAAAGGCAAGAACTTCTGATTTAAACGGACAGCAGATTGCATATGCCGACAGTATTTTACCAGATGATACGAGCCTTGAAACCCTTACACTTCGGTTCAAAGCCAAGCCATACTCCTATCCGGGTACACGCATGAATTTTTACCCGGAAATCGACTATGCAGAAATTTTGGTGAAAGCGGCCGAAGAATTTACGGGGAAAAAACAACCGGTGAAAATTGAGTTGTACGACGACCGCAACGAAGGAACCGTTTGGTCGAAAATGTGGAAGAACGAAAAACTTCCCATTGATTTCAACGGTGGTGCCGACAAAACCGGAGGCTTCCTCTCACCGAATATTTCAGTGGGTGGATTGTCCAAAATTTTCGGTCCCGTTGCCGGCGATGTGAATAAAATAGCCGGCTTGAATTTCGATCCAAATGACTTTTTTCCTGACAACCTAAATTTGCCGGGATTTAATCTTCCGAAGATTTTTGGGGCTTTGCCACTGGGAAAATTGCTGAAGCTGATTTCTATGGGCGTTAGTGCCTTCAATCAGTTGAAAGACCAGCTTTCATCCTACCGGGAACAAATTGATGAGGTAAGAAAACAAATCTTACTCAAACAAGCCGAACTGGAGAAAGCAATTGCGGAAAACGCCTCGGATACAGTTACACAACTCCAAAGTGAAATTTCTTCGCTAACCGGAAATCTACAGAATCTGGCTAATCAGGTACAGGATTTCATGAACGGGCAAACGCCACGTATCCCGAATTTCAAAACCTACCGGGTTGGAGATTCATTTGTGGCAGAATATCGCTGGCAGCCCGAGATGAACAGTTCCACCGGTGTTTTCAACAATTTCATCGTCTTAAAGCCGGAAAATCCACAAAATACGCTCACCATCAATAACCGGCTCATTAAGTCGATTGATACCCAGTCGCCGCCACAGGTCGAGATTATGGCAGATATGCAGAATTTCACTATCTCCATTGGTGGCATGCTGGCCGTCGATTTCCGGAAACTGGCTTTTAAGGCCGGGACACAAAGTAAGAAAGATATCAAAGTTCAGTTGGGTACAGTTCCTCTGCGTTTCCTTGGACCGCTTTCGTTTGTGAACGGATTGCAGGAAATCATTCCATCTGAAGGTTTTGGCGAAGGAGTGACCATCAAACTGGAAGGCGCTGGAATTCGTGCTGGTTATGATTTGAAAATTCCGCCCATCGAAGTCGGTATCTTCTCACTAACCAATGTATCGCTTGGTGCTTCGCTTTATCTTCCTTTTACAGGTGATCCGCTGACCATTGGATTCAATTTCTGCTCCCGCCAAAATCCTTTCCTGCTTCGGGTAAGCCTTTATGGTGGAGGTGGCTTTTTTGCCCTTCAAACTTCTATTGCAGGGTTGACGAAACTGGAGGCCGCCTTCGAGTTTTCGGCCGGATTATCGCTGAATGTTGGCGTAGCCAGCGGAGGTGTAAAAGTCACCGGTGGATTCTATTACAGCATCGAATATCAGGATGACCAATCCATCACACAACTGTCCGGTTATCTCCGAATTAACGGAAACCTCTCGATTCTTGGCATCATTACCCTGAGCATGGAGTTTTACCTGTCGCTTAATGCCATTATTGTCGACAAGATGGTGAACGGCGAGCAGGTAAAGAAAGTTGAGAAGATGATTGGTGAAGCCAGTGTCAAGGTGAAAATTGAGGTGCTCTTCTTCAGCAAAAGTGTTACGGTAAAAGTGCGGCGCGAACTTCGGGCCGCTGATGCCGATCCGCTTTTCTCCGAGACTATACCAGAGCCGGCCTGGCTCGACTACTGCAAAGCATTTGCCTAACCCCTAATCCGAGCAAACAATGAAACAATCCATTCTTTTCACTGCGCTTCCCAACGGACGCACAAGCAACAACGGGCAGGATTTTTTGCGTTTGTCACTGGCCATTGCTATACAACTCGAAGGTTCAGGCAAATTAAAACTCAAGGATTTTCCCGATATACTGAAATGGCACGATGAACTGAATGCCATGCAGTTTACGCTGAATATGGATGGCAAAGAAAGCGTCATCCAACCCGTTAAGGATAAACTCGATCCATCACTTTGGAATGATCTTTTCCATGAAAATATCAAGGTGGAAAGCTATAAAAAGGAAGATTATACGCTTTCGCGGATACACAGTTACCAGGTTGCTTCGATGAAAACTTTCCTGATGAAAACTTACACGCGATTCGGGACAAAATCACCGGAGAAAGTAGTTCGTGGAAAAGTTTTGCTGGAGGATACTGACGTGAAAAATATCGGACGTTTTCGACCTTTACAGGAGACACAAATTCAGCAATTTCAACGGAAACCCATCACCAACATCCGGCCGATGGTTACCCGTGAGCTGGTCAGGAACAATACGCTGGCGGAGGACCACACCAAATTGCTTTCCGCCAGGAATTACAAGGAATTGAAACTACAGGCAAAGGTGCCAGCATACAATTTTGTTCAATTGCGGGATTTCCACCAATACCAGATGAAAATGCTGAAAGCTCCCCTGCTGAAAATTGAAAAGCCGGAATTCGAGTTTCATGATATTCTGGCAGCATTGGGAAGTTATCCGCAATTGCAGCGGAAATTCGGGCTTGTACTCGATTTTCTTGTTCCATTACCTGAAAATGTAGCTTCGGAAAGTACACTGAAGATCTATCCATCAGTAACCGACTGGGAAGTGGAGACAGAAATTTCAACTCCGCGAACAGCTTACCGGTTGACCAGCGACGGATTTTATGCCCGTGAAAAAAACGATACTTTCCTGTATGACGGATTCGTCAAAATCAATACTCCTGAATTCACAGCCAACCAGATTGACACCGACGGAACGGCTGTCCAGCTGTCTGAAATGGTCGATAACCAAATCGAAAAAGATTCCATCAGGCAAATTCAGGTAAAAGAACAGAGCCAGCAAATTGAGCGCATGGCAGTTACCAACCTCGCACTGAATCTGGCTCACGAAAAAGATGAAGAGGAGGAGGACGAAGGCATGCCCCCCATGCGGAGCGCTGGAATTGGCATTATCAAAAACGACATCGATGTGTTTGTCGACCATCGTTTTCAAATCACGCAAAAGCTTCAGGCCGATTTTTCTGCTACCCGTTACCGGACGAAGGCTCATAACATCATTGCTCCGGAAGAAGTTCTTTACGCCGAAGATATAACTCTGGGATACCGAATGGACATTGCTTACAATGAGAAACCGGATAAATGGTACTCGCTTCATTGGAAGCAGGATCAGGTGAATTATTATGACGAAAACAACAATCCAACTGAAATAGGCGACATAGAACCCGACGAAGGTTTTCTGCAAATGGCCGCCAGTCAGGATCCGGAAAATCCGGACGATTTCTTTGTCAGCGAAACGCTTTTCCGCTGGGAAGGCTGGAGTCTTTCCGTTCCTCGACCGGGCTTGGCCATCAATGAGGCCGATGATTCATCACCCGATAAAAGCCATGATTACGTTCACCGGACGATGGCCGATGAGCAAAAGAAATTTGCGTTCGATCCGACACTGGATTTCAAACTGAATGCTCAGTCAGAAGTTGTTCCGGGTACACTTCCACGACTACGTTTTGGTAAATCGTACAACATTCGTGTCCGCACGGTCGACCTTGCCGGGAATAGTGTATCGCCCGAGAGTGAATCCGATAGTCCGGATAAATGTGTCATTTCCGGCTTTGTTTACCGGCGTTATGAACCGGTTTCCAATCCGCTGCTCTTATTGGCCAACGCTTTGCGACAAGGCGAAACACCAGAATCGCTTGTTATTCGAAGCAATTATGACCAAACTGCGGAGGCATACGAACAAGCCGAAGGTACCGGAAACGGAACAACTGCCCGCCATTTGCTCCCGCCGGAAAACAGCCAGCTGATGGCCGAGACCCACGGACGCTTCGACAAAGCATTTGATGGAAATCCAGATGAAGCCCGTGAAATGTATGAACTCATCATAGCACGGGAGAAATCGCCGGAAGTGATGATTGACGGGAAGGATAAGATTTACCCCGATTCAGAAGCTTCGATTCAATACATCCCCGATCCGGCCGCAGCAGGTGTCGCTGTTTTTCTTGCGGATGGTTATGCCAATACACATGAAAAAACGTTCGATCCTCGCTATTTCAGTTTCTTTTCTTCCAGCGAACTCAATCCAGCGAATAACGACGAAGGAGAAAGCGACTGGCTGAAATATCGCTCACTGCGCATTCAGTTAGCAGAAGGCGATTTCGGGGCAACCTGGAGTTCCGGCAACCGGACGCTGACTGTTCATTTGCCGAAAGGCTACCGGTTGAAACTGAAGTTTACTTCTTTCTGGCGTTCCACCGATTTGGAATCATTGTCGGGTGTTTGGGAGATGTTAAAGGCGGAATCTCCCGGCGACCAAAAACTAAGGCAACTCGCTTTCACCGGCCGGCACTGGATGTTAAGTCCGGGCCGTGAACTGGAATTGGTGCACGCCGTTCAACAACCTGTGGAGGAACCGAAAATCGATGTGATACAGCCTGCCCGCGATTTTAGTTCGACGGAAGTAGATCTGAATACAAAACTGAAGATTCATGCCCGCAGCACCGAAGAGATGTACGTCGAAACACGTTGGAAAGACATGGACGACAGCCCGTTGCTGACCGAACCGAAGGAGGTGGACGCCAGTTCCCAACTCGACCAGTTTGTTGTAGGTTACCACGAAGACGAAAAGCAGTTTGGCTATATCAGTACGGCAAAAGAAAAACCACAGCTGAAACTGAGGATGGCCGGCCCGATGATTAGAAAAATTGAACCTGACAAGAAGCCGGTTCAGTTATTCCAAATGAAGCCGGATGTGACATTCAAGACTATCACTTATCGCGGATTTGTTTTGGCGATCCCACCGTTAGTGCATCGTTTCAACGATACCAAACATCGTTGGGTCGATTATCGTCCGGTAGGTACTTCGCGTTATGCAGAAATGTTTATCCGCGAAAGCGATGAAACGCCCAAACCAGTTAAGCGGGAAGGTCCGTGGTTCGAGAAGGTGAATATTCTTTCGACTGCACGACCTGCTATTCCGAAAGTGGAATATGTTTTACCTCTTATGCATTGGGAAAAATCGGATGGTGACAAAGTAATGATTCACAAACGAAATGGTGGCGGATTACGTATCTATCTGAATCGTCCCTGGTTTTCGTCAGGCGAAGGAGAAAAGCTGGCCATACTGTTAATGCCGCAAGGCGACAAAGACCAGATGGCCATGATGCGGGTTACTCAGCGTTACAATCCGCACTTCACTATGTGGGGAATCGACCCGATTCATCCATCGACGAAACCGGACAAAACAGGACCATTATCTGATGATTTCGGTTTCAACGCAGAAACGGTTAGGAACCTGGAACATCCTGAATTGGAAAATATACGCACCGATGCAGTCGTTTATCCGGTTCATTTCGATAAAGAGCGAAAAAAGTGGTATGCCGATATCAGCATTGGCACTCAGCGTATGTATTTCCCGTTCATACGACTAATACTGGCTCGTTATCAGGAAAATTCGCTGAAAGAGGAGAGTCATGACGTTTGCCTCAGCGAACCTGTTACGGCTGATTTTATGCAGCTACTTCCGGACAGGCGAACCCATATCGAGTTCCATAACGATGTAAACAATTCGCGCTTTAAAATCACGATTTCAGGGTTGGTACCCGATGTTTATCCAAACCAGCCGGGCAGCTATTTTGAGATCACTTTTATCGATCCGGAGCTGGCACAACCCATTGATGCGATTTTGGACGATGACCGAACAGACAAATCGCTTTCGAGATATAACTATACAGTGGTGGTTTCGCGTGAAAACGTGAATAATGGATATTTCCGGCTGGTGAAAGATTTTAACCTGCCCGGAAAATACCGCTCCACTCCCTTCGAGATTATCATTCGGGAGTATGAGCGATCCGGTGGTCAGCTGGAAACAACGGTTCAGCAACGGGGTGATGGACTTCCGCCCAACAACGAACCTCGTCTTGTTTATGCCGATGTGTTTAAAATCAATGTAAAAAAGTAGAACTGTTCAATATTAGTCCATATTAACTGTAGTAGCCTGTTTCCGCTTATCACGCTTGTAATTGTTGATGCGATACGAGAGCGTCAGGCGGATTGGATAATTGGGCTTCATCGAAGTCGTTTGGTAGAAATCCGGCTCGTTGATTTTCGTTACAATATCCGTCGTTCTGAAAATATCGTATGCCATCAAGGTCAACGACAGTCTCTTTTTCAGGAACTCCTGGCGGAAAGAAATGTAGGTGTAAAAAATATGCTCATTGCTACCCTGAGGCCTTTTCACACCAGTTCCGTATGTCGGCATTATCTGAAAATAAGTGTTGTCACTGATTTTAAAAGTATTCGACCACCTGATATTTACACCCGCATCACCTCGCTCTCCATATATCGGAGCAAGTTCGCCGCTTGTTTTAACCTGGAACTTATAAAAATTGAAAATGGGCATCATGGTCCAGAAGTCGTTCATCTTGAAATTCAATGTAACGTCCAATCCCAGTGCACTCTCATCTCCAATATTTTCAACCTTATTGTTAACAACAGTTCCGGCATAGATGTTATGCACTTCAAAAATATGATTCGTATAATAATCGTAGTAACCTTTTAGAGTAACACTGTTACTTTTAAAATAATTGGAATAGGTCAACGACGTCGAACTATTGTATTCATTATCCAGAAAAGGATTTCCCGACTGAATGTAATCAAAATCGTACCACCTGGGATTTGCCTCCAATTGCACTGTCGTCACACGATCAATTCTCCTGGTAAATGCCGCATTTAACGTTTGTTTGTGAGGCAACTTATAATTGATGAAAAAAGAAGGAAAGAAATCCCATCGATTGACTTTCTTCTGCCAGTTATCGGTGGTACTATTTACCAACCGCGATGTATGTTCGGTCCGTAAACCAACCTGGAGTTCCATTTTCTCCCAGGTCTTTCGGTACTGGCCATAAAAAGCATGAATTTCCCGACTCAGGCTACTTTGGGAATCATTAACTGAAAAAGCAGATAACGTTGTGCCGGCCTGAGACAAATCAGCGGTATACCCGGATGATTCATTCTCTTTTCTGAACTGATATCCTGCCTCCAGTTTTCCATTATCAGCTAATGGTAAGGTATAATCCAGGTTAATGCGGCTATCATCATCGTTACGAGAGTCATTTGTCTTCATCGAATTGGTTACAGTTCCGGACTCATCTTTCAGCTCGTTATGCATCCGGTTTTCAAATGAGGTATTATTCCATTGCCCTGTAATTTCCAACTTATGTCCCTTATCATTGAAAGAACGTGTATACGATAATGAAGCTCCGCGATAATCACCCGGTCGACGGTTCTCTCCAACACTAAACCGTTTTATATCATAAGGGTCCGGTCCTTCGGAAGAATATTCCATATTAAAGTCAGCGTGATTGAGCACATAAAATGTTCCAGCGGTGGCAGAAAGTAACAAATTATCTTTTTTAGTTGGATTGAATTCAATACCTCCTCTGATTCCCGTATTTTTTCGATATGAATAGCGTCGGCCATCCTGATTGCTCTGAATCAGATAGCCACTTCCATAATTCTTAACCACCGATGTCATGTCTCCTTCAGCATTCCGTTTGTTATGGTCCACTCCAAGGAAAAAGCTGACTTTCCCGGCTTTATGATTGATAATAAAATCGGAGGCATAACCGCCTATCTGGTCATGGGCAACAGTAATGTTACCATCCCATCCTTCTCCATTTCCTTTTTTGGTGATAATATTTAAAATACCGGCTGTTCCGTCAGAATCATACTTAGCCGAAGGATTCGTGATAACCTCAACCTTTTGTACATTATCACTGGGGATACTTTTTAAAGCTTCATTTCCTTTTAACGGCGAAGGTTTTCCATCTATTAAAACCAGAAAATTCTCACTCCCTTTTAGAGTCAGGTTACCACTGGCTGTTACATTCACTGAAGGAACCCGCTGCAACAGATCAACAACTGTTCCGCCGGCACCTTCCATCCGGTTACCAACGTTCACAACAGTTTTATCCAATTTATTGCTAATACCGCCTGTTCGCTCCACAACCTCTACTTCACCAAGTTGTTTCACATCAGGCTCAAGGAATAAATCTCCAAGAACAAACGGATTTCGCTTTTGCATGAGTTCTACATTCGTCATTACTCTTGACGAATAACCCATAAAGCGAATCTTAAGAAAATACTTCCCGTAAGGAATATTCTTTAGCACAAATGAACCGTTTCTGGCCGAAGCAGTTCCGTTAATTAACACAGAATCAACAGAACGAAATAAGGCTATGTTAGCATACTCAATCGGTTCTTTCGACTTCATGTCAAGGATTCTCCCTCTTAGCTCTCCTGAATCCAGATCTTTATCACTCTGTCCGAATAAGTATTGAAACGGGGTAAGTGCTAAGACAATCAGTGTAAAGAGAAATAACTGTCTCCTGCGTAAATGCCCCATAAATTAGTTGGTCTTTATTTCAATGCCTGCGAATTTAACATTATGTAGTGATTTATCAATAATAAATTATTATTTATTTCTATGCTCTATAACCTAATCAGCACAGAAACGCTGTAAATATTACTATTCCGGATTAAAACATTTATCATCTTTTTAAAAGATTCGATTCATTAACAATTCTCCTCTTATAGTAACATTTATAATTTTTCATCGGCCATTTTAAAGCCAAAAACGTATCTCTCAATCCACAAATACACTTTATTAATATAAGACATCATACAACATTGTATTACAAATGATTAATTCAAATAGAAATCACAATCAATAGTTATCCAATGATTATCAGTTGTTATTTCACCATTTACGAACGTAAAATACCAACACATTTCATTAGTTTTGCACAATCACATTGAAAGTGTGCAATTTTGTTTTATGAAAGAAAAAACACGGCGTAATATATTGAACGTAGCAAGAAGCCTGTTCGCCAATAATGGCATTGGCAGAACGACTATGCTGGATGTGGCACGCGCTTCCGGGTTGGGAAGGCGCACTCTTTACATGTATTACAAAACCCGCGAAGATCTTTACAAAGCAGTAGTAAAAAGTGAGATAGATCTAATCATCAATCGCCTTCAAGAAGTGGTAAAAGCCAATCTTTCACCGGAAAAAAAACTACTCCGCTTTGTCACTGAACGCATGAAGGCACTTGAAGATTTGGTCAGCAGGAACCGTTCCATCCGTTCAGACCTTCTGAATGCACATTCCAGAATTGAAAATATGAGGAAAGAGCTGGACATTCAGGAACAGGCATATATGGCAGAAATTCTTAAAGAGGGCAATCATTCAGGGAACTTTCAAATTGAGGATCCCGACATTGCTGCAACCATTGCACATACCACGATTAAAGGTTTTGAGCCTGCTTTCATCCGGGACAATTTCGGACCAAAGTACCGGGCAACATTAAACCTTTGCACCAAGATCCTGTTTCAGGGAATCAAACCCAAGACCAGATAGATATTAAGAATACCATCATCAGATTATGAAAATGTATATAAACACAGTATCACATTATTTGCCCAAGAAAAGAGTCCCCAACGAATACTTCAAGGAAGTAAACGGTTTATCCGACTCATGGATTTATGAACGTACTGGTATCAAAACACGCTCAAAAGCGGGGAAGGATGAAAATACCAACACCATGGCCATTGAAGCCGTTCGGAATACTCTGCCTTCACTGCCTTTTGATATTAGAGACGTTGACTTGATTGTTGGAGCGTCATATTCACCTTTTGATACAGTGGCAACCATTGGACATGTCGTTCAACGTGAATTTCATATTAAAGATGCCCAGGTGGTTTATATTTCATCAGCCTGCTCGTCATTAATCAATGCACTGGAAATCGTAGAAGGATATTTTGCCACGGGAAAATCCAAGCAAGCGTTGGTTATTGCATCTGAACATAACACCGCTTTCAGTGATGAAACATGTGAAAAGAGCGGACATCTATGGGGTGACGGAGCAACTGCCTTGTTTATCAGCGATGAACCCCTTGGTAAGAAACCTGCCGAAATTCTGAGTATCTACAGTCGTGGACTGGGGCACATAAGTAAAGGGCCTGAAGCTGTCTACCTGACACCAGGACGCGAAGGATTACAAATGCCTGATGGCCGGGATGTTTTCATTCAAGCTTGCCAATACATGCGTGTTGCCCTGGAAGAAGCCTCTGAGCTGTGTGGTTTAGGTGTCGATAATCTGGATTGGATTATTCCTCATCAAGCCAATTACCGCATTATCAATAACTTAGTTAAGCAACTTTCACTAAACGAAGATAAGATATTTACCAATATAAAGGAGCTTGGTAATACCGGTTCTGCCAGTACAGGTATCTGCTTGTCACAAAATATGGAGACCATTCGAAAGGACGATCTTTTAGGTATTACAGTTTTTGGTGGTGGATATTCTGCCGGAGCTGCTATTCTTCGATTTTAACTAACTTTTTATAATGATAGAAAACACCGGCTATTCCGGTGCTTTTTTATCGATTGGCAGCATAAATATGTGTATGAGGTCATGTTGTCATATCAATATTTTCCCTTAAAAGTAGTCGTAAAGCATTTTAATTCAGAACAAAAATCACTAATTTTAAAATTACATGCTTAATAAAACAGGTAGTTTTCGACAGGTGATTAAATCTTATAAGAATAGCCTTTTCCCAACCTAAAATTCTGCTCTATGATGCTTTATGTAGGAAATCTTGATTATCGAATATCTGAAGAAGATTTGTACGAGCTTTTTTCAGAATATGGACATGTTACCTCCGTAAGAGTAGTACGTGACAGAAACTCCCATCGCAGTAAA
>ENA-ORXD01000486-ORXD01000486.1-sediment-metagenome-genome-assembly--contig:-NODE-486-length-50406-cov-11.695106_pt1 | contig 50406 bp, 47 predicted proteins | sample MGYA00237862_ERZ511471 | MGnify/ENA metagenome assembly ERZ511471
GATCAAGTAGTAAAGCGCGGATAGAGGATGGTTTCCGGCGGCATTCGTATCTCGACTGCGGGGCGTGCCCCGCGCCTTTTCACTGTTCCAAATATCTTTCAAGGAGTTGACACAGAGAGCATGGGTGATAACGGCACACAACGGTTGGCGGAGCTTTCTATCAATACGATCCGGTTCCTCGCGGTTGACGCGATACAGGGGGCGCGGTCAGGACATCCGGGTCTCCCGATGGGAGGGGCGGCGATGGCCTATACCCTCTGGACGAGACACCTGAAACATAACCCCTCGCAGCCGAAGTGGGCGGACCGGGACCGCTTCGTCCTCTCCGCGGGGCACGGATCCATGCTGCTCTACGCGCTCCTCCACTTGACCGGTTACGATCTTTCCATCGACGATCTCAAGGCCTTTCGCACGTGGGAGAGCAAGACGCCGGGGCACCCGGAGTTCCGAGCGACGCCCGGGGTAGAGGCGACGACGGGACCGCTCGGCCAGGGGATCGGGGACGCGGTAGGGATGGCGATCGCGGAGGCCCACCTCGCCGCCGTATACAACCGCCCCGATATAAAGGTGGTGGATCACTACACCTACGTCATAGCGGGGGACGGCGACCTGATGGAGGGGATCTCCTACGAGGCGTGCTCGCTGGCAGGGCACCTGAGACTCGGCAAGCTGATCATCCTGTACGACGACAACCTGATATCCCTCGCCGGCGAGACGCGGCTCTCCTTCACCGAGGACGTGGAAAAGCGATTCGAGTCGTGCGGCTGGCACGTGCAGCGCGTCGCCGACGGGAACGACGTGGATGCTATAGATCAAGCGATCACGTCCGCGAAGGAGGAGACACAGCACCCCTCGATCATCGCGGTGAGGACGGTGATCGGATACGGCTCCCCCGCCAAGCAGGGGAAGGCCTCCTGCCATGGCTCCCCCCTCGGGGGGGACGAGGTTGCCGCAACGAGGGGGAATCTCTGCTGGCCGGAGCAGCCCTTTGTTGTCCCGGAAGATGTGGCGCGGCATATGCTCGGTTCCGTGGAGCGGGGAAAGGGACAGGAGGCCGCGTGGCTGTCGGCCCTCGAACGCTACCGGAAGATCTGTCCGGAGGCCGCGGCTGAATTTGAGCGCGTACAGGCGGGAACCCTTCCCCGGGGATGGGAATCCTCTCTACCCGCCTTTGACTGCACTCAGAAGCCGATCTCCACGCGGAAGGTATCCGAGACGGTTCTCCAGAGCCTCGCGCCGGGAGTCCCCGAACTGATGGGGGGGTCGGCCGATCTGAATCCCTCCACGCTGACCTGGCTGAAGGGATTCGGCGATTTTCAGGCCCCCGGTACGGGGTCGAAGGATACCCAGGGAGCCGTAGGGGAGTTGTGGGGGTACGCGGGGCGGAACCTGCACTTCGGCGTCCGGGAGCATGCGATGGCGGCAATCGCCAACGGTATGGCCCTCCACGGTGGTGTCATTCCCTTTGTGGGAACCTTCTTCGTCTTCTCGGATTATATGCGCCCTTCGATGCGCCTTGCCGCCCTGATGGGCGCCCGCGTCATCTACGTCCTGACCCACGACAGTATCGGTGTGGGAGAGGACGGCCCCACCCACCAGCCCGTAGAGCACCTGATGAGCCTGCGGGCCATGCCGGGGATGACGGTGATCCGGCCTTCGGACGCGACGGAGGCCGTGGAGGGGTGGCGCCGCGCCCTGCTCAACGATACAGGCCCCACCGCGCTGGTCTTCTCACGCCAGGATATCCCGATCATCGATCGTTCGCAGTGTGCCCCGGCGGCCGGTCTCCACAAGGGCGGTTATGTTGTATGGGAGTCGGCGGAGGGCACCCCGGAGATCATCCTGATCGGCAGCGGATCGGAGCTGCAGGTCGCCCTCGATGCAGGCAGGGCCCTGTCCGAGGAAGGCGGTGTCAAGGTCCGCGTCGTTTCGCTTCCATGCTGGGAACTGTTCGATAAGCAGCCGGAGGCGTACCGTGAAGAGGTCCTCCCCTCTTCGGTGAAGGCGCGTGTTGCGGTCGAGGCGGGGATCAAACTGGGATGGGAACGCTATGTGGGCCGGGAGGGAGCAATCGTCGGGATGGACGGCTTCGGCGCCAGCGCGCCCGGTCCGGTCCTGTATGAGGAGTTCGGTATCACCGCGGGACACGTGGTGAAAGCGGCCAAACGACTGGTACAGGGGACCTGAGGAGGGAGCAATGCCGGCGCAGGGACAGGTCTTCCCGTCAATAACCGTTCCGGTGCCCCTTGAAGCCATCTACCGGCGTCTCGGTTACCGGAGGGGGGCAACGAAGATCGACGCCCGCAGGGAGGAAGAGATCGAACGGCATATCGACTACGCGGTCTCCCTCATCTCTCTCAAAGGGGTCGGCCGGCTGGTTCCCCTGAGGGAAGTGACCCCCCGTCTGGTCGTTCTCGGAACCGGCGACGAGATCGCAAGTGAGAAACTCGCCCGTTTCCTGGAGGGGTGCGGGGAGGCCCTCCTGATGGGGGCGACTGCCGGGGATACGGTCATGGAGGCCATACGGGGCGATGTCGCTGAAGGGGACATGACGCGCGGCGTGGTCGTCGATGCAGTAGCGAGCGAGATGACGGATGCGGCCCTCGACTGGATCGTCGGATATTTCAATCGCCTCCTGACCAGGGAGAATGCCCGTCTCTCGAAGGGACGCTTCTCTGCGGGGTACGGAGACTTCCTCCTTGAGAACCAGCGGGTGATGTACGACCTCCTCGAGCTCGACCGAATCGGGGTCGGGATCAACGAACACTGCATCCTCATCCCGGAAAAGTCCGTCACGGCCGTGGCGGGTATTCGGAGATGAGGAGGACACCGGGGATTGAGATGTCACTGAAGGACAGAATCAAAGAGCGGATCATCGTACTGGACGGCGCGACGGGCACGGAGCTTCAGAAGAAGGGCATGCCGGCGGGCGCATGCCCCGAGATCTGGTGTCTGGACAATCCCGGGGTTATCGGCGAGATCCATGCGGCCTACCGGGATGCGGGGGCGGATATCGTCACCACGGCCACCTTCGGGGCGAATCGTGTCAAGCTGAGCCAGTACGGCGCGCACGATGTGGCACAGGTCAACCGGGAGCTCGCCCTCCTGGCGCGGCGCGCGGTGGGCGACGGGGTCCTTGTCGGGGGCGACATCGGTCCCACGGGGCGCTTCGTCAGGCCCTTCGGCGATCTGGATTTCGAGGAAGCCGTCGGGATCTACAAGGAACAGGTGCGGGGGCTCCTGGAGGGAGGGGTCGACCTCTTTCTGATCGAGACGATGATCGACATCCAGGAGACCAGAGCAGCCCTGATCGCCGTGAAGGAACTGACCGATGCCTTCACCAGCGTCACTATGACGTACGAGCCGCACGGCAGGACGTTGAACGGGACGGATCCCGTGAGCGCTCTGGTCACGCTCCAGAGTCTCGGGGCGGACGCCGTCGGGTGCAACTGTTCCACCGGACCGGAGGAGATGCTGGGACTGATAGAGGTGATGAAGCCCTGGGCGACGGTTCCACTGGTGGCAAAACCGAACGCGGGCATGCCCGAGCTGATCGACGGTGCGACGCTCTTCACCATGGGGGCTGAAACGTTTGCCTCGTTCGCACCCAAATTCGTGGCGAAGGGGGCCAATCTCCTCGGCGGGTGCTGCGGGACTACCCCCGAGTACATCCGCAGGGTGAGAGAAGGGATTTCCGGCACACGGCCCGTCCCGCCAGGGAGGACATCCATCAGCGCCGTCAGCTCCGCTCGGTCGTCCGTTATCCTCGAGGGAAGGCGTGCTCTCGCGATCGTCGGGGAGCGGATCAATCCCACGGGGAAGAAGGACCTCCAAGAGGAACTCCGCAAGGGCAGGATGTCACTCGTTAAAACCATGGCCAGGGAGCAGGAGAAGAAGGGCGCCTCCCTCCTGGATGTCAATGTGGGAATGCCGGGGATCGACCAGAGAGAGGTGATGCTGCAGGTGATCGGCACCCTCGCGGTGGCATCCGACCTGCCCCTGGTGATCGATTCTTCCGACAGCGGCGTAATCGAGGCGGCGCTGCGGCTGTATCCCGGACGGGCCCTGATCAACTCGATCTCGGGGGAGCGGGAAAAGGTGGATCGGCTCCTCCCCGTCGCGGCGAAGTACGGGGCGATGTTCATCCTCCTCCCCCTGGCGGAGGGGGATCTCCCCAAGACAGCCGGGAAGAGAAAGAAGATCATAAGGGAGGTCTTTGAACAGGCCGCAGCCGTGGGATTTACGAAGGCCGACGTCGTGATCGACGGACTCGTCATGGCGGCCTCCTCCGACCTGAGAGCGCCGGCGGAGACGCTCAAGACGATTGAGTGGAGCAGCGGTGTCTTCAAGGCCAATACGATTATCGGCCTCTCCAATGTCTCGTTCGGGATGCCGGAGAGGTCGTGGCTGAACGCCTCCTTCCTTGCCATGGCGATCTCGAGGGGGCTCACGATGGCGATCGCCAACCCCGGTGTCCAGGAGGTGATGAACAGCGTCGTCGCGGCGGATCTGCTTGCCGGGAGAGACGAAGACGCTGGAGCGTATATCGAACACTTCTCGCACAGGCCCGCGAAGAGAGAAAGGGATCCCTCTTCCGATGAAACGCCTGCGGACCCGGTCTTTCAGGCCGTCCTCGACGGGAACCGAGATGATATCGAGGCCGTGCTTTCCCGGGCGCTGGATACGGGGAGAGACGCCCGGGAGATCGTGGACGGGAGCATGGTCCCCGCGATCACGGAGGTCGGGGTCCTCTTTGACCGGAGGGAATACTTTCTCCCGCAGCTGATCGCGAGCGCCGAGGCGATGAAAAGGGGGATCGCCTATCTCGAGCCGTGGCTCGCCGATGCCGGGCCGTCGAAGAGACAGAAGGGGCGGATCGTGATCGCGACGGTCGAGGGGGATGTCCACGACATTGGAAAGAATATCGTCGCGCTGATGCTGAGAAACCAAGGGTTTGCGGTAACCGACCTGGGAAAGGACGTCCACGCCGAGACCATCATCCGGGAGGCGGTCAGGCTCAACCCGGCCGTTATCGGTCTCTCCGCCCTGATGACCACCACCATGGTGAAGATGGAAGAAGTGGTGGAACTGGCGCGGCAGCGGTCCCTCGACTGCCGGTTCATGGTCGGCGGGGCGGTGGTGACGAAGGAATACGCGGAGTCGATCGGCGCGCGCTACGCCAGGGACGGCGTGGAGGCGGTCAGAGTGGCCGAGGAACTGACCCGGTGAGGTATGGATCGGAAATCCCGGGACCGGCGGCATGATCCGGGGGCGGGGTTGTCCATGACGTTCGAACGGGCGGATGTTGAATGCTACGGCGGCTATAAGGCGCATGAGCGTCCAACGGCCTTTACGCTCCACGGCCGGAGGCGGGAGGTGGCGGAGATCGTCGACCGCTGGTACGAAGGAAGTCCCCGGGCCGGCGGTCCGTCGCTGGATTACTTCAAGGTCCGCACACGGGATGGAGGGATCTTTCTCCTCCGCTTCAACGCCCTCTTCGACGCGTGGGCCGTCGTCCTGTCGGACGGCGCGACCGGTGCCGCGTGCACAGGGTAATCATGATATTCCATCGATGAGTGCAATCACCTAACGGCAGGCATCTTTTTCACGAACGGTCATGTATTGAGGAGGGGGTATGTTCGAGATCGAAGACTGGAGCAAGGATCATGTCTACGAGGTGATGCGGGAGCTTCTCTACAGCTTCAACTACATGTGGTTCGTGGTGGAAGAGTGGGTCAAGAACACCCCTCCCGAGGAGCTGAAGGCCGACGCGTTCCTGGGGTTCTCCGAGCAGTTCGGCTCCTATGAGGCCCTGAGGCTCGCAAGGGTATCGGCCCCCCCCGGGGGGGAGATCGATCGGTTCATCTATTTTCTGAATCGTTCCCACTGGGCCGTTTTCGAGGACATCGAGATAACAAGGGTATCCGACACCGAACTTCGCATGAGGACGCTCGGATGCACCTCGCAGAAGGCGGCCCGGAAGTGGGGAATGGAGTATTACGCGTGCGGACAGGCGGGATTACGACTCCGTGAGGGGTTTTTCAGACAGATCAACCCGAAGGCCCGGGTTTCGAGGGTCTTCACGCCCCCCGACGCCCGGCCGGAGGGGTGCCCCCAAGAGATGTCCTGCGAGTGGCGGATTACGATTGATCAATCGTAACGGTGTCCCCACCCGGGTTACCCCGGCGGGGCGGCGACCCTATCCGTCCGATTTCTCGATCATCGACCGTCTCCACGATGAGTAACGCGCCATATACCCCAGGGATCTGACGGCCTTCCGCGTGGTGGAGAAGAAGGGGATCCCGTGCGATTCGGCCAGGACGGCAAACTCCCCCACCAGCCTCCGCGATGTCCCGTACGCCCATGCCGCAACCGGTTTGTCCCCGAAGGAGCCGATGTGTTTCAGCAGCCCGTCGTAGTATTCGGGTCTGACGATGTGGGACACGTACGTGTTGATGTAGAGACAGTCGATCTGTTCGTCGGCCGCGAGGATGTCGAAGGATCGTTTGTATATGTCGAGGATCTTCTCCCCCGCCGTGGCCGAGGCCGGACCCACGTCGACGGGGTGGCCTCCCAGCGAGGGATCGACCCGGACGAGAGATTCTCTGCTTGTGCCGCTCAGCGTTCCGAGGGTGAGACCCGAGGCCTCCGCCGTGTCGATGCACTGGATGCCGATCGCCCCGGAGAAGGTGATGATGCCGAGGCGGTTGCCCCGCGGCAGGGGGTAGCGGAGAAAGGGGGTTGCGCAGTCCCGGAGGTCTTCGTATTCCTCTACCCGGATGATCCCCGACTGGTTGAAGAGGCCGCGGTAGAGGTTTTCGTTCCCCGCCAGGGAGCCCGTGTGCGATGCCATTGCCCTCGAGGCTCCGGGAGATGTGCCCGGCTTGAGGCAGAGGATCGGCTTCTTCAGGGAGACGCGCCCGGCCGTTTCCTTCAGCGCCCGGGGACGCCGTGAATGCTCGATGTACATGGAGATGACGGCGGTTCCGTCGTCCCGTCCCAGATATTCGAGGCAGTCCGTCTCGTCGACATCGCTCATGTTCCCCAGATCGATCACCTTGTTGACGCCCGGGGGATACTCGTTCCACGCCATGGCCTGCGGCCCGTACATCCCCGTCTGGGTGATGACGGAAAGCCCTCCCGTTCCGTCGTACTCGTATCCCCTGTCATAGGGGACGGTGCTGATCGCATCCGCCGCGTTGAAGATGCCGACCGTGTTCGGCCCTATGACGCGCATGCCGTAGTCCCCGGCGATCTTGAGGAGTTCCTCCTGCCGTTTTTGCCCCTCGGGACCGATCTCGCCGAAGCCGTCCGATACCACGATGACGGACCCGACCCCCCGGCGGCCGCACTGGTGGAGGATGCCGGGGACGTTTCGGTGGGAGGTGACGATCACCGCCAGCTCCGGTGTCGCATCGATGTCCTCCAGCGTCCGGTATACCTTTTTGCCGTAGACCGTATGCGCCGAGGGGTGGATGGGGTACAGGGCACCGGCATACCCTCCCTTCAGCAGGTCCTTGATGATGACCCCGGCGCCGAAAAACTCACCTTCACGCATGCTCCCGAAGAGCGCGATGCTCGAAGGGGTCAGGAATGACTCGAGCACAAGTTCTTTTTTCATCCCGTTCGATTATTTCCTTCCGTTGTCATTATCCTGCGGATTGCCTCGGCACGATGGCGCGGAGATGGGCATCGTAGATGTTCAATGCCGGAAATGCAAGCGTAAACCGAACACCGGCGGTCTCGGAGATGGCCCTGTGCGTGATGCCGGACGCCGTACCGGTCGGAGGAGGGCCGTATCACCGCATCCCCTGAGCGTATGGCAGCCCTCCGCTCAGCGATCCTGTTGGAGGGGGACATGCGTGCGCAGCAGTTCGGCGAACTCGTCAGGTGTGACGGGTTTGCTGAAGAGATACCCCTGCATCCCGTCACAGGCGTGTTCCCTCAGAAAGTCCATCTGCTCCTGTGTCTCCACGCCTTCGGCCACGACGGTAAGATTGAGCGTCTTCCCCATGGCGATGATGGCGTCGGTAATCGCCTTGTCCTCGGCGTCGCTCGGGATGTTACGGATGAAGGCCCGATCCACCTTGAGCGTGTCGACGGGGAAGTGCTTGATCTGGGAGAGAGAGGAGTATCCCGTACCGAAGTCGTCGACGGCGAGTCGCACGCCCATCTCCTTGATGGTGGAGAGCACCCTGATCATGCGCGCTGGATTGTGCATCACCATGCTTTCGGTAATTTCGAGTTCCAGCAGGTTAGGCGCCATCCCGGAATCCTTGAGCGCCGTCCGGATATCGTTGAGCAGCCCTTCGTCCAGGAGCTGGCGGAGGGACAGGTTCACCGCCATACGGACGGGGGGAAGCCCCCGGCGTTGCCAGGCGACGTTCTGGACGCAGGCGGTCTTGAGAACCCACCTCCCGATGGGCACGATCAGGCCGGTTTCTTCGGCTACGGGGATAAATTGCAGGGGCGGCACCGAGCCGAGCAGGGGATTGTCCCAGCGCAGGAGGGCCTCTACGCCGGTGATTGCGCTGGTCTTGAAATCCAGCTTGGCCTGATAGTGCAGGGAAAACTCTTTTTTCTTCAGTGCCTGGCGAAGGTTCGTCTCGATCGAGAGGCGTTCGACCGATTGCGACTTGACGTCTTTGGAATAAAATTGGTAGGTGTTCTTCCCCTCTTCCTTGGCGAAATACATGGCTATATCGGCGGTCTTCATCAGGGATTGCCCGTCCTTTGCATTCTTCGGGTATATGCTGATGCCGACGCTTGCCGTGACGCGGCACTCGTTGTCTCTGATCATCATCGGTTTGGTAATGGTGGAGAGGATATTGCGGGCAACGGTGGTGACCTGGCTTACATTGCTGACTTCCTCGATCAGTATGACGAACTCATCTCCTCCCAGACGGGCGACGACATCGACCGCCCGCAGTCCCTGTTTCAGGCGCAGGGCGATCTCCTGCAACAGCTGATCTCCCGCCTCGTGCCCCAGCGTGTCGTTGATAACCTTGAAGCGGTCCAGATCGACAAAGAAGATGGCGAGCTGCCGCTTGTAGCGCCTGGCCGCCTGGATTGCGTGGTTCAACAGCTGGTTGAACATCAGGCGGTTGGGCAGCCCCGTCAGGGTGTCGTGCGTGGCGAGGTACTGTATCCTCTCCTCGGCGCGTTTTCGTTCCGTGACGTCGTGTCCGACCCCACGAAACCCCAGGATCTTGCCCTGATGGTCTCGCTTTGGGAAGATGGAAAACTCGGCAAACGTCCTGCTGCCGTCCGGCCGGAGAAACTCATGGGAGAAATTTCTGGTCGGCTCGCCTGTTTCATAGACTTGGTGAAATGCCTGGTAGAGGGTGTCGATGTCTTTCTCTCTGATAAAGGTGCGAAAATTTTTCCCCGTCAGTTCTTTGTGGGGATATCCCAGTCCCCTGGCGAGGATGTCGTTGAAGAAGACGAGGTTGCCGGCCAGGTCGGTCTCGAAGTACCACTCCTCCATCTCTTCGATAATGGTCCGGTATCTCTCCTCGGATTGACGTACCTTCTCCTCCATGACCGTCCGCTGGGTCACATCCCTGGCGATTCCCCGAAATCCGGTCGGAGCTCCCTCCGAATCCTTCTTGAGGGAGATGGATATCTCGTTGAACGATTTTGTTCCATCTTTCGTGACAACCTCTACATTATGTGACCGAACAGGTATCCCCGTCTTGTAAACCTCGGCGAAGATGCGGTTCAGGTCTTCGGCATGTTTCGCATCGATACACCGTGTGTATTCCATGCCGATCAATTCCTCCCGGGAGTATCCGAGATTCCGGCATTCGGCGTCGTTCACGAAGGTGAAGCGACCGGGAAGGTCGACCTCAAAATAACCGTCCTGGATGTCTTCGATGATGGTCCGGTATCGTTCCTCGGAAAGCCGCAGCGTTTCTTCCGTTCGCTTACGCTCGGTAATATCCATGAAGCTTCCGAGTGAGGCCCGTTTCCTGTTATACATGATGGGGGAAATCATCTCCAGGATCCACATTACATCGCCGTTTTTCCTGATAAAGCGGTATTCGTAAGGCTCGGAACTCTTCCCCTTGAGGGTCCGAATCGCATTGTCCCTGGTCCTTTCCCGATCGTCAGGATGAAGAAAATCGAGAGGATTGTGCCCGACAAGATCGGTGTCCGAGTAGCCGGTCAGTTTCTGGTACAAGGGGTTGGTATAGACGAATCTGCCGTGCTGCACGATGTATATCGCAACCCCGACAGGGGACATCATGTCTCCCGGAAGAAAGGAGGCATTGTTCTTGTGTAGACTGCGGTGTTCCCCCTTTGTATCTGATGAACGAGATCTCGTCGCCATCGTCACTGTCCCCCCTGACTGTATGATGGTCACGCTCGAATGAATCCTGCCTGCCGCCGGTGGCAGTATACTGTATGGCAGAGAGATTTGGAAGCGGTTTCCTTGGCCTCATTGAGTACATGAATACAGCCCCCGGGTCAAGAGGTCCGGAAACGGGAAAACCTGCACCCGCAGGAAGATCCCGGTGCGTCGGAGCTCCCCCGCGATTCTTCTTGGCCGCCCGGCGGCATTGACTCTTGGGTTTTCGTTACTATCCTATGGGGTAAAGGCGGTTGCCTTTTGCCGCATTTTCTCATAAAATCAACACCACTTGTGCCTGTGGCAGGTACAGTGGGGCGATCTTGGCGATGTAAGATGTCCGATTGCGAGGATTGTAACGAGAGGGATCCGCACGCTTCGCCGGGGAGGTTTCGATATGGAGAACGTCCACAAAGCTGTCAAGATAAGTGACCACGTCTACTGGGTCGGCGCGATCGATTGGGGCATACGGGATTTTCACGGGTATACCACCAGGCACGGGAGCACCTACAACGCCTACCTGATCATGGCGGACAAGGTCACCCTGATGGATACGGTGAAGGCCCCCTTCAGAGAGGAGCTCCTTTCCCGGATCGCTTCCGTCGTGGACCCCGGGGATATAGACTACATCGTGTCCAATCATGCCGAGATGGACCACTCCGGTTCCCTGGTCCGGGTCATTGATGAGGTCCGTCCGGAAAAGGTATTCGCCTCCGTCATGGGAACGAAGGCGCTCAGGGAGCATTTCGGACTGGAGAATATCCTGCCCCTCAAGAGCGGGGATACCCTGAGCCTGGGGAACCTGGAGCTTGCCTTTATGGAGACGCGCATGCTGCACTGGCCCGACAGCATGTTCAGCTATCTGAAGGAGGACCGCCTCCTCTTTTCCCAGGATGCCTTCGGGATGCACCTGGCCTCCGCAGAACGATTTGCCGACAAGCTCGACCCGGGCATCCTCGATTATGAGGCCGCCACCTACTATGCCAATATCCTGATGCCTTACTCGCCGCTGGTCCTGAAGCTCCTCGAGGAGGTGAAGAGATCCGGGCTGGATATCCGGACCGTCGCACCGGACCACGGCCCCGTCTGGCGCAGGAAGATCGGTGCCGTCATGGAGTCATACGCGCGGTGGGCCCGGCAGGAGCCCTCGAGCAAGGCTGTCGTTCTCTATGACACGATGTGGCACAGCACGGAGATGATGGCCAGGGCGATAGAGGAGGGGCTGGTGCAGGGAGGCGCCCGGGTGAAGGTCATGTCGATGCACTCCTCCCACCGCAGCGACGCGGCCTATGAGATACTGGATGCCGGGGCCCTGGTGGCGGGCTCCCCGACCCTGAACAATCATATCTTCCCCTCCATGGCCGATGTCCTGACCTATCTGAAGGGCCTGAGGCCTCAGAACCTGATCGGCGCCGCCTTCGGTTCATACGGCTGGAGCGGGGAATCCCCGCAGCAGATCGCCGACATCCTCACGGAAATGAAGGTCGAACTGGTCGCCGAGCCCCTGAAGATGAAGTATGTACCCCACGGCGATGATCTGAAGCGCTGCGTCTCTCTCGGCGAGAGTGTGGCACGGAAACTCAAGGAGGTTGCACAACGTGGATAGTGTGGTGGACACGAAGGCTCTCTGGGATATCTCCTACGGTCTGTATCTGGTGACGTCGGTATCGGAAGGAAAGGTGAACGGACAGATTGTCAATTCGATCATCCAGGTCTGTGCGGAGACACCGAGGATCGCGGTGAGCATCAACAAGGACAATCTCACCCATGAATATATTCAGAAGAGCGGTGTCCTGGCCGTCACCGTCCTCGAAGAGGACACGCCGATGCCCTTTATCGGTCAATTCGGCTTCAAGACCGGCAGGGACGAGGACAAGTTTGCGAAGGTGGCGTACACGAAGGGCCGGACGGGATGCCCCATCGTGAAAGACAACGCCCTCTCCTGGTTTGAGGGGAAGGTGATCGGGAGCGCGGATGCCGGAACGCACACGGTCTTTATCGTCGAGATCACGGGGGCGGAGGTCCTGAAAGAGGGTAAACCCCTGACCTACGCGCACTATCAGCAGGTCAAAAAGGGAAAGGCGCCCAAGAATGCGCCCACCTACAAGGGAAATGCAGTTGAAGCGGATACAATGAAAGATAAACGAAAGGAGAATGCTATGCAGAAATATGTATGCACCGTGTGCGGGTATGTCTATGACCCCGAAAAGGGAGATTCCGAAGGGGGAATCCCTCCCGGGACCGCCTTTGATGACCTGCCCGATGACTGGACCTGCCCGGTTTGCGGCGCGGCGAAGAGTGAATTTGAACCTGAGTAATAGAGGATGCGGAACCGGAAACGGTGGCGTGAGAAGCCGTTTATTGAACGTACGCTGGAAAGGAGAGCGACATGGGAAGTCAGATTGAGGCAAGCGATGTCCTTAAGATTGCCATGAGAATAGAGGAGAATGGGGCCAGTTTCTACCGGTATGCGGTGCAGGTGGCGCAGGAGGAAAAGGCAAAGGAGATGTTCACGTGGCTGGCCGATGCGGAGGATGCACACCGGGCCCTCTTTCAGGAAATGTTTTCGAAGATAGAAACCCACCCGCTCCCGGAGAGTTACCCCGGTGAATACGACGCCTATCTTCACCGGTATGCCGACAACAAACTGGTCTTCAAGAAGGACGTGATGGATGCCGAGATGGCCAGGATCGGCGACACCCTCTCCGCGATTGATTTCGCGATCGACCGGGAAGTGGATTCCATCCTGTACTACCACGAGATCAAGGGATTCATCGCCAAGGACCAGCATGAGCCGATCGATGGGATCATCAACGAAGAGAGAAAACATTTCAAGATCCTTTCGAAGATGCGGGAGGAATATTCGTAAAAGGGGGCAGGGTATGCCGGAGATGCACCAGGTCTATAAGTGCGAGGTGTGCGGAAATATTGTTGAGGTCGTGCACGGAGGGAAGGGCGAGTTGGTATGCTGCGGGAAGCCCATGAAGCTCTTTCGAGAGGGGGCGATCGACGCGGCCCTGGAAAAGCATGTTCCCGTTATAGAGAAGACCGAAGCAGGCTTTAAGGTCACAATAGGCGAGGTTCCGCACCCGATGGAGGAGAAACACTACATCGAGTGGATCGAGGCCGCCGCCGATGGGGAGGTATACAAGCGGTTCCTCAAGCCGGGAGATGTTCCCGAGGCGGAGTTCTGTATCGATGCCGACCGGATAACGGCCCGCGAATACTGCAACATCCATGGGCTGTGGAAAAAAGAGTGATATCACCCCGGCCTCATCGGCGGGAGAGCTGTCCCGCACGGCGAAAGGGAACAGCCGGCCGCCGCTCCAACCCGCAGGGCCGTGATTGAAAAGGGGGAAGTCTGTAATGGATACCTTACTGCTGTCGAGGGTGCAATTTGCCCTGACCACCTACTTCCACTTCCTGTTCGTCCCCCTGACCATGGGGCTGTCTTTCCTGATCGCGGTCATAGAGACCCTGTACGTCAAGACGGGTGATGAGGATTATCTCGCCATGGCACGGTTCTGGGGGAGACTCTTCGTCATCAACTTTGTCATCGGGGTTGTGACGGGTCTCCCCCTGGAGTTCCAGTTCGGGACGAACTGGTCCCGGTATTCCGCTTACGTGGGAGACATCTTCGGCCCGCTCCTGGCCATCGAGGTCACGGCGGCCTTCTTCCTGGAATCCACCTTCCTTGCCGTGTGGGTCTTCGGGTGGAAGCGGCTCTCTGCGGGGATGCACGCGGCGGTTATGTGGCTGATAACCATCGCATCGACCCTCTCGGCCCTCTGGATCCTCATTGCCAATTCGTGGATGCAGCACCCCGTCGGATACGTCATCCGGAACGGGCGGGCCGAGATCGCGGATTTCCTGGGTGTGATAACCCAGGAGTATGCCGTCCTGACCTTTCTCCACACGACGGGGGCGGCCTACCTCCTGTCCGGATTTTTCGTGATGGGGATCAGCGCGTACCATATCCTGAAGGGACGGCATCTGTTCACAAAGTCTTTCAGGCCGGCGCTCTACGTTTCCCTGGCATGTTCCCTCTTCGTGGTCGCGGAGGGGCACCTGCACGGGGCCGACCTCGCGGAAAAGCAGCCCGCGAAGCTGGCGGCCCTCGAGGCGCTCTGGGAGACACAGGCGTACGCCCCCCTGTACCTGATCGCGATCCCGAGTATGGACAACGACGGGAACCTGGTGGAATTCATCCCCATCCCGGGGATCATGAGCCTGCTCGCCCACCACGATCCTGCTGCGGAGGTGACGGGGTTGAACGATCTTCCCGCGGACGAACTCCCGCCCGTGGCGGTCGTCTTCTATGCGTTCCGCGTGATGGTGACGTTCGGCGGCCTGTTTGTGCTGCTGACCCTGTACGGATGGTGGAGGCGCGACCGGCTCGCCGAGAGTCCCCGCTTCCTGAAGCTCCTGGTCTGGTGCATCCCGCTCCCCTACATCGTGTGTGCGGCGGGGTGGACGGTGACCGAGATGGGGCGGCAGCCCTGGATCGTGTACGGCCTGATGAAGACGGCCGATGCGGTCTCGCCGGTGGCGCCGCCCCAGGTGGCCTTCAGCCTTGGTGCCTTCGCAGTCGTCTATTCACTGGTCGCCCTGGCCGCACTCGTCACAATGGTCCGATATGCGCGCCGGTGGCCTCCGGGTACAGGGCAGAAAGGGGAAGCGTGACGATGCTGGAGACGGTATGGTTCGGCATATGGGGATTCCTGTGGGTCGTCTATTTTATCCTGGACGGTTTCGACCTGGGTATCGGCGCCCTGCAGCCGGTCCTGGCGAAAAACGACGATGACAGAAAGGGTATCTACCTCGCCATGGGGCCCTTCTGGGACGGCAACGAGGTCTGGCTCGTGGCTGCCGGCGGTGTCACCTTTGCCGCCTTCCCCGTCCTCTATGCGGTGATGTTCAGTTCCTTCTACTCCATCCTGATGCTGATCCTCTTTGCCCTGATCCTCCGGGCGGTCTCCATCGAACTGGGGGAAGAGACGAACGGGGCGGCGGGTAAATCCCTGTGGCGGGGGTGTCTCGCAGTCGGCAGTCTGCTGCCGGCATTCCTGTTCGGCGTGCTCTTTGCGAATATCTTCCGCGGCATCCCCATTGACGGGTCGGGGGTCTTCCACGGCACCCTCCTGACCCTGTTCAATCCGTATGCCCTTGCGGGCGGGGCCCTCTTTCTCCTCCTGTTCCTCCTGCACGGCGCCCTCTGGCTTGCGGTCAAGGCGGACGGTCCCCTCAAGGCGCGCTCGATTCGAGCGGCGTCGGTGCTCTGGCCCGTTCTCTCGGTGACGGCGGCCCTCTTTCTCATGTTGAGCGCCCTTCAGACCGGCCTCTTCGCCCGGTACCTGCACCGTCCAATGCTGCTCGCCATCCCTGTGGTCGCCGTAGCGTCACTGATCATGACACGGCGCTGGATGGAGAGGGGTGCATGGCTGAAGGCCTGGTGCGCCTCCTGCGCATCCATCGCCGGCATTGTCGCCTTCGGGGCGGCGGGGCTCTACCCTTCGATGCTTCCTTCCAGCCTGGATGCGGCCTTCGGCCTGACGGTCAATACTTCCTCGGCCAGCCCTATGACCCTGAAGATCATGCTGGGGGTGGTCCTGGTTCTTGTCCCGGTCATTATTCTGTATCAGGGATGGGTGTACCGATTTTTCGGCGGGAAGGCGGATGGAGGGGCATATGCGAAGGATTGAACTCGCGGCTGGTGCCGCGGAAGAAAGGAGTAAAATAGAATGAAAGGGAAGGCACAACGGTTGAATGCGCTGGAGGTTGCCCTGGATAACGAGAAGAATGAAAGGGCCTTTTATCTGGAACATGCCGGGAGGACGAAAAATCCCCTGGGGAAGACCATGTTCGAACAGATAGCGGACGATGAGCTGGAACACTATGAACGGCTGAAAGAGCTCCACAAGCGATGGAAGAAGGAAGAAAAGTGGCCGGAAACGGTCCGCCTCGCCGTCAGGAAGAGCCCCGTCAGGGACCTGTTCACGAAACTCGTCGGCGAGAGCGGCGATATCCCCCCGGGAGATGACGATGATCTCAAGGCGATCCGGATCGCCGTCGATTTTGAGGCGAAAGGTGCGCAGCACTATGCCGGCCTGAGGGACGGCTCATCCGATGAAAAGGAGAGGGCCTTCTTTGATCTCCTCAGTTCCATGGAGCGGGAGCATTACCTCTCTCTCAGGGATACCGAAGAGTTCCTCACGGATCCCGTCTCCTGGTACCGGAGGACGGAGTCCCCCGGCCTTGACGGGGCCTGATGATGAGAAACAACAATGATGGAGAAAGGAACATGATAAAAAGACTGATACAGTGGGTGACGGCGTTTGCCGTTGCCTCATCCCTGTGTGTCTCGGCGGCAGGGCCTCCGGCGAGCGGCGATACACTCCCTCCCCTGAGACTGTCCGTTCCCGTGGAACGCGGGCACCGGGCGTACCTCGGCCTGCCCTCCGGGGATTTCTTCGAGGTGCCGCAGGTGAAGGCCGACGTGGTCATCCTGGAGATCATGAGCATGTACTGTCCCTTCTGCCAGCAGGAGGCACCCGTTGTCAATGATCTGTACCGTTTGATAGAGGGGAACCGGGACCTGAAAGGGAAGATCAAGCTGGTGGGAATTGGTGCCGGGAATTCCCCCTATGAGTTGAAGATCTTTCAGGAGAAATACCGGGTGCCTTTCCCCCTGATCGCCGACAGGGACTTTGCGCTCCATGTGCTTTTGGGGGAGGTCAGGACCCCTTACTTCATCGGGGTCAGGATTGAGAAGGGCGCTGCCCGTGTCTTCTATTCCAAGCTGGGGGGATTCGGAGATGCCGGCGCATTTCTGGAAGAGATCCTCCGGTTGTCGAGTTTGAAATACTAAGGGGGTGGATGTGTGAAGACCTGTAAGGTGTTACTCCTGTCATTGGCGGTGATGGTCGTAGCGGCCGCGGGAAGCGCATACGGCCTGTCGGAGGCCTTCAAGGGAAACATCTATGAGACGGGGACACTCAAGCCTGTAGACAGTGTGCTGCGCGTCAAGGCGGGAGAACTCTCCCCCGATTTCACGCTCCCCGCGGTCTCGGGTGAGACGGTAACCCTCTCCCAGTACCGCGGGAAGAACCATGTCGTGCTCTCCTTCGTACCCGCCGCGTGGACTCCCGTCTGTTCCGATCAGTGGCCGGGATACGCCATTCTCCAAGATCTGTTCGACCGGCATGACGCCGTGCTCCTCGGGATCACCGTGGACAATATCCCGACCCTCTTCGCATGGACCAACCAGATGGGGAAGCTCTGGTTCCCGGTCCTCTCCGATTTCTGGCCCCACGGGAAGGCGGCCGATGCCTTCGGGGTGCTGCGCTCCGACGGGATGGCTGAGCGGGCGATCATTATCATCGATAAGGACGGGATTATTCGATACATCGATGTGGGCGACATCAACAAACGGCCGTTTCTCGAGTCGATTGTGCGGGAACTGGAAAAACTGGGGAAATAGGGAAAACATTTCACGGACCTCTTGACAGTCGGGAGGGGGGCACTATATTAGGAAAACTGAATGTAGCGCTGTTTTACGGGCATGATATGGACTACGAAAAAGCGTCGAGTTTTTTCAAGAGCTTGGGAAACCCCACCCGGCTCAGGATCGTGAGAGAACTCGTGCAGGGTGAGCGGTGCGTGGGTGCGGTGGAAGACAGCGTGAAGGCGAGCCAGGCGAATGTCTCACAGCACCTGATGGTCCTCAAGAAACAGGGTATTGTCGCCTGTCGCAAGGAAGGGAACCTGAGGTGTTATTCCCTGAAGAACCCTGAACTGGTACGAGGCGTCCTGACCATGCTGGAGGATGGAGAGCGGCGTGCCGAATAGGAAGAAAGCCGAGGGCAACCGTGTTTTATTTTTCGGCGCCACTGGTATGGAACGAAAACATTGAGGAGGAGAAAGATGGGAACATTTCCAGATAATCCGGACAGTCCGGTGGTGGTAACCGACGCCACCATCAATGAGGCGGCAGCAAAATATCCCTTTCTGGTCGTCGACTGCTGGGCGGAGTGGTGCGGTCCCTGCAAGATGATGGGGCCGGTTCTCGACAAGCTTGCAAAGGATCACCAGGGAGATATCGTGTTCGCCAAGCTCGATGTGGACGGCAACAACCAGACCGCGGCGCGGTTCGGGATCCGATCCATCCCCGATCTGCTGGTCTTCAAAAACGGGGAGAAGGTGGGCGATATCATCGGGGCCATGCCTGAGCAGGTCCTGCTGGACAAGATCAACGCGTACCGGTAAGCGTGTTTCCCTTTCGTATCTGACGGGATGGACGTTCGCGGGAGACCGGACGCATCCCTCGGAACGGGGAGGACAAAGATATGGCAGGCTTTTCGAGGAGAGAATTTCTGAGGCGTTCCGTCGCCTCCGGTGTGGCGGGGGGGATCGCCCTGACCGGTCTGGGAAGACGTGCCGAGGCATCCGGAGGCCGTGATGTCGGGACGGTGATCGATCTGACGCGGTGCGACGGGTGCACGGGACTGCCGCTCCCCGCCTGCGTTACCGCCTGCCGGGACAAGAATCAGGGCCGGTTCCCCGAACCGGCGGAGGAGATCGGTTACTACTGGCCCCAGAAGAAGCGGGAGGACTGGTCGCACCAAAGGGATCGTGCCGACAGGCTGACACCCTATAACTGGACCTTTGTCCAGGAGGTGACGGTTGAACATGGGGGCAGAGATCATACCCTGTATCTGCAGCGGCGGTGCATGCACTGCGACAACCCACCCTGCGCCGACCTGTGCCCGTTCAGCGTTCTGCACAAGATGCCGGAGGGTCCCGTCCTCATCGATCACGATCTGTGTTTCGGAGGGGCCAAGTGCCGAACGGTCTGCCCCTGGGGTATTCCGGCCCGCCAGGCGGGGGTGGGGATATATCTCAAGATCGCCCCGACCTTTGCCGGCGGCGGCGTGATGTACAAGTGTGACCTCTGCTACGACCGGGTCAGGGCGGGGAAGCGGCCTGCATGCGTCGAGGCGTGTCCCCGCGGTGCCATATCATTCGGGAGCAAGGAGAAGATGCGGGCCCTCGCCCGCAGGCGGGCGGGAGAGATCGGGGGATTCATCTACGGCGAGCGGGAAAACGGGGGGACATCCACCTTCTATGTCTCCCCGGTTCCCTTTGAGAAGATCCACGCCGCATTGCTGAAACAGAAGGCGGAGCAGGCAAAACCGGGCCTGCCCGGCTTTCCCGGTATGCCGGTCGGCGTCCGGAACATGACGGAAACCGCCAACGGGATGGCCTGGAGCATGGCGGTCGCGCCGGTTGCCGGTATCGCCGCCGCGGTCGGAGCCGCCTATAAGACCATGAAGGGGGGTGGCGACGATGTCGAATGATCGCGGCACGGTGAAACGCCACGGGCTTTCCGTTCTTCTGGTGCACTGGACGGTTGCCGTCTCGACCTTTGTCCTCATCTTCAGCGGGCTGGGGCAGATGCCGCTCTACGGCCGCTATATGGTGGACCGGATCCCCGGTCTGTCCTGGACCGCCGACTTTTCAGTAACCCTGGTGATACACTACTGGGCGGCGGCCCTCCTCATCGGGGCCGTTGCGTACCACCTGGTTTTTCACGGCATCCGCCGGGAGTTCGACATGCTGCCGCGCAGGGGAGACCTGCGGGAATCGGGACGGATCATCATGGCGGCGCTCGGTTTCGGAGAGGAACCTGAAAACGACAAGTACCTTGCCGAACAGCGCCTGGCGTATGTATTCATCGGTTTTTCCCTGATTCTGGTCATCCTGACCGGCATCCTGAAGGTGTTCAAGAACCTGCCGTACATAAACTACTCGGAGGGATTTGCCTTCTGGATCACGCTCCTGCACAACATCGGGACCTTTCTCGTCATCATCGGCATCGTGGTCCACCTCGGCGCCTTTCTGTTCAAGGCGAACTGGCCGCTCCTGCCGGGGATCTTCACCGGGAACGTGGATCGGGAATACGCGAAGCGGCGTCACGCGATCTGGTACCGGCGGATAGCCGGCAGGGAGAAGCCTTGACGGGGAAAGGGATTGACCGAGACGATATCCGAACGGCTTGAGCGATTGTACAGGTCATACAACCGGCGCGAATTTGTGGCCCCCGATCCGCTCGAGTTCCTGTATGCATATGAAGACCCCGCCGACCGGGAGATCGCAGGTCTTGTCGCTTCGTCCCTCGCGTACGGGAGAGTCCTCCAGGCAAAGGGGAGCATTGCGAAGGTCATGAATAAGATGGGGCCGTCTCCCTCACGGTTTGTCAGAGACGCCTCCCCCGAATCGCTGTGCGGGGCCTTTGCCGGGTTCAGGCACCGTTTCACCACCGGGGACGAGCTGGCCGCGATGCTCCTCGGCGTGCGGCATGTCGTCATGCAATACGGTTCCCTTCATGCCTGTTTCGCACATTTCTTCGGAGAGAGCGGGCGGGAAACGGTACTCGATGCGCTTGCCCTGTTCGTGGAAGAACTGAGCGGACGGTTCCCGGGCTGCCGGAGGAGCCTGCTCCCCTCCCCTCCAAAGGGGAGCTCCTGCAAACGGCTGCACCTCTTTCTCCGCTGGATGGTGCGCCGCGACGATATCGACCCCGGGGGCTGGGACGATGTCCCGGCGAAGGCGCTGGTTGTCCCCCTCGACACCCATATGCACCGGGTATGCCTGGGCTTGGGGCTTACGAGGTGCCGGCAGGCGGACATGAAAACGGCGCTGGAGATCACAGATGCCTTCAGAGGCATGGTCCCCGATGACCCGGTCAGGTACGATTTCATCCTGACGCGGCCGGGGATCTGGAAAAACGCCGGCGTTGACTTTCCGGCTGACACGGACATACTGAACGGCACAACAGAAAGGATGAACGATGAGGCTTGACCGATGGAAGATATTCTGGGGCATTGCGCTCCTTATGCTCTCGATCATGTTTTACCTGTTCCATTATCTCACCTTCCGGGATCCCCACCATCTCTTCATCTTCCTGGTGGGAGATATCGCCTTCGTCTTTATCGAGGTACTGATCGTGACCATGATCATCCACGAGCTCCTCGATTACCGGGACCGGAAGGCGAAGCTGCACAGGCTGAACATGGTCATCGGCGCCTTTTTCAGCGAAATCGGGACGGAACTGCTGAGAAGATTTTCCAGGTTTGACAAGAATTCCGGACAGATTACAGAGGGGCCTGACGGGTTCAAGGACTGGCTGAATGCCAGAGGGCGGTGCGAGACCTACCAGCCGGATGTTGATCTAACACAGGGTGATCTGAAGGCGCTCCAGGATTTCTTTATAGAAAAACGTCCTTTCATGCTGGTCCTGATCCAGAATTCAAATCTCCTGGAGCATGACAGCTTTTCAGACCTTCTGTGGGCCGTATTCCACCTGGGCGAAGAACTGCTGTACCGTGAAGATGTGGAGCATATGACGGATGCCGATCGCCGGCACCTCGAGATCGATGTGCAGCGGGCCTATACCGCGTTGATCGTCCATTGGGTAAGCCATATGAGACATCTGAAGGGCGCGTATCCGCACCTCTTCTCGCTGGCCGCCCGGATGAACCCCTTCGATCCCGACGCCTCCCCCGTCATAACGGAGTGAGGTGACGCCCGTGAGCCGGGAGGATTGCGCTTGATAATTCGGTCCCCGGATTGTATAGTTCCCCGGCATGAATGAGATGAAGGAGATGTCCATGTACTGGGAAGAAGATATCGAGACGATGCCGAGAGAGAAGCTGGAGGACCTTCAGCTTGAACGCTTGAGAAAAAGCGTGGCGAAGGCCTCCGCGTCCCGTTTTTACGGGGACCTGTTCAGAAAGATAGGCCTCGATCCGGACGGGATCACCTCCCTGGATGATCTCAGGAAGATCCCCTTTACAACAAAGGACGATCTCCGGGATCACTGGCCCTACGGATTTCTTGCCGTTCCCAGGGACGACCTGGTCAGGATGCACTCCTCGTCCGGGACGACCGGCCGGGCGACGGTCATCTTTCATACCCAGAGCGATATCAACGGGTGGACGAACATCGTGGCCCGTTCCATGTACATGACGGGGATGCGCCGGAGCGACGTCTTCCAGAACATGATGACCTACGGCCTCTTTACGGGAGGCCTGGGATTTCACTACGGCGCGGAGAAGGTGGGGGCGCTGATCATCCCCGCAGGCTCGGGGAACAGCAAGCGGCAGATACAGCTGATGCAGGATTTCGGAACCACGGCGATACACGTCATTCCCAGCTATGCCCTGCACCTCACGTCGGTATTTGAAGAGGTGGGGGTCGATCCGCGAAGAGACACGAAGCTCGCGATCGCCTTCCTGGGGGCGGAGCCCCACTCGGAGAAGACGCGAAAAAAGATAGAGGAATTCTACGGTCTGAAGGCCTTCAATTCATACGGACTGTCCGAGATGGACGGCCCGGGCGTGGCCTTTGAGTGCCCGAACCAGATGGGGATGCACGTCTGGGAGGATAACTTCATCATGGAGATCATCGATCCGGATACCCTGGAACCTGTCCCGGAAGGAGAAGAGGGGGAACTGGTCATGACCACCCTCCTGCGGGAGGGGATGCCCATACTCAGGTACCGGACGAAGGACCTCACTCGGATCGTTCCCGGTCCCTGCGAGTGCGGGAGGGTACACCGGAGGATCGAGCGGATCAAGGGGCGGACGGATGACATGCTGATCCTCAAGGGGGTCAACATATTTCCCATCCAGATCGAGAAGAGACTGATGGATATCCCTGGGGTCGGGACCAATTTCCTGATCATCCTGGAGCGGGAAGGGTTCAACGACCTCATGATCGTCAAGGTCGAGGTGGGCAAGGAGTTCTTCTCGGGTGACCTGAAGCAGCTCGAAGCCCTGCGGCGCAGGATCGTCGAGGAATTGAGAAGCGACATCCTGATAACCCCGAAGGTCGAGCTGGTCGAGCCCGGCACCCTTCCCAAGAGCGAGGGGAAAGCGGTCAGGGTTATTGACAACAGAGAGGAGTGAGGTGAGATGATTGCCTATCAGCTTTCCATATTTGCGGAGAACAAACCGGGCAGGCTGGCGAAGGTGACCCGCATCCTGAAAAAGGGAAAGATCAACATACGCGCCATCACCATCGCCACATCCGATGAATTCGGGGTGATCAACGCCCTGGTGGACGATCCGGAGGGTGCACGCGCTCTCCTGGAGGCGGAGGGGTTGACCGTGAGCCTCAAGGAGGTGATCGCGGTCGTGATCGAAGACCGGCCGGGGGGACTCGACCGGCTGATCCAGCTCCTCTTCGACGAGGGAATCAATGTGGAAAACGCCTACGGGTTTGTCCTGGAGAGCCGCAAGAAGGCGGTCTTCGTGGTCGATGTCGACCAGCTGGAGAAGACCCAGGAGGTGCTCAAAGAAGCCGGGTTCAAGACCCTCGATGCCAAAACCCTCTCCGCCATAGAACCCTTTCACTATATGAACTACTGATACCTCCCCGGCAGGGGAGTCGCTCGCGGAACGGGAATGGGAGGAAGGAACGCATGACACACGAAGACGCGGGGCACTACGCCGCCAAGCACACGGCGGGAACGGAGCCGGATCCCGGGATCAGACGAGCCCTGGAACGGGTGATTAAAGATGGGGCCGCTTCCTGTGCAGCGCTCTGCAGGATTGCGGATGATTTGCACATTCCGCCCGCTGAGGTGGGGGTGGCCGCCGATCTGATGGAGGTGCGGGTAACCCGATGCCAGATGGGTCTCTTCGGGTATACCCCTGAGAGCAGGATCATCAAGCCGACCGATGAGGTTTCCTCCGAACTGGAAGGCGCCATACGGGAATCGCTGGTCGACGGGAGGATACCCTGTCTCTCTTCCTGGCAGGTCGCCAGGCGGTTCGGGGTTGCCAAGATGGATGTGGCCCGGGCCTGCGAGACCCTGCATATCAAGATCTCTTCCTGCCAGCTGGGGGCCTTCTAGTTTTTCTGCCCGGCCCGTATATAGCCCTCGATGATCTTCAGAATGGTGCGGATATTCCTGCGGGCCCCCTGAGCGATCTTCTCCGCCTCCGGGGGTGTTTCAAGGAGACCGTGGCCGTAGTTGTCCACGGAGCAGACCGCGGCGTAGGAAAGCCCCAATTCCCCTGCGATCGTTGCCTCGCTTGCCATGGTCATGCCGACGATGTCGGCGAACTGCGACATCAGCCGTATCTCGGCCTTCGTCTCCAGCCTCGGCCCCGATGTCTGCCAGTATACGCCCCTCTCTCTTACGGGGATTTCCAGTTGTCCGGCTGTAACGATGAGCCTCTCCCTGATTCTGTCGCTCAGGACGGGGGTGATATGGACCGCCCTGCCGTCAAAGATGGTGGGGACATCGGAGAGGGAGATGTAATCGTCCGGTATGACGATCATCCCCGGTGGTATGTCCCTCTTCAGAGACCCGGTCGAATTGATTCCGATGACCTCCTCAACCCCCATCTCCTGCAAGGCCATGAGGTTTGCCCGGTGATTGATCCTGTGTGGAGGGATGCCGTTTTGCGCATCGGTCCCGTGTCGGGGGATAAAGGCAACCTTATCCGACATGAAGACCAAGGCGCTCCCGAATGCGCTCCCCACGGAAGTCTCGCTCAGTTCCTTGAAGAAATCATCTTCATGCAGGGGGATGGTGCCGGAGATGATACCTACCGGTTTCATGACGGCCTCCTCTGGTTCATCCGACAGTGGGATTTGGTCTCCTGAACCCGCTCTCCTTAGTATCAGATTCGGTCATCCCTGTCAAAACGCTTGCGATGTTACATTGAAATAGTGTTTGACATTCAGGGGGTGAGCTACTACATTGGACACGAAGAGCAACGCGCGGGAGAGGACCATGAAGGAAGAGGGGTTATTGATACATCTGAACGACGGCAATTTTGGAGAGGCCATCAAAAAAGGATCTGTACTGGTGGATTTCTGGGCCCCCTGGTGCAGCCCCTGCCTTGCCATGGGACCGGTGATTGAAGAACTGGCGCAGGAGTATGAGGGCCGGGTCAAGATCGTCAAGATCAACGTAGACGAAAATCCCGTCACTGCTGACAAGTACGGCATAAAGGGTATCCCGACGGTTCTCTTTTTTAAAAACGGCAAACTGGTGGACACGCTGACCGGCCTGATGCCCAAGGGCCGTTTGGAAGAATCCCTACGAAAGGTCTTGTAGTCATGCACTATGCGCGGATCGTCCTGATCGGTATCTGTGTGTGTGCCCTGAGCGGGTGCCTGTCATGGTGGGAGGGGTCGTACCGGCCGAACACGCCCGAGGCCCTGTACGCACGGGGACAGGAAGAGTACCAGGATGGGGATTATAAGAAGGCGATCGGCCTGTTCCAGCGGTTGGCGGAAGAGTACCCCCTCAGTCAGTATGCGATACCCGCCGAACTGGGGGTGGCTGATTCATATTTCAGTGACGGAGACTATATTTCTGCTGAAGCCAACTATTCTGATTTCATGGAATTTCATCCGACCAACGAGAATCTTCCCTACGTGATGTACCAGATAGCCATGTGTCACTACAACCGGACCCTGGAGATCGACCGGGATCAGACGGAGACGCGCATGGCGGAGCAGGCGTTTCAGAAGCTCATATCCCGCTTCCCCAGCAGCAAGTTTTCCTTTCTGGCCGAGGAGAAGCTAAAAGAATGCAGAAAGATGCTGGGCGAACACGAATTCTATGTGGGACGGTTCTATTTTGCCATCGGGGAATACCGGGCCGCCCTGGCACGGTTTGAACGCATCGAAAAAGAATATGCCCGTCTGGGGCTGGATTACCAGACCGACTACTTCATCCGTGAGGCGAAGAAACGTCTTGCGGAGGATCAGGGCGGTAAAGAAACAGTGGATACGGCGCAATAGGCCGGGAAGCTGCTTTCAGGCACAACTGGCTCCCTCCCGCTAACCGCCCCGGTGAACCTCGTTCCCGCCACCGAAGATCCTTCTTTCCGATCTCCGTAATCGCCACCCCCGCGGAGAATTTCGTGTGAGTTTTTGCCCTTGACATACAACCCCTTTATTTTTATAATAAATTCCCTCTAAGGTGGATGTCCCCGGGGAAGATGCTGCCGTCATGAAACAGTGGATAGCCAGGTGTGCCACGACGCTTCTCGCCGTCATTCTCACGGCGGGTTCCGTTTCTGCGACCACCATCAGTTATTTCGGGTATGACTTCTCTTCCAGCCCCGTCCTGGACGCAGAGAAGAGCCCGACCAATACCGAGGACGACTTGCTGTGCTGGGCGGCGGCGGCGGCCAATGTCCTGGTTGCAACGGGGTGGGGAGATGTCTACAGCACCGGTGAAGATACTGTCTTTGCCTATTTTCAGGACCACTGGACCGATGAAGGCGGCCTCCCTGGATTCGCCTGGGAGTGGTGGTTCAGCGGGGAAAATGCGATGGAGGGCATCTCCGGCTGGTCTCAGGTGGATGTGGCGGGGGGCGGGTTTTATCCGGATGAGGTCTTTGCCGATTATTATGCGAAGACCTGGGACGATGCCCTGGCCCTGCCGTCGATTGACGAGTACCTCCATGCGGGGGACGGTGTGACCCTCGCCCTGTACGGGCCCGGGGGGCATGCCGTAACGGTCTGGGGGTACGACTACGATGATGTGACCGGCGATTACCTCGGGGTCTGGATAACGGATTCCGACGATGATAAGACCGACGACACCCCGGAGAATGAGCTGCGGTACTATCCCGTTCTGTACGGCAGCGACCAGTGGTACCTGCAGGATTTCTACGGCAGCGACGATTGGTATATCGGCGAGGTCATGGCGCTTGGCCAGATGCCGGCTGCGGGGATCGTTCCCGAACCCGCCACGATAGTCCTCCTTGGCTCCGGTCTTGTCTTCCTTATGCGAAAGAGGGGAAAACGGTTCGCAAAGTCCGGGGGATACTGATGGCCCCGGCGGGAGAATCGTGCAGTGCGAGATCTCCCGGAGTGCCCCAGGGAGAGCGTCCTGTCGTTGTCCCATCCGCGCAGGGACCGGCATTTCGATTCGGATGAGGGCTTGTGATTATCTCGAAACCTGGTATGAAACCGGAAGGGCGATTTTCAGCGGAAGGCGCCCCTGAATTGGCGCGGAGGAAAAACGGCATGACCCATCCCGGACTCATCGAAGCGATGTCGCAGCCTGCGTTCTACCCTCACAGGCCGGACGGCGTGCAACTGACCCAGACCCATATCTCCTGGATCTTCATTGCCGGTGATCTCGTGTACAAGGTCAAGAAGGCGGTCGATTTCGGTTTTCTCGATTTCACCACCCTCGAAAAGAGGAAGTACTACTGCGAACAAGAGGTCGTGCTGAATCGACGGTTCGCCCCCGATGTCTATGTCGGTATCATTGCAATCACCGAGGATGGGGGCGCGCTCCGTCCCGGCGGTACGGGCTCCGTCGTCGAGTATGCCGTGGAGATGAAGAAGATACCCGAAGAGAGGATGCTGTACCGGCTCATGGAGGCGGGCAGGGTGACGGAGGGGGATGTTGCGCGTGTGGGGAGATATCTCGCCCGGGTCTACGGGTGTATCCCGAGCGATGAGGGGGCGCGGCGGTTCGGGACGGTCGACGCCATCGCTACCAATGTGGAGGAAAACTTCGACCAGACGAGGAAATACCGGGAAGGCCCGGTGAGCGGGAAGCGATTCGATACCCTCGAGTCATGGAGCCGGATGTTCATGGACAGGCATGCGACCCTCTTCGATCTGAGGAGGGAGCAGGGGTACATCAAGGACTGCCACGGTGATCTCCATCTCCAGCACATATGCGTTGAGAACGACTCCATTTCCGTCTTTGACTGTATCGAGTTCAACGAGCGGTTCCGCTTCGGGGATGTGGCATCGGATGTGGCGTTCCTGTCGATGGACTTTGATTTTCACGGCAGGGGTGACCTCGGTGACACCTTCGTCGGCGCCTATGTCGACGGGTCGGGGGATGCGTCGCTGCGTGATGTCCTGAAGTTCTACAAGGTGTACCGCGCCATGGTGAGGGCGAAGGTGACATCCTTTATGCTGGATGATGCCGGTCTTGGAGCCGCCGCCCGGGACGAGGCCTTCCGGAGGGCAACACAGTACTATGATCTTGCCTATACGTACGTGACCCATGAAGATTGATCTCCACATTCATTCGAAGAACGGATCGGACGGGAAGTGGACGCTGGAGGAGATATTCGCCGAGGCCTCCCGGAGGGCGATAGGGCTCATGTCGATCACCGACCATGACGCGATCCACTGCCAGGATGTGGCCCTGTCCCTTGCCGAGCGGTACGGCATCGCTTACATTGCCGGCGTCGAACTCAATGTGACCTTCTCTCACCGTTCATACGGGGAGGGGAAGGGGATATCGCTCGATTTCCTCGGGTACGGGTACGATATCCACAACGAACCGCTGGTGGATAAGCTCCGGGCGTTGCGATCCTTCAGAGAGAGACGGGCGAGGGAGATACTGGAGAATATCAACCGGGAATTTCAGAAGGAGGGGCGGAGGAGCTTTACCGACCGGGATATGGAGGCGATACAGGCGAGCGTCGACGGGTCCTTCGGCCGCCCGCACATTGCCGACTATCTGATACGGCAGGGCGTCGTGCGGGACAAACGGGAGGCATTCGAGCGGTACCTGGTCAGGTGCAATGTGCCGAAGATGCCGCTGAGTCTGGAGGAGGCCTCCGCCCTGATGCGGGGCGCCGGGGGGAAACTGATACTCGCCCATCCGAATGATCCCAACGGGACCTCGCTCGTGACCCTTACCCCTTCACTGGCGGAACAGCAGACCATCATCCGCGAAGGTATGCTGCCGTATATCGACGGGGTCGAGTGCTGGCATTCGAGGCACAGCGAGAGCACCGTCGATGCTTACCGTATGTTCGCGCGGGAAGAGGGGTTGATGGTGACGGGGGGATCGGACTGCCACCAGCAGCCCGTGGTGATGGGAACCGTCAGGGTCCCCGAGTATGTGGCGGGACAGTTTCGCCTGTAGAAGACGGGGATGGAGGAGCGAGAGCGAGACTATGCGTAAAGGAGTCGTTTCATGAGGGTGCCGTTCAAGCAGTTTGTCGAAGAAAGGATCGAGGGAGATGCCGTCCTGATTGCCTGCGGGCTTCCGGCAACGAACAAGACGGAGACCACCGAGATCATAGCGCGTCTGAAAGGATGCGAGATGCTCCGGACGGACCTGATCCGCCGCGAGGTTTTGAAGGGGGAGGACATCTTTGACGAAAAAGTGGCGTCCGATATGGACAAGAGGACGCTTGTCTATGACACGATGTTTGCCATGGCGGATGATCTCTCGGCGCGGGGAAAGGGGGTCATCCTCGATGCCACCTTCATCACCCAGTCCCTCAGGCGGAGGGCAGCCGCCGTGGCTGCGAAGAACCGGAAGACCTTCATTATACAGCAGACGCAGTGTCCGCAGGAATACTCGCTGGACAAGATCTCCAAGAGGAGCAAGGAGAATTACGAGTCCAATGCCCTGACGGAGCAGGCCTATCTGAACAACAGGGAACGGTTCGAACCGGTCGATCTTGACGATCTCAAGGAACGGCACCCCGATTTGCGCATCGTACATCTCCTGGTCGAAACCGCTTCCGATTCGGACGACGAGTGGTTCGTAATCGGAGAGATTGAACGGTAGACCGAATGGTCTTGGTGTCTGATCCCGGTGATCTTCCGGCGATTAGAGCGGAGAAACTTTTTGCCTGCGTCCGCTCAACTGACCGCACGCGGCCAGTATGTCGCCCCCCTTGCTGGGACGGGTCATGGTCGTGTAGTGTTCCTGGATGAGGATGTCCTGGAACGCCCGCATCTTCTTATCCGGTGGTCTTTTGAAATCCGATCCCGGGAATTCGTTGAAGGGAATCAGATTAAACTTGCAGTGCACCCCTCTCAGGAGCGAGGCGAGTGCCCTCGCGTCTTGTTCCGAATCGTTGACGCCGTCCATGAGGATGTATTCGAAGGTGATCATCCTCCTCCTCGGCATGGGATAATGTCGGCAGGCGTCGATGAGCCCCTTGAGGGGAAATTTTTTATTGACGGGCATCAGGTTGGACCTCTTCCTGTCGTCGGGGGCGTTGAGCGACACGGCGAGATTGACGGAGGCATCCTCGCCGAGTCTGCGTATCATCGGTGTTATCCCGCACGTGGAGACCGTTATTTTTCTCTTTGAGAATCCGGGCCCCGTGTCGGATGTGAGGATCTCGATTGCCGTGAGGACGTTTTCATAATTGGCGAGGGGTTCTCCCATTCCCATCATGACGATATTCTTTATGTCGTTGCCCTCCGATGTATTGAAGCGGAGGGATGTGACCTGTCCGACGATCTCGGAGGGGAGGAGATTTCTCTTCAGGCCGTATCTCCCGGTGAGGCAGAATCTGCAACCCATGGCGCATCCGGCCTGTGTGGAGATGCACTGGGTCCAGTGATTCCGCTCGCGGATCAGGACGCTTTCTATGAGGCAATCGTCTTCCAGCCTGAAAAGGACCTTCTTAGTTCCGTCTTCTGATTCCTGTATCTCTTCGATAACGGGGCGGGTGATCCGGGCCAGCGCGGCGATCTCTTCACGGAAGGCCTTCGAGAGGTTGGTCATTTCATCAAAGGAGACGGCCCCCGACCGGTGTATCCACTTCATGATCTGGCGTGCCCGGTATTTTTCCTTTCCGAGCCGGGCAATAAACCCTTCGATCTCGTCGAGGGACATGCCATTCAGGTTGGGTGTGTCGCGATGGTTCTGCATGCAGTCTGTGTGTGGCGGATATGTTCCGTATGCCGGTCAGGCTTCGCCCACCATCTCCGTAAAATAACCGACGATTGTTTTGTCGAGTTTCCCCTCATCCGCCTCCCTGCCCAGGACGGCGACGGCCTCCCTGCGGGACATCGCGCTCCGGTAGGGCCGGTTTGAAATGAGGGCGTCGAAGATGTCCGCGGTGGCCGCTATCCGCGCTATGACGGACAGCTCTTCTCCCCTGAGTCCATCCGGGTATCCGCTTCCGTCCAATCGTTCATGGTGATGCCGGACGACGTCCAGGGCGGGACCGAGGGTTTTCTCCAGTGGCTGGCATATGGTACAGCCTGCCCCGGGATGGGTCTTCACGATCTCGAACTCGTCGGACGTCAATCTTCCGGGTCTGTTCAGGAGCTCTCCGGGGACTCCTATCTTCCCTATGTCGTGCAGGATTCCTCCGAGACGCAGCGCGTCGATCTCTCCTTCCGGCAGGTTCATCTTTCTGCCCAGGGTTGCGGCCATGTCCGATACCCTCAGGCTGTGTCCCCGGGTGAATATATCTTTTGCCTCCACCGCGTTTGCCATGGATATGAGGACACTCTCGATGCTGATCAGCCTTCTGTTGAGGGCGGCCTCTCTCAGGAGGGATTGCGCCCTGGATGTCAACTCAACCCTGTCGGGAGGGGTCGTCATATAATCGTCCGCCCCCGCTTCTATCGCACGTATCGTGTCTTCCGCGGTATTCGCGCGCGTGAGAATGATAACGGGAATGGTGCGCGTGTCTTCGTTTGCCTTGAGGCGGCGGCAGACTTCATAGCCGTCCGGCTCCGACGGCAAGGTATCTATCAGAACCAGATTCACCTCGGTAGCGTTTGCAAGGGAAAGCGCCTCGTCTCCTCCGGGAGCCGTGATGACCCCGCAGCCGAGATCGGATTTTTCAATGAGCTCCGCCGTCCCCTTCGTCTGTCCGGGATCACCGACCAGCAGTATCCGCGGTTTTTCGGCGGCCCCCGCCCGCCTTGCCCCCGTGGGGAAATAGATCCTGTTCCCTCCGTCGGTTTTGGCTATGGCCAGGGATTCTTGGGCCTTTTCAACGAGGGCGCCCCCATATGCGGCATCCTGCGGGCAGGTGGCCAGCCCCGCGCTCAGGGTTACCTCTCCACGGGTGAGTTCCTCAGCCTCCGCCCGTATGCGTTCGATCGCCGTGGATGAGGATTCGGCGGTATGCCTCGTCAGGATAACGGAAAAGGTATGTTCGGAATATCGTGCGGCGATGTCGCACCTGCGGATCGTCTGTTGTATGATCTGCGCGATGTCCATCAGGATATTGCCTCCCCGCGATGTGCCGTTTCGCTCACGGCAGCGGGCGGATGAATCGATGTCGATGAGCGCCAGGGTAAAGGAGGTTCCGTATCTGCGCGACCTGAGGGATTCCCATTCGAGGATGATTCGAAAGGTGTCCCGGTTCAACAAACCGGTCACGGCGTCCGTGGCTTGGTCGACGGCTTTTCCATCGGTATCTTCGCTGATCTGTGCCTCCATAGGCCTCCTTCCGTCTCCTGAAATCACCGTTCCACCGATCCGGGTCCCTCGTGACCTCCTCGCCCTTCAGCGGAGAAACTTCAGGGGATGCTACCATCAAGAGGAAGGACTCGCAAGGGGCGTTCGAACGCCGTCCTGTTAAAAGAGGACCTTTTATGATAAAAAAGATGGACAATATGCAGTGCTCGGAAGGAAGAGGTGACGGGTGGGGAAAAAGAATCTTACACCGGCGATGAGGCAGTACATCGAGGTAAAGGATGCGCACAGGGACTGCATCATCTTTTTCAGGATGGGTGATTTCTATGAGATGTTTTTCGAAGACGCCCAGGTGGCCTCCAGGGTCCTGCAGATCACGCTGACATCCAGGAACAAGGGGAGCGAGGACGCGATTCCCTTGTGCGGCGTACCCTACCACGCGGCGGCGGCGTATATCTCGAAGCTCATCAGCCACGGTTACAAGGTTGCCATATGCGAACAGATGGAGGACCCCCGAGAGGCGAAAGGGATCGTCAGACGGGAGGTCGTGCGCATCATCACTCCCGGGCTGATCGTCGATTCCGAAAACCTGAACGCCAAGGAGAATAATTTTCTGGCGGGCATTACGGTACGGGGGGATTCCTTCGGCCTCGCCTGCGTGGATATCACAACGGGTGAGTTCCGCGTGACGGAGTCCGATGACGGGGAGGCCTTCCTCGACGAAATTACCGGGCTTGGCCTCAGGGAGATCATCGTATGCGAAGACCTGCGGGGAGATGCCCTGATGGAGGTGTTTGCGGAACGGTCTCCGGACTGCAGCATAAGCTGGCTTCCGACCGATTATTTCTCGGCGGATGGAGCACTCGCCTTTATCGATGAGTTCTTCAGGGGAAAGGCAGGACAAGACAGTTTCGCAGGACATCCGGCGATGACTGGTGCAGCGGGGGCGGTCCTGCGCTATGTGAAGGAGACCCAGAGGGACAGGCTTGAGCACATCAACGAGGTGCGCCGGTACGATATCACGGACTACCTGGTCCTGGATGACACCGCAAAGAGGAATCTCGAGCTGTTTGCCACTATCCAGGGGGGGAGAAAGAAGGGGTCCCTCTTCCATGTCCTCGACGAGACGACGACCGCCATGGGGGGGAGGAGACTCCGCCGGTGGCTGACACACCCCCTTGTCGATCCCGGCAGGATCAGGGACCGTCTTGCCGCCGTATCCGAGATCAAGGATGCGCACTTGCTCAGGGGGGAGCTGAGGACGGCCCTTGCCGGCATCTATGATCTCGAACGCCTCGGCAGCCGGGTCTCCATGGGGATTGCAAATGGGAGGGACCTGATCGCCCTGGGACGCTCCGCGCGGTTGATACCACGGATAACGGATGCCCTCTCGCAGCTGGAGTCTCCCTTGATATCGACGATCCGCGGCGAGATCGATGACCTGTCCGATGTGGCGGACCTCATAGAGGGGGCGATCGTGGAGGATCCCCCGGTGACCATCCGCGACGGCTATCTGATCAAGAGGGGGTACGACGATGAGCTGGACAAGCTGATCTCACTCTCCACGGACGGGAAGCGGTGGATCGCCGCCATGGAGGAGAAGGAACGAAAGAAGACAGGGATAGGCAGCCTCAAGATCGGTTTCAACAATGTGTTCGGCTATTACATAGAGGTAACCAAGGCGAACAGCGCCATGGTCCCCGATGAGTACGTCAGGAAGCAGACGCTGGTCAATGCGGAACGGTATATCAACCAGGAGTTGAAGGAATACGAGGCACTTGTCCTGGGGGCGGAGGAGCGGAGGAAGAAGAGGGAATACGATCTGTTCGTGGAGATACGGGAACGGATAGCCCGCGAGATACTGAGGATACAGAGAACGGCCTCGCGGCTTGCCGATCTCGACGCCATCGTCTCCCTGGCGGAGGTGGCGGAGCGGTACAACTACTGCCGCCCGCGGGTAAACGACGACGACCGGATAGAGATACGGGGCGGGAGACACGCCGTTGTGGAGCGGATGGAGACGGACGGAGGGTTTGTCCCCAACGACACCATCATGGATTGCGCCGAACACCGGTTCCTGATCATCACGGGCCCCAATATGGCGGGAAAGTCGACCTACATCCGCCAGACGGCCGTGATCGTTCTGATGGCGCAGATGGGATCGTTCGTCCCCGCCACGGAGGCTGTGATCGGCGTGGTTGACCGGATCTTCACCCGGGTCGGGGCGGGCGACAGCCTGTCGTCCGGGCAGAGCACCTTCATGGTCGAGATGACGGAGGTGGCGAGTATTCTGAAGAATGCCACGGGACGGAGCCTGATCCTCCTGGACGAGGTCGGACGGGGAACGAGCACCTTCGACGGTCTCAGCATCGCCTGGGCGGTGGCGGAGTATATCCACGATTCGGGCAGGCTGGGGGCGCGGACGCTCTTCGCCACCCACTACCATGAGCTGACGGATCTGGCGAGGACCATGGACGGGGTGAAGAACCTGAGTATTGCGGTGAAGGAATGGGGCGACCGGGTCATCTTCCTGCGCACCATCGTCGAGGGGGGAACGAACCGGAGTTACGGCATCGAGGTGGCGCGTCTTGCAGGCGTTCCCGAAGAGGTGGTGTCACGGGCCAGGGAGGTTCTGGAAAACCTGGAAAAAGGCGAGCTGGACGAGATCGGGATGCCGAAGATCGGCAGGAGCAAGGCGTCGCGGAGAAGGCATGTCACGGGGCAGCTGGATCTCTTTGCGGGCAAGGAGAACCGCCTGATCAGCGAGCTGAGGGAGGTCGACGTCCTGCGGATGAGCCCCCTGGAGGCGCTCGGCCGGATCAGCGAGTGGCAGAAGATGGTGAAGGAGTAAGCCTATTTGATGCACACCCTCCGGACCTGGCCGAAATCCGTGTGACCCTGCAGCACCTTCATGATCCCGTCCTGCAGGAGGGTAGACATCCCCTGGGAGATCGCCATCTCCCGAATGGCCTCCACGTTTTCACGTCTCTGTATGAGACGCTTGATCTCATCCGTCGCGACGAGGAGTTCGTGAATTCCCATCCTTCCCTTGTATCCCGTCTTGCCGCACGCGCCGCATCCCTTGGCACGGTACAGCTTGAAGTCTTCATCGTATGGGATGTTCAGCCGGGCAAACATCTCCTCCCCGTAGCCTGCGGCCAGTTCATCGTATTCCTCCCTCGTTGGGTGGTATTCCTCCCTGCATCTCTTGCACAGCGTCCGTACCAGTCTCTGTGCCAGGATCCCCAGGAGCGAATCGGCGAAGTTCAGGGGGTCGATCCCCATATCGAGCAGCCGCACGATCGTCTCAGGGGCGCTGTTCGTGTGGAGGGTACTGAAGACCAGGTGCCCGGTGAGCGAGGCCTCCACCCCGATCTTCGCCGTCTCGTAATCCCTCATCTCCCCTACCATGATGACGTCCGGGTCGGCCCTGAGAAACGACCGCATTGCATGGGCGAAATCCAGGCCGATCTTCGGGTTGACCTGTACCTGCCTGAGACCGTACTGGGAGATCTCCACCGGGTCCTCCGCCGTCCAGATCTTGGTCTCCGGCCTGTTGATGTAGTGCAGTGAAGCGTGGAGCGATGTTGTCTTCCCGGAGCCGGTGGGACCGACGGCGAGGATCATGCCGTATGGTTTTTTGAGAAGCTCCAGGAGGTGTTGATAGTTATAGGGGGACAGGGCCATCTCATCCAGCGGCATGACCTCTCCCCCGCTTGCCAGGATACGCATGACGACATCTTCCATCCCCCCCTGCGTGGGGATGGTGACGACGCGGAGTTCTATCTCGTCTCCCTTCGAGCGCTTGAATTTGATCTTTCCGTCCTGCGGGATCCTTCGCTCGGTGATGTCGAGGTTCGATATGATCTTGATCCTCGAGACCAGGGCCGAACGATAACTGAAGGGGACCGTCTGGTACGTCGCCAGGTCCCCGTCCACCCGGTACCGTATCTCGACGTTCTTCTTCCGTATATTCGGTTCTATGTGAATATCCGAGGCGTTGCGGGCGTACGCGTCGTTGATGATCCGGTTGACCAGCTGCATGATGACGCTGTCGGACTCTGTAATGGCGTCCTCTTCGGCTTCGAACTCGTCATCGACATCGAGTTTTCCGATGATGTCGGTGATGGAACCGGCGGTGCCTCCCGCCTGATAGAAGTGGTTGATGAATTTCAGAATGTCGTCGTACAGGGCGACATCGTACTCCACCGCCCGTGTCCTGAGGAGATTTTCGATCATATCCTGCTTCAAGACGTTGTTGGGGTCGTCGATGATAACCCGTATCTTTCCGTCTTTCTTCTCAAGGGGGACCCACATTTCGCGGCGCAGGTACTCTTCCTTCAGATTCTTCAGGAGATCGAAGGGGATCGGATACCTGGTGCTGAAAGGGACAAAGCGGCAGTTGTAGAATTCCTCGAGCGACCTGCCCATATCATCCTTCGATACCTTGCAGGTCCTCATCAGATAGGCTTCGACCGTCTCCCGGTTCTTTTTCGTCTCCACCCAGGCATTTTCGAGGTCTTCCTCCGTGATCATGCCCAGGGTCAGCAGGTAGTTGAACCGGGTCTTTCGCTTTCTGCTGATCCTCTCCTGGTTATGAAAGGCGGTACCGAGGACATCCGCCATCTCACTGAGAAAGGTCTGATCCTCTTCGGTGAATCTCTCTCCATCTTCTCTGTTCAATATCTGGATGACGCCCATGAGGGTATCCTCGTGAAGAATCGGCACGGCCAGTATCTGAGTGGTCCTGAATCCCGATCTCTTGTCCCAGCTCGAGTCGAATGTCAGCTCGGGGGAGATGCCCTTCAGCTCATCATCGTCATAGGCGTTTGCGATGTTGGCGATCTTTTTGTTGTGGGCCACGTATCCCGCTATGCTCCTGTTGTCTATGGGCAGCCGGATCTCCCGTAGTTGGGACCCGGCCAGGAACATGGAGTATATTTCATTTTTTGTTCTGTCCGCCACGTATATGGTGATGGAATGGGCGTTGAAGAGGGTCAGTATGTCGTCTCTCAGGTCAATGAGGATATGTTTCAGATTGGTGGCGGCGTGGATACGGTTGGTTATGTCCTGCAGGGCCTTGCTGAAGTTGAGCTTTTCTTCAAGTTCCGTTATCTGGGTCTTTGTCGCTCTGCTGTCCTGTCTTGTCTTTGATGGCAGGGTGATCATATCTGTCCTCGTCGGTGCCGAACCGTGTATTCATTGCGGTCCGGGTGCAATCAGTATAGAACATACCTCGGGATATTACAAGACGCAAAGGGCGCTGCCGGATGGAGGTGCTTTTTATTCTTGACAAATCCTCCGGGTCCCATTACCAACAGTACTCACATGGAATCAACGGACGACCTGCGCGTAAGGTGTCTTGCGGGGAGAGGGCGTGATGATGAAATTAAGAGGATATGCGGATAGAGTTTTTTCGAGTAGCCGAGATATGTATCACTGGCTGTACCTTATCTTCGCCCTCTTCTTCCTGGTGCCTGTCTGTGGGTTTGTCTTCTTCGGTTTCAGGTACGACGTCATAACTGATCGATATTTTTACCTCTTTTTTCTCTGTTTCCTGGTCTTTTCTCTCTTTGGGTTTATCGTGCTCCGCAGAATATTTGACAGGATGGCGAACATATCCAGGGAGATCTCGGAAAAGATCGCGTCGGAACTGCTGGTCGATCAGTCGCAGAAAGGCTCGAAAGATCTCGACAACATCATCGAGACCTTCGGCACGCTGGAGGGTCGGTTCGGGGTCACATTCGGGCAACTGCAGAAGAAGGTTTCGGAAGTATCGGCCCTCAAGGAGCTCTCCGATCTCTGTTACGTGACCTACGATACCGAAGAAATACTGTATGTCACCCTGGAGAGGGCCCTGAAACTGGCGGAGGCGGATATCGGCTCCGTCTTGGTCCTGGAGCGTCCCCATAGAAAGGCATTCATCGTCAAGGCCACCATAGGGCTGGGGGAGCATCTCAAACGGGGTGAACGGGTAGATTTTGCGAGCAGTATCGCCAAATATGCGGTCATCAACAAGTCTCCTCTTATCGTTGAGGATATCGAACAAGATACTCGGTTCGGCAGAAAGAATCGCCAGCAGTACGGGACGAAATCCTTTGTGTGCATGCCCATTAAAACGATGAGGGATGTCGTGGGGGTGCTGACCATCTCCCGGCAAGACGATGCCCCGCCTTTTACCAGCGAAACCGTGGAGATCCTGAGCACCCTTCTGAGCAATGCGGCATTTACCTATGAAAACCTGCAGCTTCTGGAGGAGAAGAAGGAGGGCGACATTCATATCGACGCTATGCAGAGGGTCATCCAGGCTGTCAATTCGAGCCTGAAGGGAGCTGAACTCCGGCATGCCATTCTCGATGAGATACAATCGGTTGTGCTGTTCGATTGTGCCCTGATTCTGATGAAGGATGAAATCAGGCCCAATGATGTAAGACTCCTCGATTTTATGGCCACCGGCCCGGTGGCTTTTTCGCGAGAAACCTATTATCCCTATCAGGGATCCATCCTTGACAAGGCCCTGAAACAGGGGGAAACGCTGATCGTGGATGACACCTCCGCACTTTCTCATGAGACCGAGAAGGAGCTTCTTGCCGGAAACGAGTCCTGTGCCCTCGTCCCTCTGAAGATGGGAGGGGATATCGCGGGGATCATGATCTTGTGCGCAGAGCACTCCGACCGCTTTTACCGGTTACGGGAACTGATCGACAGGATGGCGGATGCGCTCTCTCTCGCCATCGAGAGGACCCGGCTCAGCGACTATGTGATCAAGCGGAACCGGGAGCTGGACACCTTGAAACAGATCGGGGGCGCCCTCGCGTCTTCCACGTTCGACGTCGACCATATTCTGAACTATACGATTGACATGATCAGTACCGTCATGAAGGTCGAGGCAGGGGCCTTGCTCCTCGTGCGTGAAGACGGTCTCGAGTTTACCGTGACCCTCAATATCGATATGGAAAAGCTGCAGGGAGTCCGGATACGGGTGGGACAAGGCGTTGCCGGATATGTTGCGGCCCGTGGTAATACGGTTATCGTGAACGATATGACCCAGTCTTCTCTCTTTTCCCCCGACGTCGACAGCGCCACCGGTTTTCATACGAAGGCCGTTCTCTGCGTTCCCATGATATCGGAGGGGAGGGTGACCGGGGTCATCGAAGTGCTCAACAAGACGGACGGCGATTTCGATTCCGCTGATAAACAACTGCTCCAGTCTATTGCCTCCTCGGTCAGTGTGGCCATAGAAAACGCGAATCGTTACCGGGAAGCCGTATCCGTTGCGGAGAATGAGCGGAAGATCCGTCACATGTTCCAGGAGTTTGTCCCCAAGGAGATCGTGGACAGGATCAACGGGGACGCCGAAACGGGATGATACGGGGAGAGGATACGGGGGGATGCGTGGATACACGGTGCGGGTCTCCGATCACCGTTTCCCCTCCGGCGGTTTCTCCGTGTAAGCGTAGGCATTGTGGTTGTGAATGCTCTCCATGTTTTCCGCCTCCACGCTGTACCAGGTGAAATTTTCAGATTCGTTGAGCTTCTCGGCGACGGTCCTGACGACATCCTCCACGAACATCGGATTCTGATACGCCGTCTCCGTCACATACTTTTCGTCCGCCCGCTTGAGGAGTGAGAATATCTCGCTGCTCGCCGATTTTTCCACCAGCCTGATAACGTCCTCTATCCAGAAGAATTTCTTGAATCTCAGCTTGACCCGTACCACGCTCCTCTGGTTGTGCGCCCCCATGTCACTGATCTCCTTCGAGCAGGGGCACGCCGTAGTGACCGGCACGGCGATGCCGACGAGAAAATCGTTCCCCTCTTCGTTGCTCTCCCCGCAGAAAGAGCACTCGTATTCCATCAGACTCCTGGCCTTCGAAACGGGGGCGGCCTTTTCTATGAAGTACGGGAACGATATCTCGATGTGGGAGGATTCGGCGTTGAGCCGCTCCCTGATCCGCTGCAGGATCTTCCTGAAAGTATTGATGTTGATCCGACCTCGGAACTCGTTCAGGATCTCGACAAAGCGGCTCATGTGCGTCCCCTTGAAACGGTGGGGGAGATTGACGTACATGTTGACGGTGGCATTGACGTGCTGCGTCCCGTTTGCCTTGTCGAGGACGATGACGGGGTACTTGATCCCCTTCACGCCCACCTTCTGTATGTCGATCTTCCGGTGATCCTTCAGGTTCTGAATATCTACCATTCCGATGCGCCTCTCCCCCTACACACCTGATCGGTCTTCCGCATACGTTGCCCTCGATCCCTCTGATTCCCACACCGAGACGCGGGATACCACGAGCCCCAGCGGGGCAGTGTCCTCCTTCAGCCTGTCGTGGATGAATCGGGCGATCCGCTCCGCCGTGGGGCCGGCTTGCCTGAACGGGGCGAGGTCGTTGAGGAAGGTGTGATCCAGCTCTTCAAGGATGGAATCCAGCCATCGTTTCAGGACCCTGAAATCCAGTACGATGCCGTCCTCATTCAGCCCTTCCGATGCGACGGCGGCCTCGACCTTGAAGTTATGACCGTGGAGCTGTTCGCGCTCGCCCCCGATATCGAGGGTATGTGCGGCGGAGAACGTCTTATGTACGGTAATCTCATACATGGTGTGCTTCATCCTTTATCGATCGAGAGTCCCGGTTGCAGGTAGCGGGTGATATCAGGCGCCCTCTCAATGATCAGGTCCGCACCCGCCCGGCGCAGAGGGTCTGCCTGCGAGTATCCCGTCAGGACGCCGACGGTGTAGACCCCAACCTCTTTCCCCACGCTGATATCCATGGGGTGGTCCCCCACCATCGCCGCGAATGCGGGCTCCGTCTCCAGAGAGCCGAGCGCCGCCAGGAGATGGTCGGGGTGCGGCTTCACCCGCGTGGCGCGCTCCCTGGTGATGACGGTATCGCAACGGGAGTCTATGTCGGGGAACAGCTGCACGACGGCGGCCCTGCAATTTCGCGTCACGACCCCCGTCTTGATACGCCGGTTTCTCAGCTCGCGGAACATCTCCTCCGTCCCGGGCAGGAGGGTGCCTGCACGTGCCCCCTCGGTCTCTATGGCGCTGATCAGCTCATGCGCCCTGACAAAGAACTCCTCTTCCCTCCCGGGACTCCTCTCGGAGATCAAGGATCTGCCCGCCTCGATCATCTCCAGCACGTACAGGTCCCCCATCGCGTCGGGCGGGGGGCAGTAGTCTCTCATGAGATCCAGGACGGCACGGCGCATCCGGATAAAGTCCACATTCAGCTCCGCGAGGGTGCCGTCGAAATCGAAGAGAACGGCCCTCAGGGGTCTCATGCGTACTCCTTCAGGTATCTCTCTATCCGGTCGATCCCCTCTGCGATCTTCTCCAGGGAGGTTGCATATGAAAACCGCAGGTATCCCTCGCAGTTCTTCCCGAAGTCGATCCCCGGCGTGACGCCGACGTGGGCCTTCTCCAGGATGTCGAAGGCCGTTTTGTACGAGTCTGTCGAGAAGGCCCTGATGTTCCCCAGGATGTAAAACGCCCCCGTCGGTTCCACCGCGATCCCGAGACCGATCTCGCGGAGGCGCCGTATGATGAACTTCCTCCGCTCGTTGAAGATGTTCCTCATCCGGATCATGTCATCCCCCGCCTCCCGAAGTGCCGCGATCCCTCCCCACTGGACGAAGGAGTTCGGGGAGATGAAAAAATTCTGCTGGATCTTCTGGATGGGGCGGATGTACTCCTGCGGCGCGATCAGGTAGCCCAGCCTCCACCCGGTCATGGCGTAGGCCTTGGAAAATCCGTTCAGGACGAAGGCGTTGTCGGTAAATTCGAGGATGGTGTGCTCCTCATCTTCGTAGACGAGGCCGTGGTATATCTCGTCCGAGATGACGGGGAGGCCGTATGACGCGATGGCGGCCATCCGTTCGGTGTCGAGGAGATTCCCGGTCGGATTGGAGGGGGAGTTGATCATGATCCCCTTCGTCCGGGGGGTTATTTTTTCACCGATCCCTTCCGGCGTGTATTGAAATCCGTCCTCTTCGAAAACATTGACGCGGGCGGGGACCCCCTCGAGAAAGGTGATGAAGTTCGGGTAGCAGGCATAGTGGGGGTCCGATATGATGATCTCATCACCCCGCTCGATCAGCGCGGAGAAGAGGAGGAACATGGCCGGGGAGGTGCCGGAGGTTACGATGACCCGGTCCGGCGAGATCGCCACGCCGTATTTCGTGTCGTAGTGTTCGCAGATCGCCTCGCGCAGTTCCAGCAGGCCGAGACTGTGGGTATAGTGCGTCTTCCCGTCCCTGATGGCCTTGCGGCAGGCCTCGTTTATGCACTCGGGAGTGTCGAAGTCCGGTTCTCCGACCTCCATGTGGATGATGTCCCGCCCGTTCCGTTCCATCGCCTGGGCCTTTTCGAGGATGTCCATGACGATAAACGGGGGAATTTCGGACGCTCTCCTGGTAACCATGGTCGATTCCTTTATGTTGCTCCGTACTGGTATGTCTGAAATCCAGGGAGGAAACGTTACCTGCCCGGCAGAATCTTGTCAAGGGGTTTGGAGGGTCGTTTGCTCTCTCCTCCGAGGTAATCCGGCCGCAGGGGTCTGGTGATGATCCTCTCCGGGGGTATCGCCGGCAGGGTGAAGTCAAAGACGATGCCGAGAAAGGATATAATGATGCCGAAGGTGGCCCCCCAGAGGATTTCTTCCTCTCCGTCGCTGTCTCTGTGCATCAGGCAGGGGAACCCCTTTTCGTTCCCTGCTCCGCCTGCGGCGTCTCCCGGGGCCTGGATGGAGAGGAGAGCGTAATTCTCTTCGTGGTAAAAGGCATCCAGCGGGATCTCGACCAGCTTATCCACCTCCCGGCTTGCGCGAACGGCCCATCTCTTCTTGATGAGCCCCACCATGGGGAAGATCGTCTTGGTGAACATGAGGAGAGTACGCGGAGGAAGAGGACCGAGAAACCGGAGATTGAAGGGACTGAGCCGTATCTCTTCCCACGATTCCCTCACGGCGTTGGCGAGGAAGAGGGTTATCGTGTCGAAGGGAATTTTCCCCCGTCTCTCGGCATGCCTTCTCGCGTCCCCCCGCATGAGAGGGAGCAGGCCGCGGACAATGCAAAACCTGAGGAGGCGGTCGTAGAAGGGCTCGAGTTTTCCCCCGGGTCCGCTCAGGTCTCCGGATTGCGAAACTGCGGCCGATCTCTTGCTCAGCAGGAACGACAGATCCCCGTCGTCCCCCGAAGGGCCTGTCGTAAAGAGGAGGGGGATCAGAACGCCGGCCTCAAAGGCCCCCTTGTCTCCGGCATCGTGCCGGTAATCGAGCTCGGTGGTTCCCAACCGTTCGACGATATGCCGTATGATAGTATCTCTGTTCATAACACGGTATTCAGGGGTTCCCGACGCCTCGTGCGAGCCCCCGGTTGCAACACGCGATCGGGGGACCCTACGACCCGTTTTCAGTGCCTTCATGGTAGAGAGGTTTCTTGCATTTGGCACACAGGGGAAGATTGTGGGGCCTGTTCTCCGGGATGCGGTTTTTGGCCCCGCAGTGAAGGCATTGGACGATGAGTTCGTCCAGAGAGGCGTGACACCTCCCGCAGACAGGTTTATCCTTCAATCGGTTTCGTACGATACGATTCTTCTGCCCACACCTGAGGCACCGGACGATGAAGTAGTTCTGGAGCATTTCGATTCAACCGTGTGTCTGTTGGCGGGCGGACCCTGCACCATACGGCTCTTATCGCGGCATGGAGATCTTGATGGTGCCTCCCCTTCCCAGTATGTCATGGAGGTGGATGTATCCTTCCAGGCGTCCGTCCCCGTCTATTGTTGCCAGCGTGGTAATCTCGTCTCTCTGCATGGTCTCGACGGTCTGTGCCAGCGATGCGTCGGGGTCGATGGTTTTCGGAGAGCGCGTCATCAGGTCGTCCACGGTCTTTTCCCCGAACGCTACCCCCGCCCTGATGTGCCGCCGGAGATCCCCGTCGGTCAGTATGCCCAGGAGGTGACTCTCCCCGTCAATGACGAATATGAAGCCGAGGTTCTTCTCGTCCATTTCTTCTATGGCAGCGGGCGCAGACGCTCCGCTGGGGACCACCGGCATGCGGTCTCCTCCGATCATGGCATCCTTCACCCGCGCCATCAGACGCTGCCCGAGGTTCCCTCCCGGATGCAGCTTATAGAAGTCCCGCTCGGTGAATTCCATCATCTTGATGAGGGCGACCGCCAGGGCGTCCCCCATCGCCAGGGTGGCGGTGGTGCTTGATGTGGGCGCCAGGCCGAAGGGGCACGCCTCCTTTGCGACGCCTACGTCAATGGTCACGTCGCTGTTTTTGGCGAGGGTCGAGTCCATATTGCCGGTGAAGGCGATGATGGACAGGCCGATGTCTTTTACGTTGGAAACCAGCGTGATCAGTTCATTCGTCTCGCCGCTGTTGGATATGCACAGCATCACATCGTCTCTGGTGACGATGCCGAGATCTCCATGCACCCCCTCCACCGGATGGAGGAAGATGGCCGGCGTCCCCGTGCTCGTGAGGGTCGCAGCGATCTTCTTTCCCACGAGTCCCGATTTCCCGATGCCGGTAACGATAACCCGTCCCTTGACCCGGTGTATGATTTCGACGGCTTCGGAAAAGCTGGGGCCGACCTTGTCGATAAGACTCGAGATACTCTCCGCCTCTATCCGGAGGACTTCCTTTGCCTGTTGTATTGAATCAGCCATGTGAGGTGGTATGCTGTCCTTGTTATCAGAGATTTGAAACGGGCACACTATATACCAACCACCTGATAACCACAAGGGGTAAACAAGAACATCGGCGGGCCGGAGATCCGCCACGCGGTTGATTACACGGAAGGTTCAACGGATAATGACGGACGACACCAGCCTCTCCAGTCGCTGCTTGATGCTTTCCAGTTCGCCGTCGGGCCAGGTCTTTTTGCTCAGATATGCGGGGTCCAGGGTCTTCGAAGGCACGAACCGTTGCAGGACGTACCGGCTTGCCCCGTGAATGAGCTCCCCGATTTTTTCCACGTCTTTTTCCGTCAGGAGGGATTGTGCAATGGTCGTCCTGAATTCATAATCGATCCCGGATTCCATGATCAGCCGTATGCTCTCCGTGATATTCGCGGGGGCTATGGGTGCATTGACAACCTTCTCGTATTTGTCAAGGGGTGCCTTGATGTCCATGGCTATATAGTCCAAGAGTCCTGCAGCGATCAGCCTGCGCAGGATGTCGGGGAAGGAACCATTGGTGTCGATCTTGATGAGGTATCCCAGCGCCCGCGCCTCTTCGATGAATGTGACCAGGCCGCGTTGCAGCAGGGGCTCTCCGCCGGTGATGCTCACGGCGTCGAGTTTACCCCGCCGTCGCTCGAGAAAGGCCATAACGTCGCGCTTCGTTACCCCCTTTCCATACAGGGACGGCTCGACGAGTTCCGGGTTGTGACAATAGGGGCACCTGAAATTGCACCCCTGGGTGAAGGCAATGACGCAGATCCTGCCCGGATAATCGATGAGGGAAAATCTCTGGATGTCGCCGATTTTCATCTTATACCCGGAACAGTTTTCTGGTCTTGAATTCCTCCTGCTTCCCCTTGTTCCACTGCTTAACCGGGCGCAGATACCCCACCACGCGGGAAAAGACCTCACAGGGTGCCGCGCATGTGGGGCATATCTGTTCTTCTCCTTTGAGATACCCGTGATTGGTACAGACGCTGAAGGTGGGGGAAAAGGTGAAGTAGGGGAGATGATATTTGTCACAGATCCTGCGCACCAGGAGCTTGACCGCGGCGGGTTCTTCGATCCGTTCCCCGGCATAGATGTGCAGGACCGTTCCCCCCGTATATCGGGTCTGGATCTCATCCTGGAGATCCAGCGCCTCGAAGATGTCATCGGTGAAGTTGACCGGGAGTTGCGTGGAGTTGGTATAGAACACCTCGACCCCTTCCGCCCTCGAACCGTTCCCGGTGGCGCTGATGATCCCGGGGAATTTTTCCTTGTCCTTTTTGGCGAGGCTGTAAGAGGTTCCTTCCGCGGGGGTCGCTTCAAGATTGTAGTTGTTCCCTGTTTCCTCCTGAAATTGGACCAGACGGTTTCTCATGAAATCGAGCACCCTTTTGGTGAATTCCTGTCCCTCCGGATGGGCGATATCTCTTCCCATGAGGTTCAGGCATGCCTCGTTCATCCCCACGAGACCGATCGTGGAAAAGTGGTTTTTCCAGTATTCGCCGAAGCGTTCCTTCACATCCCGGAGGTAGTATTTCGTGTAAGGGTACAGATCCCTCTCTGTAAATTTTTCGAGAACCTTCCGTTTTGTTTCGAGGCTTTCCCTGGCCAGGACCATCAGGCGGTCCACCCGTTCGATAAATTCATCCTCCGTTTCCGAGAGGAATCCGATGCGCGGCATGTTGATGGTGATGACGCCGATGGATCCCGTCAGAGGGTTGGAGCCGAACAGGCCGCCCCCCCTCTTCTCCAGCTCCCTGTTGTCGATCCGCAGCCTGCAGCACATGCTGCGCGCGTCTTCCGGGTTCATGTCGGAATTGACGAAGTTCGAGAAGTAGGGGACCCCGTACTTCGCCGTCATCTCCCACAGGTACTCGAGATCGGGATTATCCCAGTCAAAATCTCTCGTGATATTATACGTGGGGATGGGGAAGGTGAAGACGCGCCCCTTGGCGTCCCCCTCGGCCATTACCTGGAGAAAGGCCTTGTTGAACATGACCATCTCTTCCTGGAATTCCTTGTATGTCTTGTCCTGTTGCTCGCCTCCGATAATCACTCCCTGGTCGGCATAATACCGCGGCACCTTCACGTCCAGCGTAACATTGGTGAAGGGCGTCTGAAAACCGACCCGGGTCGGGACATTGATGTTGAAGATAAACTCCTGGAGGGCCTGCTTGACCTCTTTGAAGCCGAGCCCATCGTACCGTATGAACGGAGCGAGGAGCGTGTCGAAATTCGAGAAGGCCTGCGCTCCGGCCGCCTCCCCTTGCAGCGTGTAAAAGAAATTGACGATCTGTCCGAGGGCGCTCCGCAGATGCTTCGCGGGCTTACTCTCCACCTTCCCGGACGCCCCCTTGAAGCCCTCCACGAGCAGGTCGTGGAGATCCCATCCCACGCAGTAGACGGAGAGGATGCTCAGGTCGTGGATGTGAAAGTCACCCTCCATCTGGGCCTTCTTGATCTCGTCGGTATATATCTTGTTCAGCCAGTATACCTTGCTCACCTCGGATGAGAGGTAATTGTTGAGTCCCTGGAGGGAGTAATCCATGTTGCTGTTTTCGTTTATCTTCCAGTCAAGTTTTTTGAGGTATTGATCGACCAGATCGACCTCCATCTTATCGGCAATCTCCCGCAGCCGGGCGTGCTGGTCCCGGTATATGATATAGGCCTTGGCGGTCTTGCGGTAGGCGGAACCGAGAAGCACCTCTTCGACGATATCCTGGATCTCTTCCACGGACATGATCTTGCTGTCGAAGAGCTTTTCCGCCAGGCTGAGCACCTTGATCGTCAGCCTCTGGGCCACCTCCTCGCCGAACTCCCCGGTTGCCGCCCCCGCCTTTGCAATCGCAGCTGTGATCTTTGTTGCGTCGAACCTGTCCAGACGGCCGTCTCGTTTTCGAATCTTATTGTGCACTGATTGTTCCCCCTCTGTCGTATGGACACAAGATGTTGTGGTTGCATAGTAGTACTAATACTATATGTCGTCAAGAAAAATTTTCGCGCGGCGGGACATCACCCAAAAAATGTCTTGAAAACAGGACGGTTCTTCTGTTGGAAAAATATGGATACGGGGGAAGTGGCGGGGGGTTATGAATCTCAGGGGGCGGCATGTCTAAAAAACTTGACTCGTTCCCATGGTCGTACTAAGAGATTCTTACCATACGCATGGGGAGGGAGCGACTTTGATTCCACGGTATTCGCGAGACAGGATGACACATATCTGGAGCCCCGAGAACCGGTTCCAAAAGTGGCTGGACATAGAGATCCTCGCGTGCGAGACCCTCGCCGCCCGGGGAGTGATACCGGCCGAAGCGATGCAAACCATCCGGGAGAGGGCCGGTTTCGATATCGGAAGGATCGAGGAGATCGAAAAGACGGTCAAACACGACGTGATAGCCTTCCTCGGGTCGGTGTCGGAACGGGTGGGGGAAGACGCGCGGTATATCCATATGGGACTCACCTCCTCCGATGTCCTTGACACCTCTCTCGCCGTTCTCCTGAAGGAGGCGTCGGATCTCCTCATCGCCGATCTGGATGATCTCCTGGCCGTCCTGAAAGACAAGGCCTTCACGTACAAAGACACTGTCATGATCGGGAGGTCGCACGGGGTGCACGCAGAGCCGATCACCTTCGGCCTCAAGATGGCACTCTGGTATGAGGAGATGCGCCGGAACCGGACGCGGCTGGTCAGGGCCCGGGAGGGGATCAGCTATGGGAAGATAGCGGGGGCCGTCGGCACCTTTTCCTTTATCGATCCGGCGGTCGAGGCGTATGTATGCGAGAAGCTGGGGCTGAAGCCCGACCCCATCTCCACGCAGATCGTCCAGCGTGACAGGCACGCCGAATACTTTTCCACCCTCGCCATCATAGCGGCTTCCATCGAGCAGTTCTCCACGGAGATACGGCATCTCCAGAGAACGGAGGTCAGAGAGGCCGAGGAGTTCTTCTCTCCCGGCCAGAAGGGCTCGTCGGCGATGCCTCACAAGAGGAATCCCGTTCTTTCAGAGAATCTTTCAGGCCTGGCGCGGCTGATGCGATCCTACGCCCTTGCCTCGATGGAGGATGTGGCCCTCTGGCATGAACGGGATATCAGCCATTCCTCGGTCGAACGGGTTGTCGCCCCCGACGCCACGATCCTTCTTGATTTCATGCTGAGCCGCTTTTCCGGTGTGGTGAAAAACCTCCTCGTATACCCGGAGCGGATGCTGGCGAATCTGAATATGACGAGGGGACTGGTCTTTTCGCAGATGGTGCTGCTCAAGTGTATTGAAAAGGGTATGTCGCGGGAGGATGCCTACGCCATCGTTCAGCGGAACGCCATGAAATCGTGGGGCGAAGATCGGGACTTCAAGGAACTGCTCCTCGCAGACAGGGAGGTGATGTCGTCCTTGAGCAGGGATGACATCGACGGCGTGTTCAGGCTGGAGAACTTTCTCGGTCATGTTGACTTCATCTTTGACAGGGTGTTCGGAGGGGACAATGAAGGCGCTTAAGTGGATTGTTATGCTCTCTTTCCTTATGGGGATATTCGGGTGCAGTCATGTGCGGGAGTATATCGACATTGCCCGGGGTGATGCCGCTTCGGAAGAATATTTCAATGCCCTGAACCGGTATACACGGGAGAAGACACTCTACTCCGAGTTCGAGACGCGTATCCGTGTCGTCGCGACGTGGAAAAGCCGGGCATTTACGGATGCGTACCTTGCGGAGTATGCCAGGCTTTACCATCTGACCGAGGCGGATCGGGAGGAGCGGAGGGATATCCTCTCCGGTGCATCGCCCGATCTCAGGGAATTCCTTTTTTACGCGTATATCCCCGACAGAGACTCCAACGATTTTTCGAAGGCGGATTCCATCTGGAAGGTATTTTCGCTCGGCGAGGGGGGAGAGAAGATAGAGCCTGTGGAGATACGCGAGCTTAAAGTCGACCCCCTGGTGACGAAGTTGTTCCCTTATGTGAAGCCGTACGGAAAATACTACAGTGTGAAATTCCCGACACCGTTACGCTCGGATCAGGGCGGGCCGGCTCTCGTCTTTGCCGGCGTGCTCGGAAAGGTGGAACTGAACTGGGGCGACGGGACGGATCGGCCCGGGGTCTCCTCCAATGGGTCGTGACCACAATATCTTGTGGTATTTTATCCTTGACATACAAAATGAGTTGCCCCTATACTTCC
>ENA-ORXD01000488-ORXD01000488.1-sediment-metagenome-genome-assembly--contig:-NODE-488-length-50158-cov-4.241449_pt1 | contig 50158 bp, 45 predicted proteins | sample MGYA00237862_ERZ511471 | MGnify/ENA metagenome assembly ERZ511471
TGATGAAGCGCGATGCTCAATGAAATATTCATTGGAATGGCAAACACATTTTGGGCGATCAAGAGTTCAATATGGTATCTGGCAATGAAATCTTTTAGGGCGACACGTAAAATCTCGACGAGATTTTCAATGCGCTTGATCAGGGCGGGATGACAGTTCTGAGTCCCAAAAGCATTTTCAGTAATCCAAAGGACCTCTGGGTGGGTGAAATGAGCCTGAGGCACTAACATACCAGCCTCAACAGGTGCCGCGATGGGGCCAATGGGGCCATTATGAGGATCCAGCTCCCCGGCAAAATAGTAATTGGTATGCCCCATGCGATGCAGCACCTGGGCGATTTTGGCGGCTTCCAACGAGACACCGTCCGTCCCAGCCAGGCGAAAAGAGATGTGCCCAATACGCATGCGTTTATCCTTTTACGCCACCGGCAGTGAGACCTCGTTCGAGGAATTTCTCAAACGCCAGGAAGAGAGCAATCACTGGAACAGTCATGATGGTCGACGCGGCCATCACAACATGGGGACGTGGGCTGGGATCGTTGAAAATGGTGTTGATTTTGATCGGGATGGTGAAAGCGGTGCGGTCATTGAGGAAAATGAAAGCATAAAGGAATTCATTCCAGGCGATCATGAAGGTGTAGATACCCACAGTGATGAGAGCAGGAACCGCGAGTGGTAAGGTGATGCGCCAGATTACCTCGAAACGGGTGCAGCCATCGATCAGCGCTGCCTGTTCGATCTCATCAGGAATGGTGCGGAAGTAGTTGGTTAACATGTAGAGGGCGACAGGCAATGTTTGAGCCAGGTATGTGAGTACCAGCACCGCTAAATTGTCCTGAACATTGAAACCCATTACCAGGCTGATCTGGGACAGCATGGCAAACAAAGGGATCATCAACAAAACAGCCGGGAACAGGTAAACGATAAGTACACCATTCAACATCAGTTCGCGACCTTTGAAATGCAAACGAGCAGTCGCGTAGGCTCCCAGAGTAGAGAGAACCACCGCAATCAGGGCGGTAGGGATGGAAACCAGAAGGCTGTTGACGATATTGACTCCAAAATTCTGAAAGTGGCTCCAGTTCGAATCAAATAATTCGCGATAGGCATCCAGACGCAGTGAAGAGGGAATATACACTGGCGCGCGACCGGCAATTTCCGCCCCTGATTTGAAGGATGAACTTACCATCCAATAAAACGGGAAGAGGATCATCGACAGGAAGAAAAATAAGCCGAGGGCAAATAAAAAACGCTGCCAGTTGATCCAGCCTGCCAGATGGTTAATCAAGGAGGCAGGGCGGTTTTCATTGGATACAGTTTGAGTAGTCATGATTTGTCTCCCATTAACTTTCTTCCGTGTTGCGCATCACAATCATCACATAGGCAATGATGAAGATGATCAGAGCTGCAAGCATAATCATGGCGGATGCAGCGCCTTTACCAAAATCGTACGAATTGAAACTGAGCTGGTAGGTTAATACGGGCAGCACATTTGTGCCGTACCCACCTCCGGTCAGCAGCCAGATATCGTCAAATTTGTTGAATGTCCATAACAGGCGCAACAGGAATATGGCCCCTAAGACATAACGCAATTCGGGAAGCGTAACACTGATGAACTTTTGCCAGGTGTTGGCGCCATCTACAGAGGCTGCTTCATATAAGGTGTCGTCAATGGCCTGCAAACGTGCCAGGATCATCAACATGGCAAACGGAAAATAACGCCAGGCTTGAAAGATGATCACCAACCAGATTGCCAACCCACGGGTTGCCAGATATGCTCTTGGAGCATCGATCAGATTAAGAGACATCAGCACGTGGTTGAGCACACCGGATGGGCGTGGGTCGAGCAGCCATCGCCAAACAAAAGCAACGCTGATTACTGGGGCCACATAAGGAAACAAAAAGATACCCCGGATCAGTCCTCTTGCTTTAAAGGGCCGGTTGAGCAACATAGCAGCGACCAAACCCAACAGCAAGGTGAGAATGGTGGAGACGAAGGAATAGAAAATTGTGGTTACTGCCGCGCCCCATTGGTTAATGCTTACCCATTTGAAGGCGAAATCGTTGATAACAGCTTTGAAATTGTCTAATCCATTAAATGGGGCATGGAAAACATCATTTAGATTATAAAGACCCACTTTATGGAAACTGATCCAGATACTGAAGATGGCTGGGAAGAGAACCAGGCCAAACACGATCAACGCGGTGGGGAGGATCAAAGCCCAGGCAAGTCTTACCTCACGGGCTTGCATTGATCCACTGAACAAGGAAGACCCTTTGCGGGTCCGCGACATACTGGTCATTCGCTTTCTCCTTGATTAATTATCCAGTCTGGAAGCACGGGCTTACCGGAGAATGGAAATATAATATTAAACTCAAAACCGAAACTCCCCCCTTATTTTTATTGTATAATGGAGCGGTCTGCCCACCCTAAAGCTTTTTACCTCATGGCGATGAGTACTGCGTAAAAGTGGGCAGACCGCGTTTAACCTATGCTATGTTGATTATTGTTGTGCGCGTTCCGTCACCAGGAGCTCAACCTGTTCCTGCAGCCATTCGGCAGCTGTTTCAGGAGTCATGGTGCCTTCAATAGCTATATTGCTGAGAACCTGTGGAATGAGCAAACGGCCTTCAATGTCGCCAACCACCGCGCGCTCAGTGGCATCATAATCCGGGCGGAAAAGCCAGCGCTGCATGGTGTCGTAACCGGCGGCAATCGCTTCCAACGTTTCAGGTGGGTAGTTGCCAAAGTAATCACTGGTGCTCTTCCATTCTTCCACGGCGCTCGCCAGAACGGGCACTTTACCGAAGGGGGCTAATGCCAGGATATCCTGGTAATGCTCGCCGGTCATGAAGAACTTGACAACATCCTGGGCGACAGGATCGGCGCCTTGCATAATGCCCATAGCTACCAGCTGGCCGTAGGTGGCTGCACCATTGGGGCCTTCCATAGAGGGGGCAAAGCCGGTGCGGGCAGCCAGATCCGCATAAGCCAGTTCGACCATGGTTCCGTCATCCAAGCCGGAACCATCCACCAGGTCATCCATGATGTAGGTGGAGTAGAACATCATGCCGCTTTGTCCATATTCATACGCTTCGCGAGCACCACGCCAATATTGCGGGCCAGGGAGAGCGCAATCCTGCAAACTGGCATAGAATTCCAGCGCGGCGACCATTTCTGGGGTGTTCATGGTGACGTTGCCTTCTTCGTCAAAAGGCCAGGCATTGTTGGAGATAGCGACTTGCTCGAAGACCTGATGGCCGTAATTCTGGCCGGGGTCGGTGCCGATGGCGATGCCATAAAGCAGATTGTCGTTGCCGGGGAGCGCTTCGCAGGACGCTTGAATATCTTCCCATTTGATGGGCGCATTTAATCCAAGATCAGTGAATACGTCCTGGCGATACCAGAGGGCCTGGATCCAGCCGTCAAACGGAACGGCTGCATATTTACCGGTTGCCGGGTCAGTGACCATTTCCAGTGGGCCAGCGCGGAAATCCTCTTCACCAATTGCCTGAATGGTAGCCACAGCAGCATCCTGATCCAGAATGCCGTCGGCAGCGAAAGCAGCGACGCGTTCAATACCCAGACGGACAATATCTGGCAGACGATTTGCGGCTACTGCTGTGGAGATGCGCTGTGAAAGGCCGGCCTCTTCAACGGGGACAATCCGGACTTCAACTTCAGGGTGCAGTTCCATGTATCGTTTGGCAACTTCTTCATACTGCACCACGCGCTCTTCTTCGTTGTCTGTGGTCCAAAACTCAACCACTGTTCGATTTTGAAGGATTTGCAGTTGAGATTGTAGTTCTTCAAGTTTAGCCTGTACTTCAGGGTCGACTTCAACAGCTTCCGCACCCTCTGCCACTGCTTCTTGAAGTTGTGATTGCAACTCTTCGATTTGGGATTGCAGCGCAGTTACCTGATCATCCGCTGCGGTTTGAGGGGCCGCGCAGGAAGTCAGGATCATGCTTACAATCACCAGGATTCCGAAAATAGTAGGGCGAATCTTTTTAGTTGACATTTTTTCTCCTTATTTTCAAAATGGTAACAATTTAACGTAAAAACTTAAAAGACTTACCTGGTTGAGAACTCCTTTCTCCTCGCATAATATGAACCGGGAAACTCAAATGATACCGTACCATTCCTTACCCGCTACGAGGTGAGCGAGTGGATGCACGAACAATCAATTCTGGTTTGAGTAGAATGTGCCGTTCTTGTAGAGGGTTTCCCTGAATTAATTGATGCAGTAAATTACTTAATTTGCGGCCGATATCATATGTCGGTTGCCGCAGGGTGGTTAACGAAAAGATATCTGATGGTGGAATATCATCAAAACCGGCAACGGAGAGATCCTGACCAATCTCCATTCCATATTCCTGTGCGACAGAAATCGTGGCTAAAGCCATCAGGTCATTCGCGGCGATAATCGCGGTTGGTTGAGGATTTAATGAAAGCAGTTTGCGGGCGCCAATGTCGCCACCTTTACGGGTCAGGTCGCCGGTGACCACATATTGCATATCACAGGGCAGACCGGCTTCTTGCAGCGCGTGACGGTAACCCGCAAACCGAAAATCTGCAAACATGAGCTCTCTGGGCGCGGAAATAAATCCGACCCGCGTGTGCCCAAGCGATAAGAGGTAAGTAGTGAGTTGATAAAAACCAACTTCACTATCTTCGTCAAGGTATGGGAAATCTACATTAAGATCGGACCGACCAAAAACAACAAAGGGGAACTGGGTCGCAGCCAGATAAGCAATGCGATCATCCTGTTTACGGGTGCGGATGACGATCAGGCCGTCTACACGCCCTCCTTCAACCATACGCCGATAGGCGGAAAGTTCATCTGGCCCCGGAGGTTGGGTAGACAGGAGTAAATCCATATTATGCTGCGCGAGTTCGTCGCCGATACCCGCGATAATAGAGCTGAAATAAGGATCGCTATAACGGGGACCGTGCGTTGGCAGGATCAATCCAACTGTATCTGTGCGCTGTTTCTGCAATTGGCGAGCAGTAAGGTTGGGGTAATACCCCGCATCTTCAGCTGCGTTCAGGATAATCTGTCGGGTAGAAGGGGCAACATCGTTGTAGCCGGCAAGGGCACGGGATACAGTGGTTATTGAAAATCCAGTTTTGGCAGCAATGGTCTTGAGAGTGGCTCGTTGCGTCATGATCGTCTTCAAAAAACCTCTTGTATCCAAAACGTTTTGGATATATTATTACTGTACACCAAAACGTTTTGGGAGTCAACAGTTAATTTTAGATTAATGTAAACTTTTGTATCTCTCACTGATGAAAGGGATTGAACCATGAACCAGGTACTTGTTATATCTGGCCAAAGACAGGTCGCAATTGAAGAATATGAAGATATTCCTCTTGGCCCCAAAGATATTCGCATCCGCACGATGTATTCCGGAATCAGCGCTGGCACGGAGATGACCCAATACAGGGGCAGCAGTCCATTTTTACACAAACGATGGGATCTAGAGAAAAGGTTGTTTATACCTGATTCGGAAACCTCTCTGAAATATCCCATCCGTACACTGGGATATGAAGAGGCCGGGGAAGTGGTGGAAATCGGAGATGAAGTGGCAGGCGTTGCTGTTGGTGATTTTGTCTTTGGAACCTGGGGGCATCGAACTTATCACATTGGTTCTGAAGCAGATATCCTGCCACGCAAAATGCCGGTAGGACTGGACCCCGAGTGTGGTGTTTTTTCACATATTGGCGCGATCGCGTTAAATGGGGTTCACGATGGGAGAATACGAATAGGGGAGACTGTGGCTGTGTTTGGTCTGGGTGTGTTGGGCCAGATTGTAGCGCAGGCCGCGCGGCACTCGGGAGCCAGGGTGATCGCTGTGGATCTGCACGAGGCAAGGCTCAAGATGGCAAAGAATTTCGGCGTTTGGACAACCATCAACGCCGCAAAAGACCAGGCGGCGGAAGCGATTAAAGACTTGACCGGAGGAAAAGGGGCGGATGTCTGCTTTGAGGTGTCTGGCTCAACTCTGGCGCTTCAGGAGGCGGTGCGAGCCGCTGCCTATTCGGCGCGGGTGGTTGCGATGGGGTTTTTCCAGGGAGAAGCCCGTGGTTTATACATGGGCGAAGAATTTCACCACAACCGGATCAATATGGTATGCTCTCAAATAGGCGGCACTGATCCTGAATTACAATACCGTTGGAGCAAGCTGCGCTTATGGCAAACCGCGATTGCCTTGCAGCATCAGGGTGTTTTGAATCTGAGGCCTTTGATCACACACCGGGCAAGCTTTGATCGCGCGGCTGAACTGTTTGAACTGCTGGATCAGCATTCTGAAGAAGTGATTCAGGCAGTGCTTGAGTTCCCCAAAGAATAATCTGGAAGGGATTTGAAAGATGCGAATACGAACCGCAATATTGGGGTGTGGGCAATTTGCCCACCGTCATGCTCAAATTTTATCCAATATGAAGGATGAAGTTGAACTGGTCGCATTTTGCGACCGGCAAGAATCCCGCGCCAGAGAATACGCTGACCTGTATTCGGACGGCGCGGGAGCGGTTTTTACAGACCAGCACGCGTTGTTTGAAGGCGCGCAGTTTGATTTGGTGATGATCTGCCTACCGCCTTTTGCCCATACGGATGAAGTGGAACTGGCCGCGGAGCGCGGTATCCATCTCCTGATTGAAAAGCCAATCGCTTTATCTTCAACGCAGGCTTGGCGGATGGTGCGGACTGCTGAAAAAGCAGGGATCAAAACGCAGGTAGGTTTTATGTTCCGGTTTGGGGAAGCGGTGGAACATTTGAAGAATCAGATTGATTCGGGAGAAGCCGGGCCGCTGGGTTTGATGAGTGCGCGTTATTTTTGCAATTCTCTGCATACACCCTGGTGGCGTGACCGGAGTAAATCGGGGGGTCAGTTGTTGGAACAGGTGATCCATATGTTCGACCTGCTGCGTTATCTGGGTGGAGAAGTGAGCAGCGTTTACAGTCGACAGGATAATATCTTTCACCGTGAACAGGCAGATTACACCATAGAAGACGTCAGCGCCACAGTGGTTAACTTTCGGAACGGTGGTTTGGGAGTGGTGTACGCGACCAACGGCGCCATTCCTGGTAAATGGATCAATGATTACCGGGTGGTGACTGGCAGGATTACGGCAGATTTCAAAGACGCCAACCATGCAGTGTTCCACCTGACGGACCAGGAAGGAATACCGGAGGTCAGCGTTGATTCGGAGCGTGACTTCCGCAAGAAACAAATTGAAGACCTGTTGAGGGCAATCCGCACTGGCAGTGAAACGCGTACCCCTATCCGTGAAGGGGCAAAAACGCTGGATCTGGTGCTGGCCGCGACAGAGTCGGCTGAGTCTCACCAGGAGAAATTGCTGGGATGAAGTTAAATTACGATCGAAAAGAACAGGTTTTCCATGCTGCCGGGGTTATTTTGGGCAAGCTACAGCCAGTGATCAACGGTATCGCGCAAACTGATTGGCGCATGGAGAGCGATGAGTGCCCACCCGCATCCGAAAAAACGGAAAGAGCGCGATTGTGCTGGTATTCTCCAAAGAATGAAGCTTGCAAATTTACCCTTGAGATAGAAAAAGATGAGGTAAAACAACGATACTGGCTGCGGTATTGGATTGAAGGATGGGAGAATCCAGATTCACTGGATGATTTCGGGATTCGATTTGCTCGCGTAAAAGGAGCGCACACTTATCTGAAGAATGGTTACCACAGCTGGGATGGAAGTTATTACCGGTCAATGAAAAAGCTTTCAACCACCGCTGATGACAATGAGAACGACCAAAGGGGGTTTGGGATGATCCAGTTTCTCACGGAACAGGGCAGCGTGTTGTTGGGGTTTGACCGACATGATCGTTTTCAACAAACATTCACGGTAGAGGGTGACGGTCAAGCCAATTCACTGACGGTTCTAACTTTGTGGGATCGAAAAGAGAAAAATCCTGCTTTGCGGTGCGAGTCGGAGCGCCTGACCCTTCTCGTAAATTCACAAACCGAAGCCGCGCGCCGGGAATGGGCACAGATCATCGCGGACGCTTCACCGATTGGCGTCCGACAGCAGCGGGAACGCATTACGGGGTGGTGTTCCTGGTACAACCTGTACGCGACGATCAATCAGGAGAATATCCGTGAGCATTTGCGTGGTGCTCGGGCGGTTCGGGACCGGCTCGCGCTGCCACTGCGCTTTTTTCAAATCGATGACGGCTTTACCCCTGAAATGGGTGATTGGCTGGAAGTGAAACCCCAGTTTCCGCATGGAATGAAAGCGGTTCTGGATGAAATCCGTGGGGCGGGTTTTACACCGGGATTGTGGATCGCGCCTTTCGCGGTTGGGAATCGCAGCCACCTCTACCAGGAGCACCCGGATTGGGTGATCAAAGACCGGTTGACCGGGGGGCCTCTGGTGCAGATGCGTTTTTACGGCGAGTTCAGATGGCACAAGCGAAGTGAGGAATATTATATTCTTGACACCACCCATCCCGAGGCCTTTGCTTATTTGCGGCGCGTGTTTGCCACCTGGCGTGAGGAATGGGGCTGTGAATATTTCAAGACAGATTTTATGTTTTTTGGCAGTGAATATGGCCCTGACAGGGCTGTGCGCTATCAGAAAGGACTGACCAGGATTGAAGTGTGGCGCCAGGCCGCTCAGATGATGCGCGAGGCAATGGGAGATGCGGTCTGGGTGGGGTGCGGCTGCCCGCTATGGGCTTCGGTTGGGTTGGTGGATGCGGTACGGATCGGGCGGGACATGGGAGTGGCCTGGAAAGGGGAACAGTCCGCGCAATCTTTGCTGCGCGATCAGGAGACCCGCAACTTTGGGAACAACATTTTATGGCAGATTGATCCGGACTGCGTGCTGTTAAGGGATCAGTTCCATTATTTGAATGAGAATGAAGTGTGGGGGCTGGCTATCTACGCTGGTCTGTCAAGTGGTGTGTTAATGACCAGCGATTCTCTGCACGAACTATCTGAAAAGAATTTGCGATTGTTTTCTTTTCTGCTCCAACTAGGAAAGGGAGATTGCCATTACCCATTATCTGGGGGGCGCAATCTTACCAGAGCGGGCACAGAGAACGACACAGTGCAGGTTCAGGTTTGGCGGCCAAGAGAGGGTAATTCAGATTGGCCTTCCATGCTATTCATTTTTAATATAGGTGAGGTGCCGGTTGAGCGCTCTTATCACTTTGAAGAATTGGGTCTTGAAAAGAAAGCCTATCTCTTTGATGTGCTGGCAAATGATAAATCCAGAAAGCCCATCGAGAAAATTCATATCCGTTTGAATAGTCATGGTTGGGCTTTGTTTTTCTTGAACCAGACACCATTTTTCACAGCGCCTGAAGGATTGCTTTGAGTGATTACAAACCAGTAAAACCCGGAATATTTTTGGACCATGGAGGCACGCCAGAGTGCCTCTTTTTCGTTGGTATCAAAAATATGACTGGTTACACAATGCGCATGTGTTTTAGAAACCGGCAGTAAAGTGTTTACGGAATTGACTGCCACCCGATTATAATAATTGGGCACAACATTATAGATTGGTCCGGTTTGTGATTGTAGCCGGGAGAGGCACTTGTAATTATATGTCATCCCATGTTCCTGAAAAAACGTCACCGCACCCTGCTGCTCCCTACCTGGTGATTGGAGGCGGCTTGCTGGCAGTTTCAACTGCCTCGTTGTTTATCCGGTATGCCCAACAGGAGGCGCCATCCCTGGTGATCGCTGCTTCACGTTTGGCTATTGCTACATTGATATTAGCTCCCATTGCCTGGAAGCGCAGCAAATCTGAGATCAAGGCATTGAAGGGGACTCAAATCAGGGCTCTGGCAATTTCTGGTTTATTTCTTGCGCTGCATTTTGCGACCTGGATCCTTTCGCTGGAATATACGACGGTAGTGCAATCGGTTATTCTGGTCTCGACAACACCGTTATGGGTGGCATTGATTTCGCCGGCTTTTTTGAAAGAACGTGTTACCCCCATTGTCATTGTTGGGCTGCTGGTTGCGTTGGCCGGAAGTGTAATGGTTGGGTTGTCGGAGGTTTGCCAGGTTGGGCTTTCGGGAGTGATCTGCACCCCTGTTGGAGATTTTATTAAGGGGCGGGCATTTGTTGGAAACATGCTGGCTCTGGCAGGTGCCTGGGGAGCAGCAGGTTATGTGTTGATCGGACGGCAAGCCCGTCCGAATTTATCCCTGCTTTCTTATGTGTTTTTGGTGTATGGGGTCGCGGCAGCGTGCCTGTTGATTGGGGTAGCGGTAGCAGGGTATCCTTTGGTAGGATATTCAACCAGAACGTATGTGTGGTTTGTGGCGCTGGCTCTCATTCCACAAATCTTGGGACATTCTTCATTCAATTGGGCTCTGCGGTACTTGCCCGCGACTTTTGTATCGGTATCGCTCTTGGGTGAGCCAATTGGCACCTCTATCCTGGCAATGATTTTCTTGGGGGAATCGCTTTCGACATTGGTTTTAATTGGCGGTGTGATGATCAGCCTGGGGGTGTATCTTGTTTCCAGAACGCAGAGCGCGTAATTAAAAATTCGTACGGAGATGAATTTCCGCACGAAAGGATTTAAAGTCTATCGATTTTGGTTACAGAAAATATTGCGGTTCGTTTGGGTCACGGACTGCTGGTTTTTTTTCTTCCTTTGGGATAAAACGGCTGTAGAGCCGGTTCATCTCCCTGAGCCGGATGGTGATCACTGAGGAATAGACGTCCGGGCGCATGCGCCAGACCCAGTTTCCACTGGGGCGTCCGGGAAAGTTCATCCGGGCGTGGGTATCCAGACTGAGAACATCTTGCATAGGCGCCAGGGCAAAGACTGCAACGGATGACCAGACCGCGCGAATCATATCCCAGGAGATATCCTCTCCGGAGCGTGCCAGATAGCGCCGGCAGAAATCCCGTTCCCATTCTGGCGCAGACCGATACCAACCCAAAGCGGTATCATTGTCATGTGTGCCAGTGTAGCTCACGCAATTCTCAGGATAGTTATGCGGCAGGAATGAATCATCCGAGTCCGTTGAGAAAGCGAATTGAAATATCCGCATTCCAGGAAGCTCAAACTTTTCCTGAATTTCCACAACATCGGGGGTGATGAAACCCAGATCCTCGGCAATGATAGGAAGCTCTCCGAGTGTGTTCTTGATCGCCTCAAAAATATCCGCGCCTGGGCCAGGCACCCATTTGCCAATTTCGGCAGTAGGCATCTCAGCAGGAACTTCCCAATAACCCGCGAAACCCCGGAAATGATCCATCCGGATAATGTCGACAGTCTTGAGTGTAGCCTGAACACGCTTGATCCACCATTGGTAACCAGTTTTTCTGTGTGCATCCCAACGGTAGAGGGGGTTTCCCCACAGCTGTCCGGTGGGGGAGAAGTAATCTGGTGGAACGCCAGCCACCACGGTTGGAAGCCCCTTTTTATTCAGGTAGAACAGTTCGGGGTGTGACCAGGCATCGGCGCTGTCGTAGGCCACAAAAATTGGAATATCCCCAATAATCCTGATACCCTTCTCATTGGCATAAGCCCGCAGATTTTGCCATTGTTTAAAGAATAAATACTGGCGAAAGGCGTGCCTTTGAATGGTTTCCTCATTGGAATTTCGGAATTTATCAAGGGCTTCCGGGTCGCGCTGGCGTAATGGCGCGGCCCAATCCTTCCAAGATACGCCTCCTTCACGCTCTTTAATTGCCATGAAGAGGGTAAAATCGTCCAGCCAATCCACCTCACATTCAGTGAAGGCTTCAAATTCCTTTTTGATTTCGGGTAGATTTGAATTCTTGAAATTCCGGAAAGCTTTGTCCAGAAGTTTCAGTTTCCAGGGGATTACCGCGCCGAAGTCCACTTGATCGGACGGGAAAGATGGGCGCTCCTCAAGGTCGGAGCGAGAGAGCAGTCCGCTTTCGAAAAGGAGTACCGGGCTGATAAGATAGGGATTGCCGGCAAACGCGGAGAAACACTGATAGGGGGAATCACCATAGCCGGTAGGCCCCAGCGGAAGGATCTGCCAAAGGCTGCAGCCAGTTTCCGATAGAAAATTGATCCATCGAAATGCTTCAGGGCCAAGATCTCCGATGCCATCAGGACCTGGAAAGCTGGAAGGATGGAGCAAAATACCTGAAGATCTGTTAAACTTCATAAGGCAGTCTCCTTGTCTGGATAATCTCGCCGGATTGCACTTCTGAACGTGAAAAATCAGAAGGGATTACGTCCGGGCCAACAATTGCGCCGGGAAAAATCACCATGTCTTCTGGGATGACTGAATTTTTACCAATCATGGCGATGGACAGCTCGTCTTCAAGGATACCACCAATTTTAGCGCCGTGCCGGACATGAGCGCGTTTATCCAACACCGCGCGTTCAATTGTGGCATCGTTTTCCACCAGGCAATCTGTCAGGATGATGGAATCAACTATGGTGGCTCCGGACTGCACAAGCACGCCCGGAGAAAGAACACTCCGACTGACTCTGGCGCCGGCTTCAATGATGCACCCATCGCTGATCAGACTATTCTCGATAACCGCATCGTGAAAGATTTTTGCGGGAGGGCGTTCTTCTGAACGGGTGTGGACCACCCAGGAGCGGTCATACAGGTTTAGTGGCGGTTTATCTGAAAGCAGATCCATATGGGCCTGCCAGTATGAACTCACTGTTCCCACATCGACCCAATAACCGGAGTAGGGGAATGCAAAAACGCGCATATTGTTTTCGACCATTTTTGGGAGGATATCTTTGCCAAAATCGTGGGATGATTTTTGATCCAAATGATCTTCCCAGAGAAGCTCATCGAGCAGGGCGGTATTGAAGATGTAAACTCCCATGTTTACCAAATTGGACGGCGGGTTTTCTGGTTTTTCAACAAAGGAATTTACACGATGATCTGAATTGACACCCACAATGCCAAATCGTGAGGCTTCTTCGATGGGAACTTCAATGGTAGCCAGGGTGACATCCGCCTCATTTTCCTGGTGGAAATGGATCATGGCGCTGTAATCCATGTTGTAAATATGGTCTCCAGATAGGATCAATAGTTTATCGGGATGATCATGTTTGATAAAACCGAAATTTTGCTGCACGGCATCTGCGGTACCTGAAAACCAGCCGGAGGCACGGGCTTTATAAGGTGTGTAAATACGCACTCCACCGGTGAAATCGCGGGCCAGGTCCCAGGGTCCACCAGCGCCAATATGCTCAATCAGCGAATGAGGGCGGTATTGCGCTACGATCATGACATCAAAGAGATTGGAATTAACACAATTGGAAAGCACAAAGTCAATAATCCGGTACTTTCCACCAAATGGGACAGCGGGTTTTGTTCTTTTAGATGTCAGGACACCCAGACGGGTTCCTTCACCACCTGCCAATATCACAGCGCGTGTTTTTTTCATACGGTATGCTCCATTAAGGTTTTATAGAGTTTAATGTAATCCCGCGCAGATTTTTCCCAGGAAAAATCCAATTTCATACCGTTAACCTGGTATTGTAACCATGTATCGCTATTCTGATATGTTTTGAGTGCTCTTAGAAGTGTTTCCGCAAACGCATCTGATGATGCTGTTTTGAACAGGAAGCCGGTATGTTTTTCTGGCTGCGGGCTATCGGTGATGGTGTCACTCAACCCTCCGGTGGCACGGGCCACGGGAACGCACCCATAGCGCATCCCGATCATCTGGGCCAAACCACAGGGCTCATAACGGGAAGGCATGAGTAGCATATCGCCACCAGCATACATTCTACGGGACAAATTTGAATCGAATCGGATGGCGGCGCGCACTTTATCCGGGAATTCGGTTTGCAATTGGGTACAGGACTTTTCCAAAGATTGATTGCCAGTTCCCAGTAGAATAGCCTGCCAGGGTTGGTCGGCGATACTTCGGAGGGCTTGAACCGCAATGTCGACACCTTTTTGCTGGTCCATCCGGCTGATCAGGATCATCAATGGCAAATCGGGTTCGGGCTTTAGATCGAATTCTTGCAACAGGGCGGATTTATTGAATATTCTTTGTTCCAGTTTTCCCGGACCAAAGTTTGTGTTCAATGCCAGATCATTGGTGGGGTCCCAGAGTTGGGTATTCAGACCATTCAGGATTCCAGAAACTGAATCACCACGTGATTTTAGATAGTCCTGTAAGCCGCATCCGAATTCCGGGGTCAGGATTTCGCTGGCGTAGGTTGGTGATACTGTGGTGATGTGATCCGCCGCATAAAGCCCCAATGGCAAGGGTTGTTCCCAAGCCCAGTCAGGCAATCGGTTGTCACGATTTGGAGGAGGAAGGTATTCGGCCAGGGCATCCTCTGAACCAGCTCCCATAAATGGGAGATTGTGGACGGTGAGGATAGATTTGTAGGAGGAGAGCGCTGTCCGTCTGCCCGACTGCGCTTTCAGAGCATATACCAGTGGGGCGGTGTGCCAGTCATTTGCGTGGTAAATATCTGGTTTCCACTCCGTTTTCTTGAAGTAATTCAGAACTCCCATTGAAAAGAATGTGTATTTGTGACCATCCATCAAATTATCAATGCTGTAGATCATTTCGCTTTGTTGAATGGGTTCACCATCAAAAAGGTAGGTTGTAATGCCATTGAGAATAATTTGATAAACCAGACCTGGAATGGGGCCGTTGATATTCTTTACCACAAAATCACCGACCAGTTCTGGAGATGGGATGGTGTTATGAATTGGGGTGTGGAAAGGTAAAGCAAGCCGGATATCTACCTGGAGTTCAATAGAGGGATCATGGTTCAGCGACTGGATGGCTTGTGGAAGGGAGCCGGCGACGTCTCCTAACCCGCCAACTTTAATGAGAGGGTCCGCTTCGGCTCCGATAAACAGCACATTAATCTTCTTTACGGATTTTGGGTTCATGGTTGGGTTTGCTTTCCTTGTTTACTGGCGATTTCAATATAGTCTTCAGTGATTGTGGCATCTGGTGATGCATTTAATTGTTGAATTAATTTTAGAACCAGTTTAGATTTTTGTTCAGCATCTTTGCGGCTCCAGGTGCGGCTTTTGACTTCGAGAAAATGCCCTAATTTTGGCTCATTGACGGTATCAATATTGACAAAGAATTCTGTGTTGTCATAACTGATTAGAAAACGCAGCCGTTCTTTATTGATTTCTTTTTCGGACACAGGTTTGAAATATTCCCGGTAGAACCTTAAACTTTGGGTAGCAGGAGCCAGGAACCGGCTTCTTGATAGGAGTACCTTTTGAGAGAAATAATGCTCTCTGGTTTGTCCTATATGTGTCAGGCGACTGCGAACATGGGTTACACTGCCATCTTCTCCGACGAAATGATCTTCTCGGAAGCGGATGTGGCCTTGTTCCGGAGATTCGAATGAGAAATAGGTGTCGTATTCCCGATAGTGCCGGGTGCGAAGGATCTTGATCCCCTTATCGTGTATTGCTTCAAGTACGGGATGGATATTAGTGATGGGTACTTTGGCCTGAACTTCAAAACTTTCCTGCTCAGACGCGCCGCCAATCGCGATCAGTTTGGATAGCACAGAATGTTCACGTTCATCAAGAAAGGAATCAATTTTTACGGCATATTCCTGACTGATCCTGAGCAAATCCTGTTCGTTGATGGTAAGCAATTGCCGGTCTCTCATCAACCATTTTCCGTTAATCATGACATCGCTGACATCCGTGGCTTTGGAAGCATATACCAGTTGAGCATAAATCCCATTAGGGTCGCGGCGGAAACGGGGGGAATTATGAAGCCCTTTAATATCCACCAGTATCAGATCGGCAGCTTTACCCAGTTCAAGTGAACCGGTGTTTTTACCAATATGCAGGGCATCTGCGCCCATCCTGGTGGCCATAAGCAGTGTGGTCCGGGCGGGGAGGACAGTGGGGTCTCCGCTCCTTCCTTTGGCGAGAAAAGATGTCAGGCGGAGTTCTTCAAACATATCCAGGTCATTGTTGGAAGCGGTGCCATCAGTGCCTATCCCAACGTTAAGGCCCAACTCGATCATTTGGGGGACATTGGCCATTCCAGAAGCAAGTTTGAGGTTCGAGGAGGGATTGTGCGCGACACCAGCACGATGGTGTTTAAGGGTACGCATTTCTCCTTCATCAATGTGAACACAGTGTGCCGCTATCGTTTTGGCTTCAAAAATTTCCTGTTTTTTCGCGTAGGGCACAACGGGCATGCCGTGTTCCTGGCGGCTGTCCTCCACTTCCTGGGCGGTTTCAGAAATGTGGATATGAAGCGGCACATCAAACTCCCGCGCGAGCCGGCTGGCTGAATGCAGGAGGTCTTCGGTGCAGGTATAAGGAGCATGTGGAGCGACCACTGGAGTGATGAGGGTGTGGCCCTTCCATTTCTTGATGAAGTTGCGGGTATATACCAGCGCTTCATCATAAGAATCTGAATCCGGACTTGGAAATTTCAGGATGGTTTCACCACACAGCGCGCGCATGCCGATTTCAGCGGCAACTTCAGCGACATCATCTTCAAAATAATACATATCGGCAAAGGTGGTGACACCACTCCGAAGCATTTCTGCGCAAGCCAAGGCGGTCCCAATCCGCACAAATTCGGGTGAGACAAACTCTCTTTCAACCGGCATCATGTAGCCCAACAACCAGACATCCAGACGCAGGTCGTCGGCAAGTCCCCGCAGAAGAGTCATGGGAACGTGAGTGTGAACATTGACCAGGCCGGGCATGAGGACTTTTTCACCACAGTCCAGGATTTGTTCAGAAGAAAACTTTTTTAAGATATCTTCTTGGTAGCCTGCACCAACGATTTTCCCGTCCTTGATGGCGACCGCCCCAGGTTCGAACTGGTGAAATACTTCATCCATTGTCAGGACGATGGCGTTTTTGAGAATATAATCAACACTTTTCATTAATTTATCCTTTAACCATTGGATCCGAGTGATTGGGAAAAGTTTTCTAGTTTCAGCCGAACGAAATTTAATGCATGATTGGCCCCCCAAAGGTGGATAAGCGCTGGCGGGCCACCGAATGTATGTGTTTCTGAATAAATTCCTTGAGGGGTTTCTAAATGCAAGCTAAGCGTGTTTTTGTTGTCCTGAACACAAATTCTGGCGGCGAGTCCCGCTTCTGCATTGGTTTCGCTTTTCAGAGCCCTGAGCTTTTCGATTAATTGCTGTGAGTCACAGGGATTGGGGAGGTTGAGTATTTGATCCGCAGGAATAAACGCATTGGCAAGACGAATAGAAAGTTCTTCATTTAGACCGGATTCAACACATACCAGATGCCAGCCAAAGGATTTTAAAAGTTTTAATAAAGCCATTTCCAGGGTTTCCGAATCTGCACCATAAATGAGATTCCCCAGACGCTGGCTTACGATGGCTGTCATACCATCCAGCATCTGATTGGCTTGTGCTTCTGTTTCAGCTTTGGCTGTGATCCGGACATCGGTTTGGCCAGGTTTGGCTAACAGACCAACTGTAGGGTTGGCATGGGTTTCCAGATCACCAATCATTTCGTCAATCTGGGATTCACCAGCTCCCGCGGTATGCAGCACACGAGCTTTGATGATTTTCCCTTTCAGGTTAAACCTTTCCTGGAGGAATGGCAGCATGGCATTTAAGGTTAAATATTCCATTTCTCGGGGAACACCGGGTATGGAAATAATGATGTTTTCGCCTGTTTCCACTCTGAAGGCTGGCGCAGTTCCAACCGGATTTTCTATCGCGACGGCATTCATTGGAAGATAAGCCTGACGGCGGTTGTTTTCGGTGGGTTGCCGGGAATAGCATTGGTAGCGCTTGAGGATCTGTTCCCAAAGTTCGGGATGATAGACAGTTTGAACGCCCAAAGCGCGCGCCACGGCTTCACGGGTTGGGTCATCTACAGTTGGCCCCAAACCACCAGTGGTGATGATAATTTCTGACCGGTTCATCGCTTCCTGTATCACGGCCGCAATGCGTTCGGTGTTGTCGCCAATCTGGGTGGAACGGTATAAATCTACCCCAATATCGCGCAGTTGACGGGCTAAAAACTGGGTATTGGTATCTTGAATTTCGCCTAAAAGGAGTTCTGTTCCGATTGCGATGATTTCCGCTGTGGGCATTTATTCTCCTGGACTGTTAAAAACAATAAAATTAAAATTGCTCCTTTTTTGATCAGAAAGGAGCATTTACAACGGTATAATGTGAGCCAGGCAGCTTTCAGCCATAAGAACACAAATTGTGTTAGTATTCCGCTCAATGAGCTGGTTTTTGTTCAGATGGATGAGCATATACATACAAATCACCTGGTTGATTTTTAGTTTAGCATGAACACATTTAATAAGTCAAATTTAATTGGCGTTTTCCTTTGAAGTGAGCCGGGATGGATTAGAATAAATTAACTGGATCAAGGATGTGGATTGTGATGGCTCGAAGACACCAACAGGTCGGAAAATGGGGGGAGCAGGTTGCAGTGGATTTTCTGGAAGCGAAAGGTTGGGAAATCCTGGCACGTAATGTGAACACGCCTCATGGCGAACTGGATATTATCGCTCGCGATCAATTGGTCGTAGTGTTTGTTGAGGTGAAAGCCCGCACCAGCATTTCTTTTGGATTACCAGAGGAGGCTGTTACCAGTCAAAAAGTGCAACATTTATTGAACGCAGCTCAATATTTTCTGCAAGAAAATGTTGAGCTCGATGGGGATTGGCGGGTAGATGTGATTGCCGTTCAGGGACAATTGGGTTCTCCAGACCCAAAGATTGTGTGGTTTGAAAATGCGATTACAGGAAATTAAAGCCCCTTTGATTGTGATACTTGGCCCCACGGCAGTGGGGAAAACTGCTCTGTCTTTGCAACTGGCAGAGCGGCTTAATGGGGAAATTATCTCAGCGGATTCGCGGTTGTTTTACAGAGGCATGGATATTGGCACTGCCAAACCCAGTTTTGGAGAGCAGCAAATCGTGCCGCACCATTTGATTGATGTTGCGGAGCCGGATGAAATCTGGAGCCTGGCGTTATTTCAACAGGCGGCTTTTGAGAAAATTTCTCAAATACACCAACGTGACAGGATACCTTTTCTGGTAGGGGGGACCGGACAATACATCCGGGCAGTTGTCGAAGGCTGGGAGGTTCCCGCGCAAGAACCTGATCGCAGTTTACGGAAAGTACTGGAAAATTGGGCGGAGGAGATTGGCCCTTACGCGTTGCATGAAAAACTGGCTGTTGTCGACCCGGTGGCCGCACAGGTTATTGATCCCCCCAATGTGCGCCGGACTGTCAGGGCGCTGGAAGTACTCTTCCTGACCGGACAGCGTTTTTCGGATCAAAGAAAAAGAAATCAAACTGCATACGATCTATTGATGATTGGATTATACCGGGACCGTAAAACCCTGTATGAAAGGGTAGACGCGCGGATTGAGTCCATGTTGCGGGAAGGTTTGTTAAGAGAAGTTAAAACGCTTTTGGCTAAAGGGTATGATCCAAATCTTCCCACATTTTCAGCTATTGGCTACGCGGAGATCATCCAGCATCTGCAGGGAAACCTGACCCTTGAAGAGGCAGTGACGCTGATCAAGCGCAAGACGCGTATCTTTGTGCGGCGCCAGGCCAACTGGTTTAAGCCTGATGATCCAAGAATTCATTGGTTTGATGCCGCGACAGTTCAGGCAGGTGAGATCGTGGATTTCATTCAATCAGGAAATGGCTGGCTTCTTCGTGATGGAAAAGACCTTGAAGCATAAAATTTGGTGTAGTTTATTATTATAATCAGGTAATATTTAGGTTGTGAGGTTAACTATGAAAAGCCGACCCTGGTATAAAAGCTATGATCAGCAAGTTCCGCAGTCTCTAAGCTACCCAGAACGACCGGTGTTTTATTTTCTGAAGGAAGCGGTAAGGAAATACCCCGATCAACCCTGTACAATCTTTGAGGGGAAAACGATATCTTATCGTGAGATGGATTTTTTGAGTGACAGGTTGGCTTTGGGGTTAAGAAACCAGGGGGTTGAGAAGGGTGACCGGGTTGGGCTTGTGCTTCCCAATATACCGCAGTTTGTATTGGCATTTTATGGCGTGCTTAAAGCTGGAGGCGTAGTTGTCGCGGCTAATCCTGCATACCGGAGCGGGGAGCTGCGATACCAGTTCGAAGACTCAGGGGTAAAAGTGCTGATTGGCCTGATGGAACTCGAGCCAGTTCTGGAAGAAGTGCAGGCTGCCTGTGACATAAACCTTTTGATCCTGACAAACCTAGAAGATGCAGGTGAATTTCCAGGATTATTGGAAGAAGGCAAATTTCTCGTGGTGAAACCTCCCCAAGAAGCCCATGACATAAAAGCGAAAATTGGACTGATGGCCTTTTTGAAAGCTTCCTTTCATTTGGAAATGGAACCATCTGTGGTTGGCCCGGAGGATGTAGCCATATTTCAATACAGTGGTGGGACAACCGGGATCCCAAAAGCTGCCATTGGCCTGCATCGCAATCTGGTGGCGAACACCCTGCAGTTCAGCCGGTGGTTGGTAGGATTGGAAGATGGGAAGGAAGTTGTGCTCGCGGCGATTCCGCTGTTTCACGTTTATGGAATGGTGATTGCGATGAGCATGGGGATTGCGATTGGAGCCAGTCTGGTGTTAATACCCAATCCTCGGGATATCGCAAATATTTTGGAAAATATCCAGCGTTACAAAGCAACTTTATTTCCCGGCGTACCGAATATGTACAGCGCGATCAATCACCATCCTGACGTGCTGGCTGGAAAGTATGATCTGCGTTCTATTAAAGCCTGCATTTCCGGCTCCGCGCCGCTTCTTGAGGAAACCCGAATGACTTTTGAAAATCTAACCGGTGGAAAATTGCTGGAAGGGTATGGGTTGTCAGAAGCACCCACCGCAACGCATTGCAATCCGATGCTGGGAGAAAACCGGGCAGGATCAATTGGGTTGCCACTACCGGATATTGACTGCCGGATTGTAGATTTGGAGACTGGACAGGTTGAACTCCCCATTGGTGAGATCGGTGAATTAATTATCAACGGTCCGACGATCATGCGGGGTTATCATAACATATCTGACCAGACTGAGCAAACACTTAGAAATGGATGGCTTTACACTGGCGATATCGCCCGGATGGATAAGGATGGGTATTTCTATCTGGTGGATCGTAAGAAAGACCTGATGAAAATTGGCGGCCTTCAGGTCTGGCCGCGAGAGGTTGAGGAGGTGATCGCGGCTCATCCCAAAGTGCTTGAGGTAGGTGTAGCCGGTGTGATGGACCCACAGCGGGGGGAACGGGTAAAGGCCTGGATTGTATTGAAACCGGGAGAAAAGCTGACTCTGGATGAAGTTAAAGCCTGGTGTTGGGAGCGGATCGCGCCTTATAAAGCACCATCTCTGATCGCGTTTCTGGATAAATTGCCGCGGACGACTGTGGGAAAGGTTCTACGGAGGGAATTGGTGCGGATGCACCGTGAAACACCTGATATATCGCAGGATTGACATTCTAAAATAAAAAAGGACGGTTGATTTGACTCAATCGTCCTTTTTATGTCGGTTAGGTTCTGAGTTAATTAGATTCTGCCAGCAATGGCGTACCGCTGCGTTTTTCTACTGGTGGCGGGAAAATCTCTTCAAATTCCTGCCTGCTGATTGTTTCGACTTCAAGCAATTTATTAGCTACCGCATCCAGTTTATCCCGGTATTGTGTAAGGATCTCTTTCGCTTTCATGTAGGATTCTTGAACGAGCTTGCGAACTTCGTTGTCGATTTTCTCGGCAACTTCTTCTGAATAATCACGCTGCTCTGAGATCTCACGACCAAGGAAAACCAGTTCTTCTTTTTGCCCGTAGACTATTGGCCCGAGTTCAGTACTCATACCCAGCCGGGTGACCATGGTGCGTGCAATTTTGGTGATGCGCTCAATATCATTGGCTGCGCCCGAAGTGTAATCATCAAATACCAGTTCTTCTGCAGCTCTGCCACCCATCATGCCGATCATTTGCGCTAACAATTTCTTTCTTCCGGTGAGTGTGCGGTCTTCATCTGGAAGCGATAGAGTATAACCACCCGCCATGCCGCGCGCGATAATAGATATTTTGTGAACAGGGTCTGCTTCGGGCAGGGCGTTCATCACAACAGCATGACCAGCTTCGTGGTAAGCGACAATTAATTTTTCTTCTTCACTGATCAGACGGCTCTTTCTTTCTGGGCCTGCGATCACGCGTTCGATAGATTCTTCGAATTCATCCTGTGTGATAACTTTTTTGTTGCGCCGGGCTGCCAGAATGGCTGCTTCGTTGACCAGGTTTTCAATGTCTGCGCCAACAAAACCCGGAGTGGCGCGCGCAAGTACGGCCATATCCACGCTGGGTTCAATCGGCTTGCCCTTGATATGTACTTTCAGGATTTCTTCGCGGCCGCGAACATCCGGGCGGTCCAGCACAACGCGTCGGTCAAAGCGGCCCGGGCGCAACAGCGCAGGGTCGAGAATATCCGGCCGGTTTGTTGCCGCCATAATGATGACATTGGTGTCAGTATCGAAACCATCCATCTCAACCAGCATCTGGTTTAAGGTCTGTTCGCGTTCATCATGACTGCCGCCCAATCCGGCGCCACGCTGGCGACCGACCGCATCGATTTCATCCACAAAGATGATGCATGGAGACTGGCGCTTGGCTTGTTCAAACAGATCACGTACCCGGCTGGCGCCTACACCAACGAACATTTCTACAAATTCTGAACCCGAAATTGAGAAGAAGGGTACCCCAGCTTCCCCCGAGACGGCTTTTGCCAGCAGGGTCTTACCGGTTCCAGGAGGGCCTACCAGCAATACACCTTTTGGTATTCGTGCTCCCAGAGCAATGAATTTTTGCGGTTCTCGCAAGAATTCAACCACTTCTTTCAACTCTTCTTTCGACTCATCCACACCCGCAACATCCTGGAAGGTTACAGTGGGCTGGTCTCCGCTAAACATGCGCGCCCGGGATTTTCCGAATGACATGGCTGCATTATTGCTGCCTTGAGCCTGTCTGAAAATAAAGTAGAAAGCGCCACCCAAAATAATGAATGGAAGTACATAGCCTAAAGCTGTTAAGATACCCAGCCATGCGCTTGGGGGCTTAATCTCTATTTTCACTTTATCGGGTGAGAGCTGCTCCGAGGTAACACCCAAGTTTAGCAGCTGCTCCACCAGCGTCGCGTTCGTCTCAATATTAGAAGTTCGCTGAGTTCCATCTGCCAGGGTCAGTTTGAGGGTGTTCTCATTTTCGGTTATTCTTGAGATGTTACCCTTTTGGATCTCTTCCGCTACTTCGTTAATGGTCAGTACGTCCTGACTGCTGCTGGTTGAATTAAACTGATAAACCAACATGGCGATGATCGCCACAAAAAGCAGCAGGTATATGACGTATGACTGGTTTCTTGAATTCACTTATACCTCCTAAAACACCACAAAAACAACGTTTATCTCTATAAACTTTGTAAAAAAATTATACCAATCAATTATAAGACAGACTAGATACGTGAATAATGTGCCAAACCTTTCTTATCAGATTCTTATAATCCATTATGAGAATCGGTGAGAAGTTAATTTTACCTCTTGACGGATCGAGGAATAGTGGGTAGTATAGTTGCTAACCTAAATCATAAAGTGATTAATAAGCAATCTGATGCAAACTAACTGCGCACAACACTACTTTTTTTATTATTTTTATTTTACGGGTCCAAAAGATAGGACGCCGTTGGTGGTGCTTAAGCAGGTGTAGAAGAGATTAGTTCAATCAGTCATTCAACACAAGGAGCGAGGCCATCGGCCCCGCTCTTTTTTATATTCTCAATTGTAAAGAAGAGGTGCTGCTATGATGATTATTATGAGTACAGACGCAAGCCAGCAACAAATTGAAGTTGTGATTTCCAGGGTAGCCCAGTTAGGCTTTGAGCCGCACACCACACACGGAAAAGAACGGACTGTGATCGCTGTGGTAGGCGACCAGCCTATCAAAACGCAAAGTCATTTCGCGCATATGCCCGGAGTGGACCGGGTGGTTCCAATCTCCCGGCCATATAAGCTTTGTTCCCGAGAATTTATTCCAGAGGATTCTTCTTTCCCACTGGACGGGGTCAGAATAGGCGACAATGGTGTGGTGATCATTGCCGGGCCATGCGCTGTGGAAGACCGGGGTTTGTTGTTGGAAATTGCTCATGCTGTCAAAGAAGCAGGCGCACACGCGTTGCGGGGTGGTAGCTTCAAGCCCCGCACTTCACCCTACGCTTTTCAGGGTCTGGGAGAGCAGGCGTTAGTCTGGCTGGCTGAAGCCAGAGAGGCTACCGGTCTGCCCATCGTGACTGAGGCGATGTCTCCGGATCAAATTCCTTTGGTGGCGAAATACGCGGATGTGATCCAAATTGGCGCCCGTAATATGCAGAACTATAACCTGCTGCACGCGGCTGGTGAGAGCCAGCACCCGGTTTTGCTGAAACGTGGAATGTCATCCACAGCGGAAGAGCTTATGATGGCGGCAGAATACATTCTTTCCCATGGCAACCGGCGTGTGATTCTTTGTGAGCGTGGCATTCGGACATTTGAAACTTCCACCCGGAATACCACAGACATCAATGTTATCCCCGTGCTCAAAGCACAGACCCATTTGCCTGTCATTATTGATCCAAGCCACAGCACGGGAAACTGGCAGTATGTAAGCGCCGTGGCTCGTGCTGGGATAGCCGCAGGGGCAGATGGATTGATTGTTGAAGTTCATTCCGAACCAGAGAATGCTCTATCCGATGGCTTCCAATCTTTAAAGCCAGAAAGATTCGTTGAGTTGGTGCAACAAATCCATCGGATTTCAGAGGCTATTGGCCGTTCGGTCGCTGTGAGAGAAGCGCATTAAAGAGTACAGTCAGGAGTGGAAATGATGGTGCGAGGCGTGCGTGGCGCAATTACCGTGGATGCGAACCAGGAGGAAGCGATTCTCTCAGCAACCAGGTATTTATTGGAAACCATTCTGGAAGCCAATCCCACAATGAGAACTAAGGACTTGGCCAGCGCATGGTTTACCACAACTCATGATTTGACCGCAGTACACCCTGCAAAAGCAGCCAGACAGATGGGATGGAAATTGGTCCCTTTGATGTGTTCATTGGAAATACCCGTTCCAGGTGGTTTAGAAGGGTGTGTACGAGTGCTGCTTCATTGGAACACTGAACTATCCGCAGACCAAGTTCAGCACGTATACCTTGGTGAAGCAAAGAAGCTGCGCCCAGACCTGGATTTGGCGCTTTCTCAAGGAGTAGGTTGATATGACAGAGGTTGACTTCTTAAAAGACGCGCACATTTTGATATGGGGACTGGGATTAATGGGTGGCTCGCTGGCATTGGCACTCAAGGGGAAATGCGCCAGGATGACAGGGATCGATCCAGACATAAAGACGGCAGTTATGGCCCTGGAAATGAATGCCGTGGATGAAGTTTTCGTTTCTCTTCAGGAGTATGGAAATAAAAAAGCAGATGTGATTATCCTTGCCGCGCCGGTTCGAAGTATATTGGGCCAACTGAAGGACCTTGCAGGAGCTGGTTTTAGAAACGCGGTCGTATTGGACTTGGGCTCCACCAAAAGACAGATTGTGTCCATTATGGAAAACCTTCCGGATGGGCTGGATCCGGTTGGTGGTCATCCAATGTGTGGAAGTGAAAAATCTTCGATCTTGCACGCACACTCAGGAATATACCTGAATGCGACGTTCGCTCTGATTCAAACCAGGAAGACCTCCGGAAGAGCAAAGCAAGTATGCGAACAGCTTGTTCGGGCAGCAGAAGCGGTGCCATGCTGGTTGGATGCGGACACTCACGACCGGTGGGTGGCAGCCACCAGCAGTTTACCTTTTTTGATCGCGAATGCGCTGGCCGCAACGGTGCCAACCGAAGCATGGCCGTTGGTGGGGCCAGGTTTTCAGAGTACCACACGATTGGCAGTGGAGTCGATTGATATGATGCTGGATATTTTGCACACGAATCGGGAGAATATATTATCTGCAGTACAGACTTACCAGCAAAGATTTTTGGAATTGGAAACTGCGTTGGATTCCAGCGACGAAACGAAATTGAGACGCCTGCTGCAAGAAGGCGCAAGACAACGAGATGTTCTGATGAAAAATCTGGCAGAGGGACAAAATCTATGCAATTAAAAGTTTACCCAGGCTCGTCGATCAAGGGATGTACAGGGGTTTCAAGCGCTTTGGAAATTCCAGGGGACAAGTCACTTTCTCACCGTGCCGCACTGCTCGCGTCATTAGCCGGGGGTGAAAGTATCATCCGCAATTTTCAGGTCTCTGGTGTGACTCGGGTGATGTTGGAAGCCCTCACTCAACTGGGGGTAAATTGGGAGCTTGATCACAAAGTTCTGCGAGTCAGTGGGAATGGGTTTGAGGGTTTGAAAAATCCTGACCGGTCGATTTACTGTGGAAATTCAGCTACAACCCTGCGGATGCTGGCAGGCGCGCTGGCGGCCGGGGGAGTGTGCGCGACACTGGATGGTTCGGAAGGGCTCAGGCGGCGACCAATGGGCCGAATCATTGCTCCGCTGCAATCGATGGGCGTGCCAATACGATCCACGCGTGATGGAACTGCTCCTTTGGTCTTGGATAAGAGGGCGTCTTCTCGTCCTTTAGCAGGGATGCGGCATACTTTGCCGGTAGCCAGCGCACAGGTGAAATCCTGTATTTTGATTGCTGCTCTGGCTGCAGATGGGACAACTACCATTATAGAACCTGGACCCTCTCGCGATCATACTGAAAGGATGCTAAGCAGCATGGGGGTTGAAATTGACAGCCGGCGCGTGATTCTGGAGTCAGGCAGAACTGCTTACCAAACATGCGTTACACCGCCTGAATCGATGGCTCTCATGCCCTGTGGTGAGGTTACACTGCCGGCGGATATTTCAGCGGCTGCTTTCATAATCATAGCCGCATTGATTACACCGCAATCTGATCTAACTTTGGAAGGGATAGGGGTTAACCCCACCAGAACGGGTCTGCTGGACGCGTTGCACAATATGGGAGCTGCTTTGCGTGTGGACGACATTACAAACGCAGGCGGAGAGCCGGTTGGCAGGATCCTCGTGAAGGCATCAGATCTGACTGGGACAGAAATATATGGAGATCAGGTCGTCCGGATGATTGATGAGTTTCCTGTTTTTGCGGCTGCCGCAGCTACCGCGACTGGAACCACTGTGGTAAGAGACGCGGTTGAATTACGGCATAAGGAGTCCGACAGGATTTCTTTATTGTGCGTCGAAATGCAAAAATTGGGCGTTCGGATTGAAGAAAAAGTGGACGGATTTGTGATTCACGGTGGGAGGCCAATCCGGGGTGGGCGTGTTGAATCTCATGGCGACCACCGGTTGGCAATGGCCCTCACAGTACTCGGGTTGGCAGCCGAAGAACCTGTGATTATAGAGGGCGCAGACGTGGTTGCAGAATCATTTCCCAATTTTCCACACTTGCTGCAATCACTTGGTGCGAACATTAAAGTGGAGCAGTAAAGGATGACGCAGCATTTTTTTCGTTTTGGCCTGGTTGGGCATCCTTTAGGGCACAGTGTATCTCCTGTAATACACGCGGCAGCTTTGCGCAGTGCCGGGCTGGTTGGGGAATACCACCTATATCCAGTTGACCCGATGCCAGGTGGACAGAAGACGCTGATAAGGCTGCTGGACGCTGTGCGAAACGGCAAGCTGGATGGTCTCAATATCACTATTCCACATAAGCAGTCGATTGTCCCCTTCCTGGATCGGCTGACCCTCAGAGCTGATCGCATTGGCGCGGTTAATACTGTATACCGTCAAGATTCTAATTTGATTGGCGAAAACACCGACGCGCCAGGCTTTATGGCGGATGTATTGGATGAATTATCCGGTTTTCCAGAAAAAGCGATCATCCTGGGCGCCGGTGGTGCGGCAAGAGCGGTGCTATGCGCGCTTATGGAACAAAATTGTGAGGTTTTTCTGGCTGCGCGGCGCGTAACGCAGGCTGAGCAGGTGGTTGAGCAGTACCGGATGAAATTTGAGCCCAGTGCCAGGCTGTACGCAATTCCACTGGAAAAAAAATCTTTGCGTGCAATTGCTGATGAGGAATGCCTGATTGTAAACACCACACCGGTAGGGATGTACCCTGTTGTAGATTGTTCTCCGTGGCCAAAAGAGCTTTCATTTCCTGAAAAGGCTATAGTGTATGATACCGTTTATAACCCGCGAGAGACCAGGCTGGTATCAGATGCTCGAAGTGCTGGATTGCGCGCGGTTTCAGGGTTGGGTATGTTGGTGCAGCAAGCCGGGCTGTCATTTTCGTGTTGGACAGGAATTGCCGCACCTATTGAAGAAATGCGAATGGCCGCTGAGGATGAATTGCGCGGGCGGAACAACCTGTGAGGAAATTTCAGGCAAAACGAGGTGAACCATGTCATTAAGGTTTTTGACTGCGGGTGAATCCCACGGACCAGGTCTGATTGCTGTTTTAGAGGGTGTGCCAGCTGGATTACCTTTAGATGAGGGGATGATTAACAACCAGCTTGAAAGGCGCCAGCGGGGGGTGGGCAGCGGCCCGCGGATGAAGCTGGAGAAGGACCGTGGAAAGATATTGAGTGGGGTTATGGAAGGATTGACCATTGGGTCACCTCTGGCGATTCAAATTGATAATCTTAACCATTCCCGCTGGCAGGGAAAGGAAATAGACGCATTTACACGCCCAAGGCCCGGACATGCTGATCTGAGCGGGGTGTTGAAATATGGCTTCTCTGATCTGCGACCAGCTTTGGAAAGAGCCTCAGCCAGGGAAACCGCGGCTCGCGTGGCGGTTGGGGCGGTTTGCCGTCATTTTTTAAATCACTTTGACATTCAGGTAGGTGGGTATGTATGTTCGATTGGAGAGGTGGAAGCGGATCTGACAGCGTTTTCTCTTGAAGAACGGATGTATAAAGCTGAAGAATCAGATGTGCGCTGCCCGGAACCTAAGACCGCTCAAGCCATGCGAAACCGGATACAGGAGATTATGCAGGCCAGGGACACTCTCGGCGGGGTAATCGAGGTGGTTGTCCTGGGGCTGCCGGCCGGGTTAGGCTCTTACGCGCAGTGGGATCGCCGCCTGGATGCCAGGTTGGGGGCTGCTGTGTTGAGTATTCAGGCCATGAAAGGTGTTGAAATTGGCCCGGCGTTTGAAAACACCCGACTGCCCGGCACAAGGGTGCACGACGCGGTTTTGTTGGAGAATGAACACCTGGTACGGCCGACCAATCGCGCGGGGGGCATTGAAGGCGGGGTCACCAATGGACAGCCGGTGGTGGTGCGGGCAGCGATGAAACCAATCGCGTCCACCCTCACTCCTCAAAAGTCGGTTGACCTGGCTTCTGGAGCTGAGAGCCCGACAGTGTATGAACGCTCAGATTTCTGTCCTGTGCCGCGCGCAGTTCCGGTGGTGGAGGCTATGGTGGCTTTTGTGCTGGCAGATGCCTTGCTGGAGAAATTGGGAGGGGATTCGATGAAAGAAATAGATGGACGGTTCAGGGATTTGAAGCGGCAGTTATTATCTGACCTCAGGGTGGAGAATCGAAGCCACCTTTATTGGCCAGATCGCAATGTAGAAACGAAACAGGATGATTGAAGATGAAGTTTTTTATTTATGGACCTCCTGGCAGTGGAAAAAGCACAGTCGGAAGAAGACTCGCGGATGACCTCGGCAGGTTATTTGTTGATTTAGACCAGCAGATTGAAGAACGCGCCGGTATGAGTATCCCTGAAATCTTTGTTGGATCAGGAGAAGCGGTTTTTCGGAAGCTAGAATATGAAATGCTGGAAAAGGTTTGTTCCAGTTCCCATCCTGCTGGTGTGGTCGCGTTGGGAGGGGGCGCTTTACTGAACGCTGAAAACCGGGAACTTGCAGAACAAAGTGGATTGGTGGTCTGCTTGCGCGCGACAATTGATACATTGTTGAAACGGCTTGAGCGCGATCACGTCCAGCGCCCTTTGCTGGGTGGAAATATCCGACAGAAACTGGTTGATTTGCTTGATGCACGTGAGCAGCATTACGCATCCTTTACCAGGGTATTAGATGTGGAGAATGTTATCCCAGGGGAACTTTCGCGTCAGATCCAGATTATGTCTGGAAATTATCATGTGGCGGGTATGGGTCAGGCTTATGATGTGTTGATCGGCTCGGGTGGGTTGTCTGATCTGGGCGTATTTTTGAGAACGCGAGGACTGGATCGTCCGGCTGTTCTGGTTACGGATAAGAATGTTGGCAAATATTACTCTGGTCCGGTTCTGGAAACGCTGCGTGCCGCTGGAATAAAAACCAGTGAAATGCGGATTGAACCCGGAGAATCAAATAAACATATTGAGACTATCGTTCGGATGTGGGAAGCTTTTGCGGAAGCCGGATTGGACCGGAATGGATTGATCATCGCGTTGGGTGGTGGAGTGGTGGGTGATTTAGCAGGGTTTGCGGCTGCCACTTTTCTGCGCGGTGTTGATTGGGTCAATATTCCGACTTCGTTGCTGGCAATGGTGGATTCCAGCCTTGGAGGGAAAACCGGAGCCAATCTTTCGAAGGGCAAAAATTTGATTGGGGCCTTTCACGCTCCCAGATTGGTTGTTGCGGATCCGGATGTACTGGCAACACTGCCAGAAACGGAATGGCGGGCCGGGATGGCAGAAACTTTCAAGCACGGCGTCATCAGTGACCCGTTGCTGTTCGATTGGTGCGGGCAGGGTTTGCTGGCAATCAAACAACGCGCGGAAGCGGTTGTACGGCGAGCGGCAGCGGTTAAAGCATGGGTTATCACGCAGGATCCTTATGAAAGGGAATACCGAAAGGTGCTCAACCTGGGTCATACTGTCGGGCATGGGGTGGAATTGGCCTCAGGGTATCGGATTTCACATGGAGAGGCGGTGGCGATTGGGATGGTGATCGAAACCTGGCTTGCGGAAAGATGTGGAATCTGCCAGCAAGGGTATTCAGAGCAACTTAAAAAGACTTTATCAACGTTGGAATTGCCAACCGAAATTCCCGCGGACCTAAACCGGGAGGAGGTCATTCGTGGAATGAAAATGGACAAAAAACGTGCTGATGGAAAGGTTTTATTTGCCATTTCTACCGGAATCGGGGAAGCCATCCCGACTGTTGAACTTGCCAATTGGGAAAAGATGCTGCTTGAGGTGTAACAGTTGCCGGTTTTATTCTTAAATGGAGGTAAGATGCAATCTGTATTAGTCTTGCATGGCCCAAACCTGAATTTGCTGGGAAGCCGTGAACCAGGGATATACGGTAAGGTAACCATTGAGGATCTTAATGCCCGGTTGGTTGAAGCGGGCAGCGTATTGGGTGTGGAAGTGCGTACTTTTCAGTCGAATCATGAAGGGGTGTTGATTGATCAACTGCACCAGGCGCAGGAGTGGGCAAAAGGCGTGGTTTTCAACCCGGCTGGATATACACACACCTCGGTTGCGCTGCGAGATGCGATCGCGGCAATCGCGATCCCCGTGGTTGAGGTTCATCTATCAAATGTACAGGCGCGTGAGGGATTCCGGCAAAACTCACTGACCGCACCAGTGTGTGTTGGAACCATCGCGGGTTTTGGATGGCAGTCCTATTTGCTGGGACTGGAAGCATTGAAAAGATATCTGGACGAACAAAGGAAAGAGGCGGTGAAATGCGTGTAGCTTATCAAGGGGAACCGGGGGCGTTTTCTGAGGCTGGGGCAATTGCCTATTTTGGCCCAGAAACAACCACCGTTGCCCAAGATCGTTTTGAGGGAGTTTTCCAGGCGGTGAACACGAACCAATGTGAAGCGGGGTTTATCCCGATTGAAAATTCACGCGCAGGTAGTATTCATCAAAATTATGATTTGCTTGCTGAAAATCATTTACATATCACCGGTGAGTATTACCTGCGGGTGAGACATTGCCTGATTGCGCTCCCTGGCACGAAAATATCCGGTATCGAACGAGTGATCAGCCATCCTCAAGCGTTGAACCAGTGCCGAAACAGTATCAAGAACTTTGGTGTTAGAGATTATGAACCAGTATATGATACTGCTGGCGCTGTGAAGATGGTCGCGGAAAAGCAGGACCCAGCTGTGGCTGCGATTGCTTCGCGTCGGGCGGCTGAATTGTATGGAATGGAAATTCTGGCTGAAGGCATAGAGGATGATCCTTCCAATTACACTCGTTTCTTGGTAATAGAACGTCAACCGGTGATTGTAGATCAGGACGCCAAAACCACATTGGTTTTTTCATTAAAAAACCAGGCTGGAGCGCTATTTAAAGCATTGAGCACATTCGCGCTGCGTGATATAGACCTGACAAAAATTGAATCCCGACCGTTGATTGGAAAACCCTGGGATTACCTTTTTTATGTTGACCTGGCTGGTTCAACTGAGGATCCAAAAGTGGCGCACGCCTTGGATAATCTTGAAGAGTTTGCAACAATGTTGCGGGTGTTGGGGTCTTACCCCAGGCACAAACTATCTGCCCCATAAGTTTAGAATAATCGTGTTTCCTGTTCTCAACAACCAGAATTATTTCCACAATCAGGCGTAAATCCCGTGTATTTATGTGTGGAATCTTCTATAATGTGAGTAGGATCTTGAGGAAATAGAAGTTTATGGAATTGCAGCAGGAGGTAAGCGGATGGAAGTTGAAGAGCTCTCTAATGATGACCAGAACCTCTCAGACGATGTTCTGCTGGAGGAATTGCGTGGCGAAGAAGGGGATCGCCCGATGGGAGCAGCAGAACCCATTGAGGAGGAAATCACAACAATGGGGTTAGTGGGAGTACCTGCGGAGGACGTCCCTTTGCCTGAACAATTAAATCTGCCACCAAATGACGAAGTAATTAATTTGTTGGTCGGGCAACAATTTATCCGCAACTTTTGGAAAAGGCTGGAAGCAGCTCAACAAGCGGTCAATGAGCAAATTAATGATATTCAACTCGCAAATCTGATTTTGGAAAAGCTTCAACAAGCGAGAAATTATTTGTTGGCGGGCAAGGAGAATATTGAGGAAGCAGATCGATTGTTGAGTGAGGTAGAGCATCGGATCGCATTTACACAACGTGTGCGCCTTGCCACAAGGAAATTTGCCCCTTGGCTATTGTTGTATGAAATTCTTTGGCTGGTGGGGATGGGGGTGGGGATTTTTCGAGTCAGTGTTTTTTCAGGTCTCTATCAGTTTGAAGTATCTCCCGCGATGGGTTCTGTTGAAATAACCCACTTGGTTAACGCGCTGTTTTGGGGCGGCATGGGTGGGGTGGTAGGAGCGCTATACGCGCTGTGGAAACATACCGCGGATAAACAGGATTTTGACAGCCAATACTGGATGTGGTATATAACCAATCCGATCCTTGGTGTCAGCCTCGGCGCATTCACTTTTTTGGTTTTTCAGGCTGGATTTTTCTCGCTTACCGCAGGAGGAGACGTCGAGAGTATTCAATCTCCTTCCGTAATCTACTTGTTCTCCTGGATCACAGGGTTCAAACAGAATGTGGTTTATGAAATTGTGCGAAGAATCCTGGATGTGTTCCGGGTTGAATCTAAATCTGAAGAGGAAGAACCGCCGGTTATTAATATAGAAGAACTTCCGAACAAATCGGGATGATTATTAATCTGAGATCAGCGCGGTGATCTCTCGGATCAGGTTTTGATCGGTTTGAACAACCATTTTGAGGAATTCGCAGAACCCCAGATCCTCTTCCAGCAATTGGAATTTGTTAGAATAATTCCTTGTCTCTGCTAACAATGTTTTTCTCTGACAAAAATAAGCTTGCAAGTAATTTGCCTCCCGGCCTAAAACCGGGAGGTTTTCATTCGCAATTTGGTTCAAGCTCAGTTCAGCCAACAAGTTTTTGAGTGTTTCCAGATGCGCAGATTCCTGCCAGGTCAATTCACTGAGGAAGTGAGAAATTGTTTTGTCTGTGGAAAGCTTTTGAGTGAAGTGGTCCCTGTTGAGCAGCGAATCGAATACCGCCGGTGTGGATTGGAGGACATGGGGCAGGCTTTGGAGTGAAATGTGTACAGCATTGTCTGATTGTTCAGAGACTTTCTCCAGCCAGGGAACAACTTCGGAAAGATCCCCTTGTCCGCTTAGTGGATGGCGTTCAAAATTTGGTCGTTGCGCGGTAGGATTGATCCAGTAGGTGGGCAATCCGAGCGCTGAAGCGGGGCGGATATCTTCCTCTAAATCATTGCCTATCATTACAGCGGGATTTTCGAGCCAACCAAGCTTGCCCAGGATTTCGGCATAATACGCGATGTTTGGTTTGGAAAAGTGAAATGTTTCATAAGTGGTTATGAGGTCGTATGGATAATCGCGCGGTGAAATTTCAGCCCAGCCTAACCTCTGCGCTGTGGCTGTAAACGGGAAGAGTGGGTTGGTGGCAATGACAGTATGATGATGACGCTCAAGAGCATATTCAATGATTTTTTTGCTTTCAGCAATAGGCGCAGTTAATGGTTGCAGGGTATGAAAGACTTCAGCATAAAAATGATCGATGAGGGGCTCAAGGGTCGTTTTATTCAATCCGACCGCAGAAAAGAAGGCCGCATCGAACACGTTCTGAAGAGTTCGTGTGGGGTTCTGGTTGGAAATCATTTGATTGGTCCCCGACAACAGATTGGAGACAAATACTTTTTCCGGCAGCAGGGTGATTGTTTTGCTGAAGGCTTTGAGATATGCGGGCAGGAAAGTGTTGAAATCGTTTTTCAACAGGGTGTCATCTAAATCGCAAAGGATGATTAACTTTGTGGAGCTCATTTTTGAGTGAATACTGGGGGGAGGGGGTGACACTGACCGCAACCTACTTCAGGTTCTTTTACATCGGTTTGTGATTTCGTGCAGTAAGCGGACACTACCACCTGCCGTTTGATTCCCAAAAAAGCGCGTTTTACCTGGGCGCTTAAAATCATGTTGGGACAAGAGTTAGCCAACAGGATGCGAGGGACCGGGCATTTCTGGCATAGATCAGGTGTCCAATGATGAGGTGGAGCCACATTGCCAATAAGCCGACATTCTTCATGGTTTTTGCCACGGTAATAATCGCCAAAAAAATATTTACATTCTGTACCGGCTGGTGTTCGCATGGTTATGCTCTGACTTAATACTGTCCCCGCAACCGGGGACAGTATTTGGATGCTGAATTATCGCAGGAAACTGACCCTATTATTATTCGGTAACTCTGGTGACATACTCGCCTGTGCGGGTATCCACCCTGATCACATCGCCTTCAACAACAAAGCTTGGAACTCCCACCTCGAGACCAGTTTCAAGTTCCACCTTTTTTGTCACGCCTGTGGCAGTATCTCCACGGACCGCAGGTTCAGATCTGGTTACCAGAAGGTCAACAGAGGTAGGCAGCTCGATATCAATAGCCTCGTTGTTGAAAAAGGTGAGTTTGACTTCCAATTCCGCTTTTAAATACCCTTCCATATCACCAATAATGGATTTGGGAATGGCTGGTTGTTCATAGGTTTCTAAATCCATGAAGTAGAAGAAATCGCCATCTGTGTAAAGGTATTGGACATTGTGGTAGTCCAACCGCACGTTCTCGACCCGGTCACCTGAGTTGAAAGTTTTTTCAATATTTGAGCCCGTTCTGAGATTGGTGGCTTTAATCCGAATGGTCGCTTTACCACGTCCTGGTTTGTGATGTTGGTAATCCGTGACCTTATATAGACTGCCGTCTAATAAAAAAGTGACGCCTTTTCGTAGTTCGTTTACATCAATCATATGCCTTTGCCTTACCTGAAAAATTTTAACAAAGTAGATTATATCATAGCCCTGGAGACGACGAGATTCTTATTTAAAGAGAAAGCGGTGGGTTTCACAACCCACCGCTTTGAAAAGACTATGCAGGAGTTATCCGATTTGTGGTTCAATCAGGCCATAAGATCCATCACGACGACGATAGAGCACATTGATGGTGCTGGTGTTCGCGTTATAGAACACAAAGAAATCTTCGTGGCCCAGTAATTTCATCTGTTCAATCGCTTCATTTTCATCCATTGGAATCAAGGTGAATTGTTTCCGGCGGGCGATCACTGGTTCCTCTTCGAACTCTGCTTCGGCTTCCATCGCGATTTCGGCCTGAGCAGCCATTTCTTTGGTGTTCATGCCGTCACCACGACCGCGATTTCGTTTGCCTTTGAAACGTCTGATCTGGCGCTGGATTTTATCTACTGCCGCATCAATCGCGGCAAAAAGATCATCAGCTCTCTCTTCAGAGCGAAGGATGAAGCCTTTGCCTCTGATAGTGATTTGTGCCACCTGTCGGTCAGATGCGCTTCTAGCAGATTTCAAATAAGCCAGGTCAACGCGAGTCTCATCAATACTGGCAAGATATCTGTCCAACTTGGAAACCTTCTTGTTGACATATTCACTGATCCGATCGGTTACTTCCATGTTCTTTGCAAAGATTTCAATTTCGAGAGCCATAGCATTCCTCCTTCAGAATATATATTGAGTGTTGAAATGGCATTGCTTTGTCAACTGGCCAGATCGAGTTCGGTTTTCTGTCCAGTTTGATGGGCAAGAGGTGCTCTTGCCACGGTGAGGCCGTAGACATTCACAGCCTGTGCCTGCAGACATGCTTGCGCGCAGGCCTGTATTGTCGCCCCGGTTGTGGTCACATCATCTATTAATAAGATGGATTTCCCTTTAAGCCGTTTTATGTTTCCCCAGAATGCTCCCTGCACATTTTGTAATCGTTCTTTGACGTTTAAACCAACCTGAGAGGATGTGTTGCGAATCCGTTTGATGGCATCTGGTTTATAAGCCAGACCGCAGGATAGGGCAATGGGTAGAGCAATATAATGAGACTGGTTGTACCCGCGTTCCTCGAGCCGCTCTTTTCCAAGTGGAACTGGAGCTACCATATCAATCTGCCAGTTCTGTTTTTTGAGGAGTTCAACGAGGTGTAGTGCCAATTCTTCTCCTAGACCGATATCCCGCTTATATTTTAAAGCATGAATGGCATCTCTTAGTGGTCCCATGTGCAATCCCCACGATCGAAGTGCTCGAAAAGAAGGCGGGGATTCTCTGCAAGATGTACAAAGTGTGTTTATATTTATATTATACGGGCGTCCGCAAACCGGACAAAAGGAATTGTTCAACCTTTTTATTAGTTTAAGGCAATCTGGACAGAGCCTGAAACCGAGTTTTTCGCAGCTGGCACAATAAGGTGGATAAATCCAGTCTATCGCGTTCCAAAAGAGATGGTACAGAGAATAGACTGGACTTTTTCTAAGACCAGTCACTACAAGTCTGTTTTCCACTGCAAATGTTAAAATATCCCGGCTAGAGCGGAGTTCATTAATCGTAAGGCTGCTGGTGTGAGCAGTACGATCATTAAGGATGGGAAAATCAAAAGAGCCATTGGAATCAGCATTTTCAAGGGAGCCTTGTGCGCCTCTTCCTCAGCCAGCTGCCGGCGTTTGACGCGCATCTGATCGGATTGAATCCGGAGTACTTTTGCGAGACTGACACCGAGTTGCTCACTCTGTACGACCGCGGCTACGAAGCTGGTCATTTCTGCGACACCCAGACGATCTGCCATATCGCGGAGAGCATCCCGGCGGAGTTTACCCAATTGGATCTCTCTGATTACTCGGGAAAATGCCAATGAAAGTTCTGTTTCCCATTTTTCACTGACTTTTGAAAGAGCCGCATCGAACCCCAATCCTGCTTCAACACATATTGTCAGTAAATCGAGCGCGTCTGGAAGTGCTCGGCGAACGTTTTTTTGTCTTTTTGAAATTTTGCTGGATAACCAGAGACGAGGGAAGTAAAATCCCAGTAGTCCAAACCCAAGCGAGACCAGAACAATACGACCGAAAGGCCACTGTGTTTGTCCGACGCTGAAGACCAATACAATAAGCCCGCCAAAGAGAAACATGGCGATAAATTGAAGGGTCAGGAAGAGCGTTGGATCGAGGCGGGCGGATGTGCCAGCCAATTCCAGCTTTTTTGCAATGGATTGGCGGGCGTTTTGAGGGGTAAATTTCATCGCGATTTCCCCAAACCGCCGCGCCACAGGATAAATGACGCGTTCAGTGAACGGTTGTGAAAGTTCTATGCTTTCCAGATCGATCTGTTCGCCGCTTTTGCTGAGTTCGTCCAGGCGGTTTTGGAGAAGTTTTTCATTATAGGTTTCTGGATTGCGAAGACCAATATATACCAGCAAACCTGCGCCTGCTAAAATTAATACAATTACAATAAGGAATTGGGCCATTTTCGTCTCCTGACTGAAAGACTATACCTCAATTTCGCCAATCTTGGTCATCACAAAATACCCAATCGCGATCAGGATTGCGGAAAAAACAAGAGAAATGTAGCCACAAGGAATTGTGGCGTTATTCTCAGGTTTGAAAAATTCCATCATGTATTCCCGGTTTAGCAAGTAAAGAACACCCATCACGAACAGGGGCAACACTGCGAGGAATTTGCCTGAGTACATGACCTGTGTGGTGAGTACCCGGATCTCGCCTTTGATGCGAACACGTTCTCGAATGGTGTGAGAGATCGTATCCAAAATTTCCGCCAGGTTACCACCAACTTCTCGCTGGACGTTAATTGCTGTGATTACCAGGTCGAGATCGTCGCTGGGAATGCGGCGAAGCAGGTTATCCAAAGCGCGCTCCATGGGAACCCCAAGTTGCATTTCCTGAACCACTCTGCGAAATTCATCGCTTATTGGGGGCGGCAACTCGCGACTGACAGCTTCCATGGCCTGTGAAGTAGAATAACCGGCTCGAAGGCCGTTTACCATCAGATTCAGCATATCCGCAAGTTGATCGTTAAACCGGACCAACCGTTTTGATTGCTGGTTGTTAACATACATTCTCGGTAAAAACAAACCGATCACTACGCCAATTAATGCAGAGAGAATGGATCTTCCCCCAATGAACCATAACAAGAATCCTGTAAAAACCGATACAATCACTATCAAAGCAACATACTCGCCGGGTTTCATTTTGATATCTGCCCGGGCAAGTTTCTTACTTATTTTATCTCCCCAAGAAGAACCCTCAACCCTTCGATTAAGCCAGTCTGTGAGCGGAGTGGCTTTTTGCTTCTCCCCGTCTGCCATGGTGGCGCTATCCACATATTGGCCGAGACGTTCCTCTACCAATGAGCGCTCGCTGGATATGGAAATGATGATGCCGACCAACAATAAAACTAATGCCAGTCCACCACCAATCCATAGAATTAATATCGGATTCATAAGCTCACCTGTTCGGTATTAGTCTTCTTATTCCAGTTCAGTTAAATTTCCTTGGTTAATTATCAATGAATCTAACTTTTATCGTCTTCGGTCGCCTACCCCAAAGATGGAGGGGGGTAAATTGATGCCTGCAGCTTCGATCTTGGGCATAAATTTTGGTCTTAGCCCTGTAGGCCGCAGACCGCCTACCACCCGCCCGTCTTCGTAACCTGTTTGCTCGTACGCAAAAATATCGGTCATGGTGATTACTTCACCCTCCATCCCTGAGACCTCAGTGATGTTTACAACTTTACGGGTTCCATCTCGCATACGCTCCTGGTGAACGATGAGGTCAATCGCCGAGGAAATTTGCTCACGGATAGCCCGAACTGGCAGATCCATGCCTGCCATCATGGTCATGGTTTCCATACGAGCCAATGTGTCACGGGGACTGTTGGAGTGAGCAGTGGTCATAGAACCATCATGGCCGGTGTTCATGGCCTGGAGCATATCTACCGCGGCTTCATCGCGAATCTCGCCCACGATGATGCGATCGGGTCTCATACGAAGGGTATTGATAACAAGCTGGCGGATAGTAATTTCACCACGTCCTTCAATATTTGGTGGTCTTGATTCAAGGGTCACCACATGCTCCTGCCGAAGCTGAAGCTCTGCCGCATTTTCTACAGTAATAATTCTTTCATCCGACGGGATGAAACTGGACAAAACATTCAGCAGAGTCGTTTTACCTGAACCAGTACCACCTGAAATCACGATATTCAATCTGGCTTCAACACAGGCCTTTAGAAATTTAATTGCCTCCGGAGTGATAGAGCCAAAAGTGACGAGCTGATCGATGGTGAAAGGGATTTTTGAGAATTTCCGGATTGTGATAATTGGCCCTACCAAAGAGATTGGTGGAATTACAGCGTTAACACGAGATCCATCTGGCAGGCGGGCATCCACATAAGGGCTTGATTCATCAATCCGGCGGCCGAGTGGAGCTACAATCCGGTCAATGATCCGCATCACATGGGCATCGCTCTCAAAACTTACCGGTACACGGTGGATTTTACCGCGGCGCTCAATATAGATGTTTTTGGGGCCGTTGATCATAACCTCTGTAATGGAGTCGTCTTCAAGCAAGGGTTGTATGGGGCCAAAGCCAAGGATTTCAGCGGCAATTTGCTCAAATAACCTGGCGCGTTCCGGGCGAGAGAGGACAATATTTTCTTCACTCAGGATTTGTTCAAAAAGCTCCTGGATGGTGTGGCGAACCTCATTTGTTTTGGTGACATCCATTGTGGGATCGAGGCCGGCAAGAAGTTTGTTCTGGACACGAGTTTTGAGGTCATGATAAGTATCCTGCGCTGTGCTGGAAGATGGGGCAGAAATCCTACGGGCTTGCATTCCCGAGGTTTTCCGTGAATCAGAACCAAAACTACCCGTTGTCTTGTTCTGTTCGTTCTCGCTGCTTTGGAGACGTTTCAGAATTGACATAATCATTAACTCCTAAAATAACCGATATCAGATACCCAGAGAATCCAATCGTGCTTCTGCCAACTCATTGATTTTTTCCTGGACTTTATCCGAAAGCATAATGATGGCGCGGCTAACGGGGTGTGTTCGATTTTCCAGGACGATTGGAATTCCGCGATTAATAGAATAATCAATCAGCCGTTCTTCGTATGGGATCGAAATAGCAATTTTCTGACGCAGGCTATCACCAACACGTTCTGGTGATATTGAACTCCTTTTATCATATTTGTTCATAACAAAAAGGATACGATCCCGTTTGATTTCGGATGAGTCAGTCAGCGATAAGAAATGGTTTGCATTTTTTATTGCCGGAATGGTTTGGGTGGTAATCAGGATGATCAGGTCGGCATTATCGATCGCATTCTGCACCGCATCGGTCAGGTATGAACTGGTATCCACGATAACATGAGAATACATGCGGCGAAGATATTTGAGTGTTTTGCCAAAAGACTCTCCAATTACCCTGTCAGCCAGCTCGGGGCGTGGTGGAGCGGCAATGATATGAAGATTAGAGCCTGAGTGATGGAAAGCAACATCTTCAACTACTTCGCGTTCCAATTCATCGGCTCGAGTGGTCAGATCAACGATATTATTCTGAATTTGTTCATTCAAAAATACAGCCACATCACCGAATTGCATGCTTCCATCAACCAATACAACTTTATTCTCGTCCCTTTGAGCAAGATTAAGCGCCAGGTTGGTGGCAATAGTTGTAGTTCCAGTGCCGCCTTTGGGACTGTATACAACAATAACCATTCCAAGAGCTTGGGGCGCTGAAGAGCCAGAAGACATGCTGCCCGAAGAAATTCCGGTATAGGTGGTAGCAACTTTCGCTTTTTCCTCAATAGCCATAGCGCCGGCACGGTTAATGGCGTTGGTTAACTCGTCAATTGAGGGGGGTTTGGTAAGAAAATCTCTCGCACCAGCCAGCATGGCCCTTCGCATATAGCTGGGATCACCCTGTACTGAAAGGATAACGATCTGGACATAGGGAATCTTACGACGAATTTCTTCGGTCGCGGTAATGCCATCCATGTCCGGCATATTAATATCCATTATGATGACGTCCGGCTTCAGTTCTTGTGACAACGCAATAGCCTGCCTCCCACTGCTGGCATTACCTACAATTTCAATATTGCGGTCAAACTGTAAAAGACGTTGAATGTTCTCGCGAGTCTCACTGATGTCATCAACAATTAATACCCGGATTTTTTCCTGTGCGGGCATAAAATCTCCAGCGTAATTGATTTCTAATACTTACAACTTGCCAATTCCCAGGTTAGGGACGACTACGGGGTAACGATTACCTGGTTTTGGCTGGATGAAGAGCTTTCAAGGCCATAAGGAAGTTTGGCTGGATAAGGGATTTTGTATTGATCCATGATGAACTGAAGCGTAACGGCTTCTGTATCAATCAATTGTTCGTCTCCAGCTCCCCTGAGTGCCAGATTTAATTTAGCATCCGAAAGCATCAAATAGTTTAAGGTTACAGCGTCTTGAGGAGAGACAATCAAAGTGATGAGGGTGGGCCTTGGAGCAGGGGCGGCAGTTTCTCCTTCTGTGGCAGTTGCTGGATCCGGGGTTGGAGTGGGCATTTTAGAAATATTGCCATCTTCCGGAAATTCACCAACCCATAAGACAACGGCATCCTGAACCAGTGTCTGGCTAACCAATCGAGAGCGTTGAGCCTCTGAGGGGACCACATATACAGGCTGGTTTAAGGTTGTGTCCAGCTCTGTGCGCCCTTGTTGAGAAGTGGCGCCACCTGATTGGATCATAGTGGATGCAGAAGTTCCACCTTCTTCTCCACCTGTAGGACCGGGTATCAGGACCGACGCGGTGAAGTTGGGCAGTTTGGTCTGGAAGTCAGGATCCAGGTCAATCAGACTGACAGCGGCAAGGATATTGACATGATCTCGCGGCTGCAAACCATACGAAACAGATGTCAGATTGGTGATGGGAATAGAGATTGCCACTTTCCCCGGTTCAATCTCAAAGGATGCAAGTGATCCTTCTTTAGCAGTTGTGACCAGACTGGGTGTAAGTGGAACCCCTTGTTCAAGGTCATATTTAACTTGTTTTCCAACAACCTGTTGCATGTCTGTGAAGAACAAGCCCTCAACCATCTCCCCCTGTGGGTAAGCAATTGTTGCAAGCATACCTTCTGACAGGACGGAACCTCGGGAGACAGGCTGGGCTAGCACGACAATGTTGATTAGATCCTGTCTTGGTGCGGCTGTGGGTAAAGCCTGAGCTTGTTGTTGCGGGAAGAAACGATCCCGCAGCAGAAAAGCTGCGGCTGCTAAAACAACGACAAGCACTAAGGCAATCAGGATTAGAATCCGACCACTCTTACGACGTCCACCTGCGGCCATGGAGCCTCCTCATTTGATACAAATTTGTTAAGTAGTATGAACATATTATACGGCAAAAAATTTATTATATGTAGTTAATGCAATTTCAATGCCAATTTACGGAATCAGTTGTGAAATAATTGCTCAAAAAAATATGGAAGGCATTGTATAGACAGCGCCTTCCATAAGTTACCTTAATAAACTAGGTTACAAGGGGTGTTGGGTCTGTCTTACACAGCCTCAACAACATTGCTGAAGATTTTTCCAATGGCTGGCCCAAGGAGAGCCAGAATGACGATAACGACAACTGCAACCAGCACGAGAATCAGTGCGTATTCTACGAGGCCTTGGCCTTTTTCTTTCGGTGCGAACAACATGGTATTTTCCTCATTCCTTTTGTGTACTAAAGTCTACTTAACTAGATTGTCATTGAAATTCGATTTTGTTATACTGCCTCAACAACATTGCTGAAAATCTTGCCGATGGCGGGTCCAAGTAGAGCCAAAATAACGATCACAACAACAGCTACTAAAACAAGAATTAACGCGTACTCTACGAGCCCCTGACCTTTTTCTTTCGGTGCGAACAACATGTATTTTCACCTCCTTCCTCGTTCATATTTTTTATTGATTACATTATATGATAATTTTATTGAAGTTAACATTACAGACACCTTACAAGACTTTGTGGTTGAATGGCAGATCTTTTAATGGATTTTGGCCTTTGTTCTTATAAAATTTTGTTGTTTATGCAATATTTTCAAGCTATAATTGATATTAATGATGCTGAACAATAATTCCCTGGCTTTTTGAATGATAAAAGGAGGAAAGATGAGTGAGATTTATGACAAGGTGAATGCAGATCAGGATCCTTTGCGGAAACTGATCAGTAAAATACCTGGTTTTAGTGGCTATATTGAGCGAGAGAACCGACGTTCATCGGATAAGCTCTTGCGGGGTGTTACTGCCAATCGGTTTGAAGAGCATTGGAAATATATCTCTAGTCTTCAAAAGGATCTGATCAGCCAGGGTGAAATTCAATATATTGATGATCTTGAAACGGCAGCAATTAAGCTGCGCCAATTTATTGATCGTGTCAGGAATGCATCGTATGGATATTCAGGGTTCTTTGATGCAGTAAAGATCAATGAGGAAGAATTGGCTCGGATTTACCAGCATGATTTGTCTTTGCTGGAGATGGAAGAAGAGGTGGGCCGGGCTGTTTCTAATGTGGAAGCATCGATTGGCACGGAAGGTTTGCCCGCTTCAATTCGCCACCTAATAGGCCTTTCTCAACAATGTGTTGATATGTTCAATCGCAGATCTGAAGTGATATTAGCCGAGGATGAGGTCCCTCCGCAATTAACCGAACAATAATTGCTTTTGGACGGTTTTCTGATAAGTTATTTTACATAAGTGATTTTTGATGGAGAATAAAATGGCAAGAATTTTTGATGTAGTTGAATATCCGAGTGAGATGAAGGATGAGATCGTCCATCGCTTTCCAGAAAGAGGTGTTGCAGATCTGCGAATTGGTTCACAAGTTATTGTACGTGAATCGCAGCAGGTAGTCTTTTTCCGGGACGGAAAAGCCCTGGACACTTTTGGCCCGGGCCGCCATACAATCATTACCGCGAATGTGCCGAAACTGATAGATTTTATCGGTAAGGCATTCAATGACCGAACCCCATTCACCGCAGAAGTTTACTATGTATCTATGAGAGAATTTGCTGATCGGAAATGGGGCACTCCTCAGCCAATTATCGTGCGCAATCCAGGAATGGGATTGGGTGTTGCCCTTTTGCAGGGCTTCGGCTCATATAGTTTCCAGGTGAACGACCCGCTTCAATTCATAACACAAATTGTTGGCGCTCAGGGAATTTACCGCATGAGCGATATTGAAAACCGGATTCGCTCGATGCTGTTATCTAAATTGCAGGATTTGCTTGGCGAAACTGCCGCGAAAAACAGTGTGGTTGAATTGATCGGCCTGACTGAGGAATTAGGGGCTGGGGTGCGCGCTAAAGCGCAGGATGACTTTGCTGCAATCGGGCTCACCCTGAAATCGTTTTACATTGCCAATCTTAAGCCTTCCGATAAATCTGCTGAAGAGTTGCGCGCAATGGGCATGCTGGATATGCAGACTTACACCCAATTACAGGCTGCGGACGCCATGCGCGATGCCGCTCAGAATCCATCGGGTGGCGCAGGCCTGACCGCTGGTATCGGTGCTGGTGTGGGGATAGGCAATGTGATTAATCAATCCCTGCAGGGCATGACAGGAGCTGGCGCCGGGCAGGCCCAGAATGGGGCAGCCAACGCGAGCGCAGCAATGCCCTCGGTGATGACTCCCGCTGAAGCCGCGGCAGTTCTTCGCGTCTCGGAAGAGGATGTTGTCGCAGCAATTCAATCAGGAGATTTGAAAGCCAGAAAAATTGGAAACGCTTATCGTATCAGTAAAGAGGCTCTAGAAAAATTCCTTGCTGAGTAAATGTTCATCACGCATTTGATCTATAATGTGAGAAGGCAGCCCGGCCAGAGCCGCGGGGCTGCCTTTTATGCTTGTACCGTAAACGCAACGTATCTGTGAACAAGCCATAGATACTATAAGGTAGAATCAGAGTTGGTTGTAGGTGGGGATATTTATGCGACTTTATGAGTACCAATCAAAGAAGGTATTTAAGCAGTATGGTATTCCTATAGCAAGGGGCAGACTGACAACATCCGCATGTGAGGCGAAGCAAATCGCAGCGGATTTGGGTGGTTGCGTGGTAATAAAAGCCCAGGTGCTGGCAACGGGCCGTGGGCGAGCAGGGGGAATTCGATTGGCAAAGAGCCCGCAGGAGGCCGAAGAACAGGCTGCGAATGTGCTTGGTCTGGATATAAAGGGCTACCCGGTCAGGAAAATACTGGTTGATGAAGCTATCACGGTTGAACGTGAAATGTATGTGGCAATCATTATCGATCTGATCACAAAAAAACCTGTTTTAATCGCTTCAGCAGAAGGGGGAACTTATATTGAAGAGATCGCTGAACGGTCGCCTGAAAAAATCAAAAAAATAGAAATCGATCCTGTGATTGGTTTACGAGATTATCAGATCAGGGAAATTACCACGTATATTGATCTACCGCGTGAATATTGGCGCTCATTTAATAAAATTGTCCAGGGACTCTGGCAGGCCTTTGTGGTGATGGACGCCAGCCTTGCTGAAATTAACCCGCTGGTAGTTTCCTCGGATAATCAGTTGATTGCGCTTGACGGGAAAATGATTGTGGATGATAACGCCTCGTTTCGCCATCCTGAATTTCCTGAGATGTTGGACCCGGATTTAATGTTTCCAGAAGAGACTGAGGCCCGAAAATATCACTTCTCTTATCATAAGCTCGAAGGGGATATCGGTTGTTTGGTAAATGGAGCGGGGCTGGCTATGTCGATCATGGATAGCATAAGGATGTTTGGGGGGAGTCCCGCCAATTTCCTGGATATTGGAGGGGGCGCGAGCGCGGATAAGGTGCTGGGAGCCTGTAAAATTATTTATGCCGATCCGGACGTGAAGGCAGTCCTGATCAATATCTTCGGCGGATTAACGCATTGCGATAAAGTGGCAGAGGGGGTACTGCGGGCAATGAGTGAGATTCATCCTCAGGTTCCTACAATCGTTCGCCTGGCGGGTACAAACGCGGGTTTAGGACTTAAACTGCTTGATGGTTCCAATTTAATTCTTGCCGAAACATTTCTGGAGGGGGTACAAAAGGCGATAGCAGCCGCAAAAGGAGAGTGGAGTGAGCATATTGATTGACAAAAAGACGCGTCTGCTTATCCAGGGAATCTCTGGAAGCCATGGTTTATTTCATTCTCAGAAGATGTTAGAATATGGGACAAATGTTGTCGCTGGCGTGACCCCTGGCCGAGGCGGTGAATGGGTTCTGGAAGGAAAAATACCGGTTTTTGAATCCGCAAAAATTGCTGTGGAGGCAACAGGTGCCAACGCGAGTTTGGTTTTTGTTCCTGCTTCATCTGCACTTGATGCATTGTATGAAATTGCTGACGCTGGAATTTCGCTGATCATTTGTATCACTGAGGGTATCCCGATTTGGGATGTAATTCAGGCCTCTGCTTACCTGAGACAAAACGGGGTGAGGCTTATTGGGCCAAACTCTCCCGGTGTTATTACTGCTGGCGAATCGTTGGCGGGTGTTATTCCGGGAAATATTTGTTCAGCAGGGAATATTGGGGTGGTATCTCGTTCTGGCACGCTTACTTATGAAGTGTTGTACGCGCTCAAACGATATGGGTTGGGAATCAGTACCTGTGTTGGAATTGGAGGTGATCCGATTATTGGCACAAATTTTGTGGACATCCTTGAGATGTACGAGGTTGATCCACATACTGAACAGGTTGTACTGATTGGCGAAATAGGGGGAGAGGAAGAGGAAAAGGCAGCCGAATTTATTTTGAACGAAATGACAAAACCAGTTGTGGGTTATATTGCAGGATTAACTGCGCCGGTTGGAAAGCGAATGGGACATGCCAGCGCGATCATCAAAAAAGGCCTGGGGAAGGCTGCTGAAAAGATAGACATGCTCCAAAATTCGGGCGTGCAAATAGCTGATCACCCGGAGGAAATCCCGCAATTACTGTTTCATTAGCCCGATGAGGGTTTGTTAAAGTAAAAACCGGGACGTGCTTTTCGTACACATCCCGGTTCTTATTACTTTCGATTTTTCTCTATATAAGTTACCGCGTCGCCAACGGTTTTAATCTGACGGGCTTCTTCGTCTTCAATATTGATATCGAATTTTTCGCAGAAACCGTCAATCAAGAAAAACTGGTCCATTGAATCGGCTTTGAGATCTTCAATTAATCTTGTTTCGGGTGTAATTCCACTGCCATCAATCTTTAAAATGTCCACTATTACGGCCTTTACTTCTTCAAATGTTTCACCCATCAGAGAACCTCCTGTGCAATTGTAAGATATGATACTTAATTTATAACACTGAAAAACCAAATCCGTTCTGTTATTTAGTATGGGTTTGGTATACTGTGGATTATACTATTATATCGATTCCTATAAAAAAGAATGTCTTTTTACGAAAGCAGGATTTATGTCTCAAGACCAAAGTCTTTCTTCCCGTAAGGCGGATCATATCCAGATTAATTTGGAAGAGGATGTTCAGTCCGGCTTAAGCACCGGGCTGGAAAAATATCGATTTGCGCATTGCGCGCTGCCAGAGATATCTCTGGATCAAGTAGATCTGTCTCTTGATTTTTTGGGGAAGAAGTTGCTTGCGCCTATTTTGATTTCTTCTATGACGGGAGGCACTTCAAAAGCAGGAGAAATCAACAGGGTCCTGGCAACTGCGGCGCAGGATTCAGGTATTGCGATGGGGTTGGGCTCACAACGTGTGGCGCTTGAACGCTTTGAGACGGTTTCGTCCTTTCAGGTACGCCGTTACGCGCCAAATATTCTTTTATTCGCGAATCTAGGTGCTGTACAGTTGAATTATGGCTATGGATTAGACGAATGCAAAAAAGCAGTAGATATGATTCAAGCAGATGGGTTAATTTTTCATTTGAATCCTTTACAGGAAGCGTTGCAACCTGAAGGTGATACAGATTTCTCCAAATTATTGAATAAAATTGAATTGATTTGTAAGCAGATTTCAGTTCCCGTGGTTGTAAAAGAAGTGGGATGGGGAATTTCGGTTGAAGTTGCCAGTCGATTAATTAATGTTGGTGTTTCAGGAATAGATGTATCCGGAGCAGGAGGAACATCCTGGTCCCAAGTCGAGCGGTTCAGGTTATCAGACGAGTATGATATTCAGGTAGCAGAATCATTCATTGATTGGGGTATTCCGACAGCTGAAGCTTTGACATCGATCCGAAATGAATTTTCTGCTATTCCAATATTTGCAAGTGGTGGATTGAAGAATGGAATGGATATAGCTAAGTCATTGGCTTTAGGTGCAAATTTGGCGGGGATGGCAGGTGTGTTTTTAAAAGCTGCTGTTGTATCTACAGAGCATTTGATCAAAAAAATAAAAGTAATGGAAAAAATACTTCGGATCAGTATGTTTGTTACGGGTTCGAAAGATTTAGTCTCATTTTCTTCCAATAAATTATTCAAAATTAGGTAACATCGATGAAATTTCATGAATACTCTCAAGAAATGCTTCCTGAAGTAGAAGAAGAAATTTTATCTTCAATCGAGAATGACATCCCTGATTCGTATCCTGATTTAAAAAATATGATTAAATATCATTTCGGGTGGAATGAAAATTCTGGTGGTAAGTCATCACAAGGGAAAAGAATTAGGCCTTTGCTCGTATTGTTGGGTAGTATGGTTTGTGGTTGTGAGTGGAGAAAAGCAATACCAGGTGCTGTATCCATTGAGCTGATTCACAACTTTTCACTGGTCCATGATGATATCGAAGATCAATCATCTCTTCGCAGAGGTCGAGAAACGCTTTGGAAAGTGTTTGGAATGGCACAGGCATTAAACACTGGTGATGCTATGTTTTCACTCGCACAGATAAATATGCTTAAATTAGGCAACAAAGTTAACAAATCGGTTGGATTTGATGCTGTTCAACTTTTAAATGATACATGCTTAACCTTAACAGGTGGCCAAAACCTTGATATTGCTTTTGAAGCACGGGGTACTGTTTCAGAAGATGAATATTTTGTGATGATTGGTGGAAAAACAGCTGCGTTATTATCTGCCTCCTGTGAATTAGGGGCAATTATTGCACAATCCTCCAATTTCAATCGACTTGCATTACATTCTTTTGGTGAAGCATTAGGTTTGGCTTTTCAGGCGTGGGATGATTGGTTAGGAATTTGGGGTGACGAACAATTAACCGGCAAATCGACTTCCTCGGATTTGATTTCAAGAAAAAAAACTTTACCTATTCTTTATGCAATTCAAAAATCTAAATCATTTGAAGAAAAATATTTAAATGAAACGATTGATGAAGCAAATTTCAATGAATTTACTCAGATAATTGAAGACACTGGTGCTAAGGAATATACGGAAAAGATCGCAAAATATTATTCTAATTTAGCTGAAAAATCGATCAAATCGATCCAGGCAGTAAATGTCGATTC
>ENA-ORXD01000490-ORXD01000490.1-sediment-metagenome-genome-assembly--contig:-NODE-490-length-50096-cov-4.725024_pt1 | contig 50096 bp, 40 predicted proteins | sample MGYA00237862_ERZ511471 | MGnify/ENA metagenome assembly ERZ511471
TTTAGGGCCATTAATGATTGTAAATGATATCAATGGGATAGAGGAGATGTTTCATTTGTGTATTGACTGTGTAAAATTATTCAACATTAGTAGATATAAATGAAATGTTTGTTGGGTCGGAGTTGTGTGATCGGGTGATTAAGGATTGACGATGGCGTAAACCGTCTGTTAGATTCTGCGGGTTGTCAGTGTCTGTAAATATTATTAAAGGAATTCGAGCCAGTGCAGAAAATCATCATTGATGAAACACGCTGTAAGGGGTGCGGGTTATGCACCATTGCCTGCCCCAAGGAGTTGCTGCGTCTCAGCCCCAAGCTCAATAAACAGGGGTTTTTCCCTGCCGAAATCACACCGGAAAAAATGCAGGAGTGCATCTCCTGCGCCTTGTGCGCACAGATGTGTCCGGATGTGGCCATTGAAGTTTTCAAAACTAAGCCGTCGGCAGGTTGATCACTGATTTCCGAGGAGAACCTTGTGAACAAGCGTCTGTTTGTCAAAGGCAACGAGGCTGTCGCCATGGGCGCCTTGGCTGCCGGTTGCCGTTACTATTTCGGCTATCCGATTACACCGCAAAGCGATATACCTGAATACATGTCCCGAGAGCTTCCCAAGCTTGGTGGAGAATTTATTCAGGCGGAGAGCGAAATTGCCTCCATCAATATGCTGTTGGGTGCCAGTTCCTGTGGTGCTCGGGCCATGACCTCATCGTCGAGCCCAGGGATTTCTCTGAAACTTGAAGGGATTTCCTATATGGCTGGCAGTGAACTACCCGGCCTTGTGGTCAATATCTCCCGCTCTGGCCCTGGGCTTGGTGGGATAGATGCATCCCAGGCTGATTATTTCCAGGCGGTCAAAGGGGGAGGACATGGCGGTTACCATATGTTCGTCACTGCTCCTGATTCGGTTCAGGAGATGTATGACCTGACCATGCTGTCCTTTGACGTCTCCGATCGCTACCGGGTTCCTGCAATGCTGTTGGCAGATTCGGTTATCGGCCAGATGAAAGAGGCGCTTGACCCCCATCCTTACACAGCTCCTACGGATCTTCCTGCCAAAGACTGGGCGGTTACTGGTAAAGGGGATCGCAAAGAACAGAAAATCGTTAAATCCCTGTATCTCGGTGATGGTGAACTTGAAGCCCACAACTGGCGTTTGTACGCCAAATACGAGCAGCTCAAGCAGAATGAAGTACGCTTCGAAGGAAAATTCCTTGATGACGCCAAGTTGCTGGTTACAGCTTTTGGGTCTACGGCTCGAATTGCCAAAACCGCGGTTCGAATGGCTCGCGAAGCTGGCTTGAAAGTGGGCCTGCTGCGGCCGATCACTTTGTTCCCCTTCCCAGAAAAGGCCTTTTTCGAAGCAACTGGCAGCTGTAAACAGGTTCTGTGTTTTGAGCTGAACACCGGACAGATGGTCGAGGATGTTCGACTCTCCGTTGCCCGGGATGCCGATGTGCATTTCTACGGTCGTCCCCCCGGGGCCGGATCTCTTCCTTCTCCGGAAGAATTGCTTGAACAAATTCGCAAGCATTACAAGGGATAAACATGCATAACGACATAAAAACCGTATTTAAACGGCCGGAGTCCCTCAAGGACGTTCAAACTCATTTCTGTCCTGGATGTCATCACGGTACTATCCATCGATTGGTAGCGGATGCCATGGACCACTTTGATATTCAGAATAAAACCATTGGAGTGGCATCGGTTGGCTGTTCCGTGTTCCTTTATGGCTATTTTGATGTCGACGCCATTGAAGCGCCGCATGGTCGGGCGCCTGCCGTTGCCACCGGTGTGAAAAGGGTGCGGCCCGATCGCATCGTTTTCACCTATCAGGGGGATGGCGATTTGGCAGCTATCGGCACCAGTGAGATCATTCATACGGCCAATCGCGGTGAAGGGATCACGGTTATTTTCGTCAACAACACCACTTATGGCATGACCGGCGGCCAGATGGCTCCGACCACGATGCCTGGCCAGAAAACCTCGACTTCGCCGTATGGGCGCAGCGTTGATAAAGCAGGCTTCCCCATGAAGATGGCCGAGCTTATCGCCTGTCTTGACGGAGCGGCCTATTCGGTACGTGTCGCTGTCAATAATCCCAAAAATGTTCTTCAGGCCGGTAAAGCCATCAAGAAGGCCTTCGAGTATCAAGTGGAAGGGAAGGGGTTCTCTTTTGTTGAGGTTCTGGCCGCCTGTCCGACCAACTGGGGAATGAATGCCTTGGCTGCCAACCAGCGGGTTGGTGATGAAATGATTCCCTATTTCCCGCTCGGCGTGTTTAAAGAATAACCTTTCGAGGAGCCAATATGTACAGCGATGTTTTTATGTCCGGCTTTGGCGGACAGGGCGTTCTTCTGGCTGGCAATTTGTTAGCCTACGCCGCAATAATCGAAGGAAAGAATGCGTCTTTTTTCCCTGCGTACGGGGTTGAAAAACGTGGGGGGGCTGCGAGCTGCACTGTGGTGGTCACTGACGGTGAAGTCGAATCGCCGGTGATTGGCAATCCTGGTTCTGCGTTGATATTCAATCAATTGTCCATGGATAAGTTCTTCAGCAAGGTTCGTCCCGGCGGGTTTTGTTTGGTCAACAGCTCTCTGGTTGAAGAGGATTCGAAGAATCAACGTTCCGACATCAACGTGCTGGCCATCCCGGCCAGTGAGCTTGCTGTTGAAGTCGGAGACGCAAGGTTGGTCAACATGGTGGCTTTGGGAGCTTTTGTCGCCAGTTCCGGTGTGGTCTCTCTCGAGAGTATCAAGGAAGGGCTCAAACACGTCCTCCCGGAGCGCAACCACCGGTTTATTCCAATGAATATTCAGGCGATAGATCGTGGTGCTGAATTTTCCAAAAACAACCAGTAAGCTTCATGATTTTTGATTGATAATATGCTTAAAAAATGAATAGTTAATTGTGATATTTTATAAAATACCTTAAGTTGTAGGTCGATGCCTAAAGTCGAATTTATCAAATTGAAAAAGCCTGAAAAGGCCAAACATCTGTGTGATCTCGCCGAGGATTATTTCCAGCAGGGCAAGCGGGTGTTGATCACAGTGCAGGACGAAAACCAAGGCATCACCCTAGATCGCTTCATGTGGACTTATAAAAAAGGCTCTTTCATTCCCCATGCCTATGATAACGGGGCCGTCGAATGCCTTGATGAGCCGGTCACTATCGGTGGTTGTGAACGTAATCCGAATGCTGCGCAGGTTCTGATCATGGGAAAGCCGTGTTCCATTGAATTCATGAAACAGTTCGAGACGGTCATCGACTTTGCTGAACTTTATGACGATGCCCTGGCCAACCAAGCCCGTCAACGTTTTTCCCGCTACCGTGAGGTCGGTTTTGCTCCGGCCATGCGTTAATAAAGGCGGTTTTCAAAGTCTGCTGCAACTTGACACCATTCCTGTCCTGGAGCAACCTGCTCCAGTCTCCACATCGCTCGCCACAGCATTATCCTGTTGGGCAGCCCGGCCCGGCGAAGTTTTTACTGTAAAAGATCCCGGAGGGACCTTTTATCGCGCACGCTTGCAGAAAGACGTAGATGGCTCTTTCTCGATGGTGCCTTTCTGGCAATTCCCAAAATCGCCTGAAAGCCCCCTGCATATAACTGTTTTTCAGGCATTACCTGAGAAGGAACGCTTTGAGCTCATTCTTGAAAAACTGACCGAGCTTGGCGTGCAGCGTATTGTTCCATTTACGTCTCAGTATTCGACAACACTTGCTGAACGTGACTCGGGACAGAAAAAATCCCACCGCTGGCCTCATGTACTCCTGCGTGCGGCTAAACAATGTCGGCGGGGGATTATTCCTGAACTTTCCCCTGTTGTTGATTTTCCTACAATGCTCACAGAGGTAATGCGGGCTGATCTCAGTTTGATTCTCTATGAAGAAAAAATAGGTCAAAGGTTGTCTCTCGATAAGCTATCCTCACCCGCCTGCATCGGGATTGCTATTGGTCCCGAGGGTGGATTCTCTCCTCAGGAAATTGAAAAGGCCCAGTTGAGAGGATTGCGTTGTGTGGGGTTAGGCCCTCGAATACTTCGTACAGAAACCGCTGCATTAACCGCAGTAACAGTCCTTCAACAGCAATGGGGCGATTTGAAATAGAATGAGCTGGTCGGAATCATCCGTCTCATTTTGTTCGCTGGACGTGACTTCCATAATGGCAGAATGATTGAATTTTCTTTAGTGCATGTGCCATTTAGTCTTGTCGGAAATTTTTACAAGATACGTTTTGTGTTGACAATATGCTGAAATTAAAAGAGAAAATGTAAGGCTTAAGATTTGCATTGCATTAAAGAGGACCCTCTCTCAAATCAAAGAGAAAATTTTTATGCCCAACGCTCTATGTGAGAAAAAGCTGGCGATTCTCCAGGAAATCTCCGATGCAATTATTCTCACGGATAATATCCACACTCTCGCCCATTTGATGCTCGATTTAGCCATTGGACATATTCAGGCTGAGAAGGGCTCTCTAATGCTTCTTGATCCTAAGAATGAACTCTATATCCTTTGTTCACGTGGTATTGATGAAAACCTTGCTAAAAATTACAGAATGCCACTTGGAAAGGGTATCGCCGGCATTGTTGCCCAAAACGGTGAAGCTGTCCTTGTCTGCGATATTGATCAGGATGCGAGATTTCATCACGCCGCCCGTGATCGATACCGGACCCGTTCCTTTATCAGTTGCCCTATCAAGGGCCGGGACCGTCTCTGGGGCGTCCTCAACATCAATGACAAAACCAACGGTCAACCATTTTCTGAAGATGAGTTCGCCCTTGTTCAGGTCATTGCCAGCCAGGCTGCTATTGCGTTAAAACAAATTTTTTTGATTAATAAACACAAAGCAAAAGCGTCGGAAATTGAAGAGATTAATCGCAAGCTTATTGACGCTGACGTTGCAAAAACAGAATTTCTTACCCGGATTTCTCACGAACTCCGAACCCCCTTGAATTCTATAAAGGGGGCAGTTTATTACCTGCAGCGTTCGGATGATTTGTCTTTGGACGGGCGCCGGGAGTTTCATCAGATTATCAGCAAAGAAACTGACAAATTAGTTGTTTTTGTTGAAAAACAACTCGATTTTCTTCGTCTGCAGGATGAAACGCGTCTTGTAAAAAAATCTGTCATCCAGTTGCGAGATATACTTAACGATACTTTGAATTCAAGGCTTCTGCAGAATGTGCTTGGACGTAAGAATCTTCAACTTTCCATCAATATTGAAGAAGGTCTCTCTGCTATTGTTGGCGACAAGATTCTCGTCCAGCAACTTTTTATTAATTTTTTAGAAGGAGTTATTCCTCATTTAGCTAACGGCTCCCTTATTCAAATCAGTGCCACAGAAAACGCTCATATAAAACTTCAATTTGTTACGACATGTCCTTTGGACAGTGAGTTGTTTGAAGACTTTTTCAAAAGTTCAGGAATTCAATTTACCAGCCGCAGTGAAGAACATGTCAAATTGTACCTTGCCTTAAAAGCTGCTGACCTGCATGGGTGGCAGATGCAAGGTGAGAATTTTGAGGATCGCTTTGTCGCCGAAATAACGATTCCTAAAGGTACGCGACAGAAAATTGAAGCAGCCGTCAATGCCAGCATGGATATGGCTTTAGAATTCGTTGCTGAATTACTTGGTGTGAATACCTGTTCACTCATGTTGAGTGATGACTTGACAGGTGATTTGTCTATTGTCAGTGCTCGGGGACTCAGTGATGAAATCGTCAAACGAACTCGGATAAAACTTGGCGACCGAATTGCGGGCTGGGTTGCGAGTGAAGGAACCCCTCTGCTGATTAAAAATATTGAGGAAGATCCACGCTTTAGCAGGAAAAATCTTGATCAACAATACAGTTCACGCTCTCTCTTGTCTGTTCCCTTGAAGGTCGATGATAAAGTATTCGGCGTTCTTAACCTCAACAATAAGAAAAATGGTGAAATTTTCACCGATACAGATTTTTTGATCGCAAAAGTCATTACAGAGCGTGTTTCTTCACTTATCCAAAGCCTGCAAAATGATGAAATATCCGAAGATGAATTAACTCGTCTGCTGAATTCTTTAGATAACTTATTGTACGCGGAACGACGTTATTCTAAAAAAAGTTCTCGTTACCTCGATTTGATGGGGCGCCTGGTTGATGCGTTGGGCTTATCTTCAGAGGAAAAGCAAACTGCTATGTATGTCGCCATGGTGTACGACCTTGGTTTGACCTTGGTTGACCATAGTTTGCTTGAAAAATCAGGCCCCCTCTCAAAGCTTGAAAAAAATACGATTCGTAGCCATCCTTTGACAACTCTTGACCTTCTTGGCGATATCGAAATTTCTGAGGAGGTTAAGAAAATAATTCTTCATCATCATGAACATTTTGATGGGAGCGGATATCCTTCCGGATTAAAAGGAAAAGAAATACCCCTTTTGTCCCGCATCTTGGCAGTTGTAGATGCTTATTGTGCTATGACTGAAGACCGGGCCTACCGAGGGGCGATGCAGCCGGTTGAGGTTGTAAATGAACTTCTTAAACTTGAAGCAAAGGTTTATGATCCTCAAATCCTTAAGGTCCTCGAAAAATTTATTTAAAGATGTTGTCGAAAAACTTTACACGAATATTAAATAATTGAGTAAATTTAAAAAACCGTTGGAAGATTAGTTGGTTACTGTTGTGGCATGTTCGTTGCTTTCCGTCTGGTTAGATTTAATTCTTCATAATCTAGCTCGCGGAGGAAAAAATGAAAAAGGTTCTTGCTCTTTTATCTTTATTTGCAATGTTGGCTGTTGCGAATCTGGCAACAGCAACCCCGGTAGGCGTACCGCTTTATAATGGCTATACTGACGGTTCTGCCTTTCCTGTCGTGTCTGGTGAACAACTGCCTTTTACCACGACTCCGACTGCTGCCCAGGCCGGTTACTACATTTGGAGCAATGACCCTGAAAGAACTTCATGGTCCGTCCGGTGGACTGGTGGGGGAAGCACCTATAACTGGTTCGGACAGATTCTTATTGGTGTTTATGGGAATGACCTTGATACCGCGAGTAAAGTATTGTGGGACAATGGCGATGGTCAGCTTTATGTGACCAATGACGTTTTCCCCTATCCCGATATGATCACTTGGACCCAAGCTACTGCAGGTCCTCATTGGGACGGGTTCGATTTCACCATTAAAAACACCGACGGTACTCAGCTGAGTTTACTTGGGTTTACTCTTGGAAGTTCTCTTTTCAACGGCCTTATTGACGGTATTCAAGATGGCGAATATCTCTTTATTTCCGATGAGCTTTTGATTCCTGAAGTTCGGGTCGCCGACTTTGTGATTAACGGAACTACTTATGGCAATGCTCAAAGTTTTGTAGTTCCCGCTCCGGTTCCCGAGCCTGGTACCTTGCTCCTTCTTGGTGCTGGATTAATTGGCCTTGGCGCGGTGCGGATGCGTAAGAAATAGAAATTTCAAGCAATTTGAAATGGCTAAATAAAAGGGCAGGACTTAAAGTCCTGCCCTTTTTATTTGGTGGTGGTATATCTTTAAAATACCTTGGTAGAATTCCCCTTATGTTTCCTTTCGGAGATTGGCAAAGTAATCTAAATTTGTTACCGTTATCCCAAATAAAAATATCGGATAAGTCTCTCTGAAATGAAAATAATTTCCTTTCGAATTAACCGTTCCCTTAAAATCACCTCAATTTTCCCAGCGTTGCCGGGAATGGATAATGTTGTCGGAAAATTTTACTACAATGTTCTTCCTTGTTTGGTGAGTAGGGAGCAGGACCCTGTAAGTAAGGTGTTCAAGACAGGCCGACCTCAAGAGGGCATAAATTTTACCCTTTTTTGTGGTGACGCTTTCATTTCCACGCCAGTCACCATTCTGCCTGTTGTCGCCTCCAATAACTTTATTGATGAAGTTGAGCTTCATTTAAACTTCAAAACTTCCAAGCAGAATTCTTCATCCCTTAATTTCGCAACAAATCTTAATATTCTAGCCTCTCGTTTGGCACATGGGGTGCGCAACCCTTTGAATGCCATAAAAGGTGCTGTGGTTTACCTTCAGGCCCGGTTTTCATCTGAAAATGGAATCAAAGAGTTTACGGATCTAATTTTGAGCGAAGTGGATTCCTTGGATAGATTCGTTTCCGGCATCATTGGGTCAACCCCGCAGTTGTTGGACCAATTTCCTATTGATATTGGACCCATTTTCCCCAGGATTGAAAAAATATTCAATCTTCATTTTTTGGGGTTGGGTATTTCTTTAACCTTTGATGTTAAATCACTTAGGCTGATTTTTGCTAATCCGTCGCAGGTTGAATATGCCTTTTGTAATATACTAAATTGCATGACTGAAAAAGTTTCTAATGGGGGTGCAATTATTGTTTCTGCATATACCATTGAGAAACTTGAAGACATTGAAGTAAAGGTTGAGTTTGAATGCAAACAGCAGAATGAAACCCACTTTAACGATTTAAGATCAAAAGATGGTGAATTTTGTTTGTTTTTAGCGAGAGAGATTATTCAACATCAAGGGGGGAGGGTGGAGGTTTTGCAATCCTACCCAAAGTTTTCTGTATGCGTTTTTTTCCCTGCAGCCGAAGGCAATTTCCGTAATGTTTGAATCTCCTCCCCGTATTTTGATTGTTGATGACGAGGTCAATGCCTTAAAGGTCCTTTCTGCCATCCTTGCCGAAGCTGGATATGAGGTGTTCAAAGCGGAAAACGTTGCCTTTGCTCTACGGACACTAAAACAAGAATCGATTGATGTTGTTATTACTGATATGAAAATGCCCGAGCAAGACGGCATGGATCTTTTTCGAGAATGTCAAAAAGAATTTCCTGATGTTCCAGTAATGTTCTTGACCGCTTATGGTAGCGTTGAATCAGCAGTTCAAGCTATGACCCAAGGGGCTTTTTACTATTTCATCAAGCCGCCAGATTATAACAATCTTCTTGCCATTGTTGCTCGCGCTGCTGAGCAGCATCACTTAAAGGATGAACTTGCCCGACTTAAAAAGAGAGTGTCCGAACAAGAACGTGGCCCTTCTATGTTGGGCGATTCGCTCCAAATGCGCAAGATCATAGATTTGGTTAATGCAGTCAAAGATTCGGATAGCAGTGTTTTGATTTATGGAGAAACAGGGACAGGAAAAGAACTGATTGCACGAGCTTTACACTATGAAAGCTGTCATAGAGACAAACCTTTCATTGCTGTGAATTGTGCGGCTATTCCTGGCAGCTTAATGGAGGCTGAACTTTTTGGGTATGAGAAAGGAGCCTTCACTGGAGCTAACAATCGGCGGATCGGTCGTTTTGAGCAAGCGGCGAATGGCACTTTGTTTTTAGATGAAATTGGGGAACTCGAACTTGATCTTCAAGCAAAACTTCTTAGAGTGCTTCAGGAGAAGGAAATTGAAAGGTTAGGTGGGCATCAGAAGATAAAAACCAATTTCAGGTTGATTTCTTCTACAAACCGCGATCTTCACGAGGAGGTTAAGACGCATCGATTTCGGCATGATTTATTTTATCGTTTGAATGTTGTGGGAATTGATGTCCCTCCTTTGAGAGACAGGGTTACCGACATCCCTCTGTTGATTCGGGAATTTTTGCGTGAATTTTGTGCACGTGAGCAGAAAGCCTGTCGATTTTCTTCTGATGCCATAAAATGTTTGATGAGTTGTTCTTGGCCTGGGAATATCCGTCAACTAAGGAACGTCGTGGAAAGATCTGTTTTACTTGCCTCTGGTCGCATAATTGAGTCGGAAGACCTTCCTTCCGACCTTTTTGCTCCTTCTCGAGAGACAGAAACAGAATCAGATAAAGGTGACTTGAATTTAAAAAACCGCGAATTAGTCGCCATAAAAAATGCCCTTGTTGCTTGTGGTGGGAATAAATCCAGTGCCGCAAAGTTACTCGGCCTTTCTCGAAAAGCGCTCTATAAGCGTTTGAAGGACTTCGAATTATACTGAGAAGTGTTTCCGATAGAAACATTTCTCAGTATCGTAGTGTCTGTTCTTGGAGGCAGTGTTTCCATTGGAAACACTGCCTTTTTTTGTTTGTTTCCAATGGAAACACATTTGACGGAGGAGTGTCTGGTTTTTGTGGTAAATTGTTTAAAAAACGATAAGTTGTGTCAATGGAATGACTGTTGCTTAAGAAATACCACCAACTCAACTTGTTTCCGTTTCGCCCAATTTATTCCAATGGTGGTTAGGATGACAAAAAAGAAAATTCTTATTTTTGATGAGGATGGGTTTTCAAGAGTCTGTCAGGCTTTATTAGAGTTGGACGGCTATGAGCCTGAAGTATGGAAAGGTATCGATATTTCGGGGGATGAGTATGGACTGGTAATTACTAGCTTCCCTTATGGCGCTCCAGCTTTGGAGTTAGCTAGAAATAAGAATTTACCAGCACTCGTGTTGTCTGATGCGTTAAGCCGTGATTTATTGGTTTGGTTGCACGGACTTAAAGATTCATTTTGTATGATCAAACCTGTTGATTTTGGAAAATTTAATCAAATTGTTTCTCAAATGTTATCTGATTCGGAGGGATCGCATGTCGGGTATAAAGTCATTTAGGTATACAATTCTGATTTTCTTAGCCTTGATGTTTTTTGTCTCTTGCAAGGGCCAAAACAAAGACGATTTGCTTAGTGAAGGGGTGAAATACCTTGAGTCCGGAAATGCCCGAGGCTCCTTGGTCTTGTTTAAAAATGCCTTGGAGGATGACCCTAACTTTTTTGAAGCAAGATACCAGCTGGCACGTGCTTACATACAATTGGGTGAGTTTGATAAAGGAGAAAAGGAGCTTCAAAAAGTTATTTTACAAACCCCCTCAAACCTTGAAGCTCACATTATGCTGGGGGAAACTTATTTAGCCCAACGTAAAATTGACGAGGCTACCATTCTAGTATCCAAAATCCTAGAGTCATCCCCCGACAGTAGTGCCGCTCATTCGCTGTTAGGAAGAATCTTTGCCTACAAAAGTGATTTTTCTCAAGCGGAAGCTGAATTCCGCAAGGCATTGTCTCTTGACCCGTCAGATCCAGAACCTTTCCTCTATCTTGGAAAACTCTATAACGAAAAAAATGAGGTGGAGCTGGCAAAAGATACTTTAAAACAACTTATTGCCCGGGACCAGAAAAACATCAATGGTCGGTATTTGCTTGCCTTTATCGCTTTGAGGCAACCAGATTTTGATTTGGCTCAAGAGCTCTTTGATGACCTTGTGAAAATTAATCCGAATGATACAAGGGCATTGTATTACAAGGGAATTCTTCTTCTCGAACAGGGAAAAAGTTCAGAAGCCCAAAATATAGCTGAAAAACTAATAAAAACATTCCCAAAGGATCATTTTGGTCCTTTGCTTATGGGGCAGATTGCCTACAAGCTAAACGATTATGAAAATGCGGTTGTTCAAATTAACAACTCTCTCAGCTTGGGGGTCGATCTTGTTGGCCTTCAAATTCTGGGTTTGAGTTATTTTCAACTTGAAAATTATGAACAGGCCCTCAATCAGTTTCAGAAAATTCTCGATTATAAACCTGAATATGAGCGCGGACGTGTACTTGTCGCTTTGACATTGCTCAAACAAAAACGATACGAAGATTCCGCTAACGAAATTCAAAAAGCACTCTCAATTAATCCTAAAAATGGGTTTGCATTAAACATTCTCGGGAGTGCTTTGCTTGGCCTTGGAAAATTTGATGAGGCAATGCAAAGTTTTGATCAGGCAATCTCTTATGATCCGCAACTTGTTGATGCTCATTTAAAGAAGGGATTGTTCCGTTTATCCACGGGGCAAGAAAAAGAAGGTGAGGCATCTCTTCAGGAGGCTGTTTCTGTTTCACCGGACCTTTTGGATAGCCGTATGGTTCTTGCTGCATTTTATATGAAGCGACAAGATTATCCTGCAGCCCTTAAAATATTGAAAGAGGGTTTACGCTCAAAACCTGAGGATGCAGTTCTCTTGAATTTCATGGCTGCAGCTTACTTTGCACAAAATAATAAAAATGAAGCTGTCGAAGCTTTACAACAGGCTATTTTAATTAATCCTGAATATTTAACCCCTTATTTTAATTTAGGATCATTTTGGGCTAGCCAAGGCAACTATTCTCAGGCGTTGGTCGACTATCAGCGTGCGCTAGAGGTTGCTCCTGATAATGTTCGTGCTCTTAATATGTCTGGTGGGATGCTTGAACTTTTGGGACGAAATGATGAGGCCGTTTCCTTCTTTCAACGGGCTGTTGCAACCAAAGAAAAGGACGGTTTTTTAGCTCTCGCCTCTTTTTATCAACGGCAGAGTGATTCGCAAAAAAAACTGGAAATTCTTAATCAGGGACTCATTGCACATCCCAAGGACCCTGAGCTTCTGGTACTTAAGGCAAACCTTGTCAACAAGCTGGGAGATTTTACCCAGGCTGCAAAGCTTTACGAAACAATTGAAGAAGTTATGCCAGGGAGTGGCTACCCGAACTTGATGAAAATTCTTTCAAAATACGGGACCAAAGAGCAAGCTATGGCAATTGCCTCTGCTGTTATCAGGAGGCAACCTAATAAGCCTTATGGATATCTTTTAATGTCCTCATTTTGGGAGTATCAAGGAGCGTTTGATCAGGCACTTTCTTTTCTTGATAGTGAATGGAAAGACAGCAATGTCTCTCCCCAAATAGATATTCGTAAAGGGAGCCTTTATGAACGGTTAAATAATAATACTGCGGCCATCAAAATTTATAAAAAGGTAATCACCGAAAACCCAGATTACTATCAAGCAGATTTTTTTCTAGGAAGTTTATATGAACGAATGGGTAATAATTCTGAAGCTGTTCAGTCATATCAATCTGCCTTAAAGAAAAATGCTCAATACACTCCTGCCCTTAATAACTTGGCTTATCTTTTCCTTGAAGATTTTGGTCGATATGAGGAAGCTCTTGAGTTGGCAAGGCAAGCGTTTCGATATGAGCCTGGAAATCCTGGTGTCCTCGATACCATGGGGTATGCCTTGATTCGAAATGGAAAACCGAAGGAGGCTATTCCCGTTCTGGAAAGAGCCTCGGAGATGTTACCTGATAATCGTGCGGTATCCTACCATCTTGCGTTGGCACTTGCTGAGGGCGGGGAGGTCAAACGCGCTGTTTCAATTTTAGAAAAATCTCTTCAGTCACAACCTGAAGTGAAAGATAAACTGAGCATAGAGTTGTTGAAGAAACTTAAAGGGTAGAAAATTTCCTGGACCAAAAGTTCCATATTTATATTTCAACAGGGGACGATAGGTGGAGGCTATGGGTAAGACATTATTGATTCTTATGGGCGGGGACTTTCTCCTTGCTTTTCTGGCCCACTATTTTGGTTTTTTTGTGCGGTTCGGGAAAGTAAGTGACTGGGTCTTGGATTTCCAAGAAGATATTTTCAGGGTTCTTGTTTTTGCAATTGTTCTCATAATGACAACTTATTTTTCTGAATTGTATAGCCGAGAACAGCTGTTTGGACGGAAAGAAGCGATTGTAAGAATTCTTGCTTCGTTGACGCTATCCTTTTTCATTTTATCTGGGATTTATTATTTATTCCCTGACATTATGATTGGGCGAGGGATGTTGATTCTCTCCTTGTTAGCTTTTGGAATTATTCAATTCCTTTGGCATAATCGGTATCCTTTTCTCCTTCGAATTCCTGGTATTGCTCAGAATATCCTCATTTTTGGAGTGGGACCACTCGCTCAAACAATGACGGAAGTTATGGGATTGTCAAAGAATAATTACGTCTTTTCCGGGTACATTCGGCCCAATGGCGACACGTTAACAGTGCCTTCTGAAAAAATTGTGGGTATTGCTGACGAACTTGTTGAGGCCGCAAAGTCTACGAAAGCTGATAAAATTATTATTTCTCTTTCTGAAAGAAGAGGAGTTCTGCCTGTCCGGGATATTCTTCGTTGTAAATTGAATGGTGTTGAAATTATTGATGCTATGAATTTTTATGAAAGTGTAACTGGCAAATTGATGATAGAAAACATCAATCCCAGTTGGTTCATTTTTTCCGACGGGTTCAGAGTCACCTCATTCATGCGTTTTTATAAACGTATTTTTGATTTATTTTTTTCCTCTGTCGGATTGATCTTGAGCTTGCCATTCTATCCTCTTATTGCTTTGGTCATCCGTATAGATTCCAAAGGTCCAATTTTCTTTACTCAAGAGCGGGTTGGGGTAAATGAACTTCCCTTCAAGGTCATCAAATTTAGAACCATGGTTCAAGATGCGGAAAAAAATACCGGCGCTGTGTGGGCCCAAAAAAATGATCCTCGAATTACTCGACTTGGCCGAATTATGAGAAAAACTCGGATAGATGAATTGCCACAATTGATCAATGTCTTTCGGGGCGATATGAGTTTCGTAGGGCCTCGGCCTGAACGGCCGTTGTTTGTTGAAAAATTAAAAGAAGATATTCCTTATTATGCAAAGAGGCATTCTGTTAAGCCTGGATTGACCGGTTGGGCTCAAGTTAAATTTCCTTATGGCGCGTCCATTGAAGATTCTCTGGAAAAATTAAGGTATGACCTTTATTACATAAAAAATTACTCTTTGCTTATGGACTTCGTAATCATTCTCGAAACGGTTAAAGTTGTATTGTTTGGACGTGGAGGACGGTAGCTTAATGAAAAAGATTTTTTGGATACTCGTTCTACTCACGGGAGTGCCTTATCTGTGTCATGCTGATGCCGATAAAGACTATGTGATTGGAGATGGTGACGGCCTAGCTGTTTCGGTTTGGGGAGTGCCTGAACTTAGTGTTGACGTGGTTGTCCGCCCTGATGGGAAGATTACTCTCCCTGCAGTCGGTGATATTGATGCCTCAGGGTATTCTCCTCAACAGCTTACTGAACACCTTAAAGAACGGCTGATGAATTTTGTCAAGGAACCAATTGTCACTTTAACAGTTAAAGAAATTACGAATAATAAAGTTTATGTCGCTGGTGGTGGAGTTCCATCAGCAATAATTAACCTTCCTTCTCGAACGACTCTTTTTAAATTTCTTTGCCAGTTTGGAACATTAGATGGCGCTGATCTGAGGCATGCCTATGTGGTACGCGAAGGGCGGAAGATTCTGGAAGATTTTTATAGCCTCTATTGGGAAGGAGATTTTTCCAGAGATATTAAGCTTCAAGCTGAAGACATTGTTTTTATTCCCAATAATGAAGTCAATAAGGTTTATGTTGTTGGGGGCGTAAAAAATCCTATGTTTATTATTTACCGCAAAGGTTTAAAAGTTTTTGATGCTATTTTGGAAGCAGGCGGTTTTACTGAATTCGCCAAAGAAAATGACGTCGAAATCATACGGAAATCTGGGGAAAAAATCAGTGTTAAAATTAAAAAATTGACCGAAGGAAAAGATTCAACACAAAATATTTTCCTCGAACCTGGTGATTATATTGTCGTAGAAGAAGGAATATTTTAATTAGGAATAACTATGGATAATGGCATTTCTGAGCTTTTTAAGTATTTGAAAATTATTTATAAAAGGAGACATATATTTATTTTTGTTTCCATTTTTATAATGACATTGGTTATAGCCTATAGTTATACACTGCCAAAAAAATATAAGGCAGATAGTACTGTTTTTATAGAAAAAAATGTCATAAATAGCCTTGTTAAAGGTATAGCTGTTACTCCAGATATGGATGAAAGAATCCGCGTTCTGCAATATGCACTTTTAAGTCGTGATTTGATCTCTAAAGTACTTTCTGATTTAGATATTCAATTCAATTCTGAAAAAGAATATCAACAATCATTGGCGGAATTGCAGAAAAAAACTATAATTAGCATTAAAGGTAAAGATCTTTTTACTGTTTCAATTATTCATAAAGATCCTTTGTTTGCAAAAAATTATGTCAATAAACTTGTCACAACATATGTAGAGGATAACCTGTCTGGTAAAAGGGAGGAAACCTACGGTGCAAATCGGTTCCTTGACGAACAATTGGAGCACTTTAAAAAGAAATTGGATGAGGCAGAAGATAAAATCATAAGTTTTAGGCGGAGCCAAGGTGTTTTTCTCTCTTCTGATGAAAAAACGCTTCTTGGCGACATTAAGTCGATTCAATCCCAAATTGAAGAAATCAACTTATCGATTGATACCCTTTCCGCTAAAAAAATTAAATTGCAAAAGCAATTGGATGGAGTATCACCATCCGTGTCTCTTTTTAGTGAAGGCAACACAAAAGACCATGTATCCCAATTGGAACAGAGACTGAACCTTCTTTTGCTTAGTTATACCTCAAATTATCCCGAAGTTATTCAATTGAAAGCTGAAATAGAGGCTCTGAAAAACCAGTCCGGAAGTAATTTTGACGCCGCATCTAAGTCTGATCAGCTCCAGACCATGAATCCTATTTATCAAGATCTTCAACAAAAGACTTATGAGGTCGAAGCTGAAATCAGTTCTTTAACCGCCAAAAAAAATAAGCTTCAAATGATGAGGGACCAACGCGAAGGTGAACTACAATACGTCCCAGAAAATCAAAAAAAATTAGCGGTTTTGAGTCAGGAAAGAGATTCTTATCGTAAAATTTATGAAGACCTTCTTATGCGATCTGGACAATCTGAAGTTTCCAAGCAAATGGAAATAGCTGATAAAACCACCACCTTCCGCATTGTTGATCCGGCTATGCTGCCTACGGCTCCTGTTTCTCCGAATATGATTCGGATGATTTTATTGGCTATTGTCGGTGGATTTGGGTGCGGTTTAGGTTTTATTGTTTGTCTCGAAATGCTTAGAACAAAGGTAAAAGAAGTTGAGCAGATTCGGGAGTTGGGCTTTGAAATCCTTGCTATTATTCCAACGATGATCAATGAAAATGCTCAAAAAAGGTTACATCGTAAAGATGCCTTAATTTACCTCTTTTCCTCTCTTTATTTATTCGGAATATTTTCACTTCTTGGATATGAGGTGTTTAAAGGGAAAGGATACTTCGAGGCATTTAAAAGGCTTATTGGATAAATCATCTTCTTGAATACGGGAATAACATGGGGCGCATTGATCAGGCTATAGAAAAGGCTTCCAAAATCAGAGGCTTGAAATCTGTTGACGAACCGATAGTCAATGGCAGTGAACGTGAAGATACTGGGCGAAAGCAATTGCTTGATGTTGAACCTATCTTGGTCGAAAACCCATATTTGACCACCTTGGGTAAGCGTTTTGATCCTGCTGCTGAAGAGTATAAAAAACTGCGTTCCGTCATTAAAAAAATGACACGTGGGAAAGACTTCCTAAATTCATTATTGGTTACTAGTACATTGAGCAGCGAAGGGAAAACTATAACTTCCATTAATCTTGCAATATCCCTTGCTCAAGAGTACGACCACACTGTACTGCTCGTTGATGCTGATTTAAGAAAACCTTCAATTCATCAGTATTTGAATTTAAATCCCGATATTGGGATTATTCAATGCCTTAAAGATAATGTTCCCCTCGAGAGGGCTCTAATTAAAACAGGTCTTGGAAAGCTAGTATTGCTTCCCGCTGGAGGGCGTGTTGATGATCCTGTTGAATTACTTAGTTCGAATCGAATGAAAGAATTGGTTCTTGAATTGAAAAATCGTTATCCCGACCGTTACATCATTTTTGATACACCACCGGTTCTTCCTTTCGCCGATGCTCAAGTATTAGGGAGTGTGGTTGATGGCATTTTGTTTGTCGTTAGGGAGGGGGGGGCTCGTTTGACCCAGGTTAAAGAAGCTCTTAAATCCATCTCACCTGACAAACTGTTGGGGGTAGTTTATAACGACACTGAATTTACTCCCCAGCGAGGTAAATATTACTATTATTGATTGATCCAGGAGGATCGCTGCTATGAGATTTCTCATCCTCTTTTTTGCCTTTTTTAGTTTATGCATTGCTTTTCTGCCGGTTCAAAATTCTTTTGCCCGTTTGGAAATTCACCCAAGATTGTCTGTTGGTGAGGAATTTAATGACAATATTTACTTGGATAACACTGATGAAAAAAGCGATTTTATTACTCGGATTTCCCCTGGAATTTCAACAACGTTGACTCGAAAATATTTTGACTTTAGTCTTGATTATGGTTTTTTCTTTAGAAAATACAGCCGTTACAGTGAAGAGGACGAAACGAACATTAAAGACACTCAGAGAGGTCGGCTTGATTTTACTCTTTTTCCAGAAAATAGTTTTTCAGTCCTGGTTACCGATGAATATTCCCGGGTGACTATTGATAAAAGGCGTCCAACCGTCGAAGAAAATATATCTGTCAATACCACTAACAAAAATCTATTTCACTTTTCTCCCCAATATCGTTTCCCTGGACTAAGTACCTGGGACATTACATTGTCTTATGTTTACGAAAATATCTACTATCAGGAAAAAGTTGGCGATGATTTCGATAGCCATTCTGGACATTTAGATATCGTTAAAAGATTGTCAAGCAAATTGAGTTTACTCGGGGGAGTTGGATCCCGTTTTTATCAAAGTGAAACGGAACCAGACTACAGGAGAGATGATCTCAGTGCAGGCTTCAGTTATCAGATGACAGCTCGTCTGTTTTGTTTGCTGACAGGTGGTGTTGCTAATATCGACTATAAAGACAATTCTGGGGATGTTAAAACGAATTTGTTTAATATAAAAATTGATTACCGATATTCTGAGGCTCTAGTTTTTTCAATTGGTTTTCTCAAGGATTTCAGTGACAGTGTTGATCTTGGCTTAATTGAAACCCAGGAAGCTTATGTTTCTTCCACGTTAAGTAGGTGGTTTACTATTGATGGCCGATTGTTTTTTAGTACTGACAAATACGAAAATGAAAATCGCGAAGATCAAGCTATTGGCTTTATTCTCGACTCGTCTCTGCCCATGTCGGAAAAACGTCTGATTGGTGCTCGAGGTAGCTATTCGATTTTTAAATATACTCCAGAAGATGACAACGCCTATCGCTATTCAATCGGTGCTTATTTCCAACAAAAATTTCGTTGGTTATCCACTTCGATCGGTTACAGCTACAATGTTTCTGACAATAATGAAACTATTTCAGACAATTATACAAATAATATTGCCTATATTAATTTTGACTCAAACTTTTAATGCCATAGAAATTAAAAATGTACGAAATTTTTTTTGGATTCAATTCCAAACCATTTGATTTGCTCCCCAATCCTGACTTCCTTTTTCTTAGTCAGTCCCATCGGCGTGCTCTTAATTATCTTGAGTATGGATTAAAGGAAAAATCCGGATTCATATTGCTGACTGGAGAAGTTGGTTCAGGAAAAACTACCATAATCAGAGATATCGTTAATCGCCTGCATAAAGATTCCCTTGTTTCAATGGTATTTAATACATTGGTCAGTTCCAGACAACTTCTCGCAATGATCAATGAAGACTTTGGGTTGGAAACATCTGGAAAAGACAAGGTTACTCTTTTAAGAGAATTGAATTTTTTTTTAATCGATCAATATTCAAAAAATACTCAACCAATCGTCATTATTGATGAAGGGCAAAACCTTACACGTGAAGGGTTAGAAGAAGTCCGTCTTCTTTCAAATCTTGAGGCTGACAATTTCAAGCTTCTTCAAATAGTTCTTGTTGGTCAACCAGAACTCAAGGAAATCATTTCTGATCCAGCTTTGAGGCAACTTCGTCAACGTATTAATGTTAATTGCCATTTGAGTCCCCTCAGTCGTGAAGAAACAGAACAATATATCTACCATCGGTTGGAATGTGCTGGGAATAGAGACGCTGTCAAATTTTTTGAAGGTACGTTTGATGTTATTTTTCAATACAGCTCCGGCATTCCTCGTTTGATTAATTCCTTCTGTGATTTTCTTTTATTGACTGCCTTTGTTGAAGAAACTCATGACCTCACATTGCAACTTGTACGTGACGTTGTTGCTGAAGTCGCAGGACAACCTAATGATGTTCCAAATACATCTCTAATTCGCAACACAAAATCCTTTCAAGATCGCGATATAGAAGAAAGATTGTCACAACTTGAAAAAGGGTTTTCTTCGTTAAGAAATATGCTTTTAGAGCAGGATGATCTGTTAAAACGTATTTCTGGGTTTGAAAATGTTTTAGGGAACTATTTTAAGAAACAGGAAAAATATCTTTTTCATCTCGAAGAAGGATTAAAACACATTTCGACTCAGATAGTCGAATTACGACGGCCACAAAATGGCTGCCTTGATACTAATTTAAAGAAACAAAATACTTCTCTTAAGAAAGATAAAAAGAAACATAAAAAAGGCCTTTTAGGCTGGATGTTTGGATAAGCATTAAAACGTGAGAGACTATGCAATTAAATGCCCTAACAATTGACGTAGAAGATTATTTTCAGGTGTCCGCTTTCGAAAAAGTCTCGCCTGTCTCGGAATGGGATACATTCCCTTTGCGTGTTGAACGTAACACAGAAAGAATATTACGACTTCTCGAAGAAAGAGATTTGAAAGCCACCTTTTTTATTCTTGGCTGGGTTGCCGAGCGTTGCCCTGAACTGATTAAAAAAATCGCCCGAAGTGGGCATGAAATCGCAAGCCATGGGTACGGTCATCGTCGCATTGGCCAACTGAGCCGTTTTCAGTTTAAGGATGATATTCGCAAAAGCAAAACCATTCTCGAAGACCTTAGCGGGCGGGAAGTTATTGGCTATCGTGCGCCTAGTTATTCAATCTCGCAAAAGACCAATTGGGCATTTGAAGAACTTCATGCTGCTGGCTACCGTTACGATTCCAGCGTTTTTCCTATAAAACACGACTTTTACGGAATGTCCGACTGGCCTCGTTTTCCTTTTTATATTGCGAATCCCGATGCCACAATGTGGCTTCCTGAAAATGAATTTTCTGAAAACGTAGCAAGGCTTTTTGAAATTCCTATTTCCACTCTTCAGATTAAAGGGAAAAACTTTCCCATTGCCGGTGGTGGATATTTTCGGTTGTTCCCTTATGCCTTAACGCGCTGGGGATTGCGCCGAGTGAATCGCGTTGAGGCAAAACCATTCATTTTTTATCTGCATCCTTGGGAGTTCGATCCGGAACAGCCAAGGTTCAGTAGCGCCAGCCTTAAAAGCAGATTTCGTCATTACATTAATTTGTCACGAACTGAGTCGCGCTTTTGTCGCTTGCTCGCCGAGTTCCGTTTCGGCCCGCTGCGTGAAGTCTTTGCGGAACAACTAAATTCGATTTGATGCATTGCTTTTCCCTTTACCTTGATTGTCCGAAATATTAAATTATGCAAATTGTTTCCGTTGGCGAAGGACAGCAGAATCTTTGGGATTCTTACGTTCTGCAGCATAAAGAAGCGGTTCCCTATCACCTTTTTGGATGGCGACATGCCTGCCACGTAGGTTATGGGCTGGACGCAGTTTATCTTTTGGCACAAGAAGAGGGAACCCCGGTCGGGGCGCTGCCCATGATCCTGTTTAAGGGACCTTTGCGGCAACGCAGGCTGGTTTCTCTTCCTTATTGCGACTTGGGAGGAATTCTGGCCGATAATGAGGAGGTGGCAACGGGGCTTTTACAGCGAGCCTTTCAGGAAGCCCGCAGTCTAAATATTTCCTGCCTTGATTTACGGAACAGCTGCCCTAGGGATTCAAGGCCTAGTACTTGCGGTGATGTTCCCGTAAAGGTACGTATGGTACTTGATCTCCCCCCGAGCAGCGAACATCTATTGCAAGGTCTGAAATCCAAGTTGCGCAGTCAGGTCAAAAAGCCTTTACGGGACGGTCTTGTTGGCAAACTCGGGGGCGCCGAACTTCTCGACGATTTCTATTCCGTCTTCACCAGGAATATGCGTGATCTCGGCTCTCCTGTACATGGACGCAAGTGGCTTGCCGCTGTCGTCCTGCATTATGGAGACCGAGCGAAAATCGGGGTCGTTTATACGCCACAGGGGGAGCCTGCGGCAGCGGGTATTATTCTTATGACCGATGAGACGGTCGCAATTCCATGGGCGTCCTCTCTGCGTCAATTGAATTTTCTCAATCCCAATATGCTCCTTTACTGGATTTTCCTGTCATTTGCCGCGGACAATGGTTTTCGTCGTTTCGACTTTGGGCGTTCAACGCCTGGGGAAGGGACCTATCGCTTCAAGGAACAATGGGGAGCCATTCCCGTCCCCTTAAGTTGGCAGAACTTTCGCAGCGAGGTTCTGCTTTCTTCGCAGGCCGGTCACAGTGTGATCGGCCGGGGGCTGGTCGAAAAAGCCTGGGCCCTGATGCCACAGCATTTTTGCAACAGTCTGGGCCCGCGTTTACGTCGCTATATCAGTCTTTGAAGAAAAACTAACTATGCTCTTTTCCGTCATTATTCCGGCCAAAAACGAAGAAGTCAATCTGGTTCCCTGCCTCGCTTCTCTCGCCCAACTCGACTTCCCGGCAGAGGAATTCGAAGTTATCGTCGTCGACAACGGCTCGACGGATCGGACCGTGGAGCTGGCTCAGGCTGCCGGTGTGAAGGTTTACATCAAGGCTGAATTAACCGTAGCTGGCCTGCGTAATTTCGGAGCTCAACAGGCCAGCGGAGCCATTCTTGTTTTTTTGGATGCCGACTGTACCGTTCCGGCCGACTGGCTGCAGCAGGCACGCATTTACACGAATGACAGTGCCATTGTCGGTTTCGGCTCGCCGCCAGTTGTGCCGGAAGGAGCATCGTGGGTGCAAAAGACCTGGTTTTTAGTTCGCGGAAAAAACTCTCTGCAAGGCCAGGATGTCCCCTGGTTAGAGTCCATGAATCTGTTCGTGCGTCGGCAGGTTTTTCTTGAACTGAACGGTTTCAATGAAGAGCTCGTGACCTGTGAGGATTATGACCTGTCGCTGCGGTTGAAAACGAAAGGGCGATTGATATCAGATCGCCGCATTGTAGCGGTTCATCACGGTGAAGCGAAAAATTTGGCGATCTTTTGGCGTAAGGAGCGCTGGCGGGGAACGAGTAACTTCAAAGGGATTCGTAGTCATCAACTGACTCTGCGCGAACTTCCCAGCCTGTTGATCCCGGTTTTATATTGGGTCGCTCTGCTGGTTTTCCTTGCGGTGTCTGTCGGAGCCGCGGCCGGTCGTGTAGGATACGGCGGTGTCCTGGGCATGCTGGTCTTGTGGCAGATCCCCCTGCTTTTACTCGCGTGGCGTAAATGCGGCTATTCAAAAGGGAGCATCGTCCTCCAGCTGCATGTATTGTTGAACGTTTATTTTGCCGCTCGAGGTTTTTCGCTGGTTGGCCCTTCCGCCTGGCGCTAGCCCTTTTCCAGAGACATGAATTCATGACTTGGCTGTTTTTATTTATATCCTTTTTGCTCCTCTATCATTACCTTCTTTATCCCGTTCTGCTTGCCGGGATGGCTTACCTGTGTCCCAAATCCCATCAGATTGATGAGTCGTTCGAGCCCGACGTTGCCCTGATTATTTCTGCGCGCAACGAAGAACAGGTCATTCGTCAGAAACTCGAAAACGCATTATCTCTGGATTATCCTGGCGGCAAATTAGCCATCTGGGTCGTTTCTGATGGTTCGACGGACAATACGGATTCCATCGTCGAAGAATTCGCGGCGCGCGGCGTTAAACTTTTGCGTCCGCAAGCCCGTCGGGGAAAAACCGCCGGATTGAATGAGGTGATGACTTTCATCACGGCAGATATTGTCGTTTTTTCCGACGCCAACGCCATTTACGACGCATTGGCCATTCGCAAATTGGTTCGGCATTTTCACGATCCCCTTGTCGGCTATGTGGTCGGCTATGCCCGTTATGTCGGGACCGAAGACAACGAGGCCGGCTTCACCGAGGGGACCTATTGGAACTTTGAGATTCTGCTGAAAAGCTGGGCATCATCCTGCTGCTCCGTCGTCGGCGGCGATGGCGCCATTTACGCGATCCGCAGAGATCTTTACGAGCCTCTTTTGGATACGGACATCAATGACTTCGTCAATCCGTTGCAGATCGTTGCCAAAGGGTATCGCGGGTTGTTCGATCCTGAAGCGTTTTGCACGGAACGTCCCGCCGGCGAATTCCAAAGGGAATTCAAACGCAAGGTGCGAATCACCAATCGCAGCTTCAGTGGACTTTTGAGAGTGCCGGAAGTTTGCAATCCTTTCCGAACCGGACTGTTTTCCTGGCAGGTCATTTCCCACAAATTATTGCGATGGTTTTCGCCTTATCTTTTTCTGCTGTATTTTCTGAGTTCGCTTCTTCTGCCGTTGTCCGGAGGCTGGACATGGGTCGGACACAGCGTCGTTCTCGCGTACGCCGTTTGTGCTCTGGGAGGGCTTGCCGGATTGATATTACGACGGCGGCACGGCCGTTCCGGCCGCATCCTGGCGTTGTGCTATTACTTTCTGATAGTTCATCTGGCCTGTGCCATCGGCGTTGCAAAGCGCCTGCGCGGCGAAACCATATCAGTTTGGGAGACGCCGCGGGAAGGGGACGCCTGCACCTCCTCAACCGATGGCTGTCACGAAGATCAAATGCTGGTGCCCATTCTTCTGCTATTGATATTCCTCGCCGGTTGCCGAGTTTTGTTGGGCGGTTTTGATGTTGTCCCTTTTTCAGTGATTGTCGCGATTATTTTGATGGGGTTGTTGGGCTACACTTATGTCGGCTATCCCTTTGTGTTGCGGCTGATCTCCGGTTATTTCAGGAAAAACGTTCAAAAAGACTCTCGATTTACCCCTGAAGTGACATTCCTTATCGCTGCCTATAATGAAGAGAGCGTTATTGAGGAAAAGATCCTTAACAGTTTGCAACAGGATTATCCAGCCGGTTTGTTAAAGATCGTCATCGCTTCTGACGGTTCAACCGACCGTACGAACGCCATCGTCGAAAAATATGCAGCACAAGGTGTTACCCTGTGGGCGTATCCTCAAAATCGCGGCAAGATCTCAGTCCTTAACGACTCGATGGCGAGAATTTCTTCTCCGGTCGTTGTCCTTTCCGACGCCAATGTCATGTATGATCCACTCGCCATCCGCATTCTCGCCGCCAGTTTTGCCGACTTCCGGGTCGGCGCGGTATCAGGAAAAGTCATTCTTCTCAACGAGAAACTCAGTTACGGGAAGGCCGAAGAACAGTATTACCGTATCGAACATTGCATTCAGGAGCATGAAGGTCTTACCGGCGCTCTGGTTGGTGCGGACGGGGCCATGTATGCCATTCGACGGGAACTGTTCGAACCATTGCCTGCGAATACGATTCTTGATGACTTTGTCATTTCCATGAATATCGCCCGCCAGGGACGCTGGGTCCTGCACGAGTCCAGAGCCCTCGGTTTCGAGCGTAATCAGCAAGAAATAAGTGGCGAGTTCCGCCGAAAGGCGCGGATAATCGCGGGGGGATTTCAATGCCTGCGCTATGGCCTTGGCATGCCGAGACTGAGCGATTTCCTGTTGCTGTTCAAATTTGTCTCACATAAATTTCTCCGCTGGATCAGTGGTCTCCTTCTTTTGGTGTTGTTTGTCGACCTGATCTATCTTTACCTGTGGTTTCCGGAACCGCATTTGCTCCTGTCAATCCTTCTCTGGACTTTACTGGCCAGTATTGTCTTGGCCGTTGCTGCCCAGCGATTCCCAACGTTGCGGCAAATCGGCATCGTCAGCTTTCTTCATTATTTCTATATGCTTATCCTGGCCTCCATCGTCGGCTTTACCCGCGGTCTGTTCGGTTGGCAAAAGGTCACTTGGCGGAGTTCTTAAATGTGTGGCATTGCTGGTTTTTCCTTAGCCCTCAAACCGCGTGGTGACCATTCTTTGTTACAGCGGATGGGGGATGAAATTGCTCATCGCGGCCCGGATGCTCATGGCGAATACCTTGACGAGCATATCGGGCTTTGCCACCGTCGGCTCAGTATTATCGATCTGAGTTCCGCCGGCAACCAACCGATGACCTCCTCGTGCGGAAGATATGTTATCGTTTTTAATGGTGAAATCTATAATTTTCTGGAACTGCGGGAGAGCCTGATTCAGGCCGGTTGTGCGTTCCGCACCCGCACCGACACAGAAGTGCTGCTTGAGTCGTATCGCCTCTATGGGCCCGACTGCCTCCCTCGTCTCAACGGCATGTTTGCCTTTGCCATCTGGGACCGCGTCGAACGCCGGCTTTTCATGGCCCGGGACCGGATCGGAAAAAAACCGCTTTATTATTTTCACGACGGTGGAAACCGTCTGGCCTTTGCCTCGGAAATCAAACCTTTGCTGCTCCTGTACAATGCGCCTCCGGCCATTGAACCGACCGCCTTGGCCGACTATTTGAAATATCTGTATATCCCGGCACCTCAAACGATTTTCAAACGGATTTACAAGCTCCCCGCCGCGCATTGGCTGCAGATGGATGAAGGTACGGAACCCGTCGTTAAAGCCTACTGGGATATCGATTTTTCCAAACGTTTCGTCGGTTCGGAAAATGATGCCTGCGGCGAACTGCTCCGTCTGTTGCAGGACAGCACCAACATTCGCATGATATCCGATGTCCCGTTGGGATCGTTTTTGAGCGGTGGCATCGATTCCAGCGCCGTAGTGGCGCTGATGACCCGTGGTTCGGGTTCTCGCGTCAAAACCTGCTCCATCGGTTTTGACGACCGGCGTCATGACGAGACCCCTTATGCCAGAGAGGTTGCCGAGTTGTTCAAAACCGAACATCAGGAATATTTCGTCCGCGATCATCTGGCCGATACCGTCCGCGTCCTGCCGCGTTTTTTCGATGAACCGTTCGCCGATTCTTCAGCCGTTCCGACCTACCACGTATCCCGCCTCGCGCGCCAGGATGTGACAGTGGCTCTGGCCGGCGACGGGGGGGACGAGAATTTCGGCGGATATGAAAAGTACCGGACGGAAATCATCGAAAACCGGGTGCGCAGCTGGGTGCCGCGGCCTCTGCTGCGGGGCATCGGCGACGTCTGCACCAATTTCAATCATCCTCTGTTGCGGAAGGCCGTGACCTTGTCCAGGGGGGCGGCGAACGACCCCGGGCTGGCTTTTTATGCCACCAATACGTTTATTTCCGATGCCGACTTGGAAAGTCTCTTCGCCCCAGCAGTGAGGTCGGCCTGTGCGGATTACGATCCCTCGCACCATACTACCCGTTACTGGGACAAAGTTCGGGATGCCGACCATGTAACCCGGATGCTCTATACCGACCTGAAAACCTATTTACCGGGCGACATTCTGGTTAAGGTCGACCGGATGAGCATGGCGCACTCGTTGGAAGTCCGGGCTCCGCTCCTCGATTACCGGGTCATAGAACTGGCGGCGTCATTGCCGAGTTCCTGGAAAATTCGCGGGACGAGCAAGAAATACATCCTGAAGAACTCCTTTACCGAACTGCTGCCGGAGTCGATTCTGCATCGCCGCAAGCACGGTTTTACCGTGCCGTTGGATTCCTGGTTTTTAACGGACCTGCGTGAACTTGGCGAGCAATTCATCTGCAATTCGGAGTTCATGGGCGAGTACTTTGCCACCGACCGCCTGACTACCATTTGGCGGGAGCATCAGGAACAAAAAAGAAAACATGGGACCTTGCTGTGGGCGTTGTTGGTTTTCGCCCTCTGGCACCAAGAATATCTGGGCAGATAAAGGAAAGATATGTTCTATAATCTCAAGGCAGACTTGGCGCGACTGTCCCCCGCCGGACGACCTTCTTTGCGGACGCTGGTTGCAGGCCTTCTTTCTCAAGGGTTTCAAGCCATTCTGGTTTTCCGGGTGTTTCATTGGCTGCACAGCAAGGGATGGTCGGGACAACCGATTCGTTTCCTTATGGAACGATTTATTGAAATCACCACGGGGATTTCAATTCCGGCTCAGTGCCGTATCGGCAAGGGGCTGCGGATTCATCATTTCGGCGGTATTATTTTCCATCCGACGGTGCAACTCGGTGAGAACTGCACGCTTTACCAAGGTGTCACCATCGGCGACCGCGGTGGCTCAGGGGGCGCCGCGCGGATCGGCAACAACGTCCTGCTTGGCGCTGGATCCAAAGTCATCGGCGACATTTCCATCGGTGACAACTGCATTGTTGGCGCAAATGCTGTTGTGACCAAAGACATGCCGCCGAATACCGTAGCGGTCGGTTCACCCTGTCGCTTCAAGGAGCTCAGCCTGGCTCCGCCTGCCGTTGAGGATGTCGCTGGACATAACGTGACCGTGCCCCGGGTCATGGACCTGCGCGGCACATATAAAGGCGGGGGCGGCCCGGACAAAACGGTACTGAACAGCGCCGCCCAGCACGACCCCGCTCAAGTTCATGTTCTGGTCACCTACCTGCGACAGCCGCATGATCATGAATTCCAGATTCCTCGGATGGCGGCCGAGCTCGGCATCGAGTACACCGATGTTATCGACGGCAAAGGCGTTGACTTGAGGTGTCTGCGCCAGTTAAAGCGCATTCTCAAGCAGAACAAACTCACTGTCCTGCATGCCCATGATGACAAAACCCTTCTCTATGGCTGGCTTTTGAAACTGCTGACCCCTGGGTTGCGCATCATGTACACGTGTCATTCCCATGCATCTCATCAGCGTAATGAATTTCCCTCCGGCAAGGCTTACCTGAAATTCAAGGTGCGTCAGGGCATCCAGATATTTCTGATGAGACGCTACCTCAAGCCGATTATCACTGTCTCGGAAGACACCAGAAAACGTCTGGTTCGACATGGTCTGAAGAGCGAGGATGTAACAGTTCTCCATAATGGCATCGATATCGAAAAATGGTCACCTGGGAAAGGCAGGCCGGTGCTGCGTGAAGAATTGGGGCTCGGCAAAGACGATTTCCTGGTAGGAACGGTCGCCAGGATTACCTATGAGAAAGACCTGCCGACGTTTTACCAGGTCGCCAGTCAGGTTGCATCCCGTTTTCCCAACACTAAGTTTGTTGTCGTCGGTGACGGTTACGGTAATGAACTGCCTCAGGCCCGAGAAGAGGTGAAACGGCTTGGACTTGACGAACTTATTTGGTTTACCGGGCATCGCAATGATCTGTTTGATATCTATTCGTCCTTTGATGTTTTCCTCATGACGTCCATTACCGAGGGACTTCCGAACACGACTCTTGAGGCCATGGCAATGGGAATTCCGGTTGTCAGTACCGATGTCGGTGGTGTTCCTGAGTTGGTTGTCGATGGCAGTTCCGGGCTTCTCGCGCCAGCCGGCGATATCGACCGTCTGGCGCAGCATCTGATCGGTCTGCTGGAAGATGGCGATAGGCGAGGGCAGTTCGGCCGTGGAGCTCGGCAGCGTATCGAAGACGCTTTCAACTTCAATGCGCGGGTACGAGCAATGGAGAATTTTTACTGGAATTTTTCCGCTCTGGAAAAAATTGATTAAAATTGTAACATATTGTTTCGCTTTTCAGGTGGTCATACAATGTCTGAATTCATTGAAATCAAATTAACTGCTGATGGTGAACGGCGCTCTGAGCCGATTCGCTTTGGCATCCCATTGCAAAAAGGTGCAGTTGTTGATGCAACCAAGGCTGTCCTGCGCCATGCAACGGCAGGAATTTTTCCTGTTCAATGCCGCCCTCTGTTGCATTGGCCGGATGGAAGTTGCAAATGGGTCCTTGTTGACGCTTTGGTCGACCTGACTCCAGAGATGGACTCTGCTTTTGTTTTGGAATTAGGTCATGCTGAGTCATCAACTTTGCCTCCCTTCGTTACTGAATCCAGGGGCGGTATTACTGAGGCCGATACCGGTGCCTGCTGTCTTACCCTGGGTAAGAATAATCTTCTTTTTTCAGAAGCTTTCTTTTCTGATGAGAATGATCCTGCAAAGTGGTTTGGCCAGCTGGGACTCACTTGCGTTGACCAGTCGACTGCACAAACCACCATAAAGAAGGTGTGTCAGGAAGAGCAGGGGCCTTTGCATTGCTCCTTCCTTGCCTCCGGTGAGTTTGCCTGCTCTGATAGGACCCTTGCTGAATTCATCTGTCGTCTTCACGTTTTCCGCGGGTCGTCTCGTATTGGCCTTGATATCACCCTGCGCAATCCGCATCGTGCTCATCATCCGAACGGCTTATGGGACCTTGGAGATTCCGGTTCATTGCTGTTCAAAGGGTTTGGGTTGTCTTTGAGCAGTGGTGATACTTCAGCGCACCGCATGTCATTAAGTTGCGGTTCCCAAGGACAAGTTTTTTCTTGTCAAAATGGGGAGCTGTCTCTGTACCAGGAAGGCAGCGGTGGTTTGCAATGGGATAGTCCCGTACACCGGAACCGCCATGGGCATGTCCCGCTTCAGCTTGCCGGCTATCGCGTGTTGCAGGATGGGGAGGCGTTGGCAACGGGAGAGAGGGCTCTTCCGGTCGGTTGGCTAGGTACAGGTGCTAAAGGTGTCGGAGTTGCTGTACGTGATTTCTGGCAGAACTGTCCGCAAGCATTAAGGCTGACCTCCAATTCGATTGACGTTGAACTGTTTCCGAATCAATATGCCGACCTGCATGAGTTGCAAGGAGGAGAGCAGAAAACTTTCAATCTGCTCATCGATTTGCATTGCAGCCCAGAGGGCCCGGCCTGGTTCCATAACCCTATTTGCGTTAATGTGCCGGCCCGGATATTCAAAACGTCCGGCGCTGTTGCCTGGATGCCTGAGACAGCACCAGCGGCAGCCGACTCCCTTGCAATTGCAAAAGCTCTGAATCCGCAGACCTTACTTGATAAGAGGGATGTTTGCGGTGAGTACGGCTGGCGTCATTTCGGCGAAGTCTATGCTGACCATGAGGCTGTAAATCATCAAGGCCAGAAACCTTTTGTCTCCCACTATAACAATCAATACGACCTTGTTTTCAGCTGTTATCGACAATTCCTGGCTAGTAGTGACCCGCGATGGCAGCAACTGGCTTTTGACCTGGCCCGTCACGTCATAGATATTGATCTGTACCATACCGATGAGGATCGCGAGGAATACAATCACGGCCTGTTCTGGCATACCGACCACTATCTCGATGCTGGGACCGCTACCCATCGGTCTTTTTCCAAACTTCATCTCAGTCAGAAAAATCCCGTTTTCTGCGGTGGCGGTCCGGCCGCTGAGCATTGTTACACGACCGGCCTTCTATACCATTATCTGTTGACCGGTGACGACCAGGCCCGTTCGGCGGTGATTTCTCTCGCCGATTGGTGCTTACGGACAATAGGGCAGAATTTATCTATCTTTGCTTCATTGAACCGTGCACGACGACTTCTGGTCCGCTGGCGGTCACAGCGAGGCAGCAGGACCGTTTTCCCTCGCTATCCACTCACGCGAGGGACAGGGAATGGGATCACTGCTTGCCTGGATGCCTTTGAACTCACCGGGGACTCGCAATATCTTAATAATGCAGCGGCCTTGATCAGGGGGACTGTCCATCCTGATGATCATATAGATGACCGCAACCTGCTTAATGCCGAACTCGGCTGGTCCTATACGGTTTTCCTAACTGCCGTCGGTAAATTTCTCGACAAGAAACTGGAAATTGGCACTCTCGACAGTGATTTCAGGTATGCCCGACGGGCGCTGTGGGTCTATGCGGCTTGGATGGCAAAGAACGAATATCCTTACCTTGAAAAGCCTGACATTCTTGAATACCCCAACGAAACATGGGCCGCGCAGGATTTGCGCAAAGCGGTTGTCTTTTATTACGCCGCCCGCTTTGCCAGGTCCGAAGACTTGAGCCGTTTTCGAGAGCGTGCCGTCTATTTCTGGGAGGCTGGCATTAAAGAACTCGACAAGTGGGAAACGCAGGGCTTGACAAGACCTGTTGCACTTGTCCTGCAGAACGCATGGGTCGCATCCAGGCTGGAAGATATTGAGGCTTACACAGGCATCGATGCACCCGCTGAAGAATTCGGTCCTTCAACGCCCTACCTGAATGGTTCGAATGTGGTTCGGCGTGTCGCCGGTGACTTGTACAGAGCTTTGCAGAATACTTCGTTGCAACGGGAATTGGCCTGGTTGCGCGCTAAAATGAAATAGAACAGAGCCTCTAACTACCTACGGGATCATCGGGATGACTGACGGAAAAAAGCTCCTTAAGCTGGGGGGAGCGATGGCCATGGCAACCCTCGGCATCGATCGTCTGTTCCGTAACCTTAATCGGCGAAAGATCACGGTCATCATGTATCATGGTGTCACCCGTATCGATTATCAACCGCCAGTCTGGACCCAACTTCCTGTCGAGCTGTTCAGAGAGCAGATAATGTTTCTCAAAGAACGTTATCGCGTTCTTCATCTGCATGAATTTGTCAGCATCATTCGCAACGAGATGCCTCTCCCTGATCATTCCGTCCTCATTACCTTCGACGATGGATTGAAAAATAATTATCGGGTCGCTTTCCCGGTATTGCGAGAGGCACGGGTTCCTGCCGCCGTTTTCTTAACCAGTGAGTACATTGATACGGACAGGATTCTTTGGTTTGACGAACTCTATCTGTATCTGCAGCAGGGCTGGGCCGACTCTGCGTTTAAAACCATCTTAAATGAATTTGAAATCGAGCTCGATGTCCAGGACTTGACCCATGCTTATTATCAGTTAGCTGAACGCCTTAAGCGCTCATCGTCTGAGTTCCGTGCGAGGTTCGTAGCCTCTCTTCGGGAACGGTTTCCTCTCGAAGAGACGCCCCGATTGGAAGATTTCCGTCATTTGAGTTGGAATGAGATAGATGAGATGCAAGATTCCGGGCTCGTTGAGTTTGGTTTGCATACGGCCAATCATCGCATCCTCACTCGTCTCCGGACCGAGGAGCTGGAGACTGAGGTTCGCCAGGCGAGAAGCTATCTTGAACAGAAACTTGACCGCCCGATGATGACATTCTGTTATCCCAACGGTGTTCCTGGGCAGGATTTCAACGATGAGCATATGCACTATCTTGAACGGATCGGTTTTGACTGTGCTTTTTCAACGGAAAACCGCTTGTTTGACCCAACTAAGGACAATAGATTCTCCATAGGCCGGGTAGCCGTTGGCAACGACCTGACCGCCCAGCGCCACTTCTTCCGCCTCAATGCCGCCGGCGTCCAACCGGTGGTCTGCGGTCTGTTGCGCAAGTTGCTGAAACGAAACTGGTCGTGCGAAATATGATGTTTCAAGTGGAATTCATCAGGGACGAAACCGGTCTTTCCGCCCTGGCAAACGAATGGCAGGAACTGTGGAAAAGCCTCGGTGAGGAAGCGACCGTCTTCTCCAGCTTTGACTGGTACCAGACCTGGTGGAAACATTTCGGGCAAGAATCGGACTTGTTTGTCGTCACCGCCCGCTGTGACGGTGCCCTGGTTGGGATAGCCCCTCTCATGTGCGAAAACTCCCGGCTGCGCGGATTGCCGGTCCGAGTCCTGCGCTTTATTGAAAACGGCAATTCTCTACACAACGATTTTATCCTGCAGCCTGACAAGCGGCAGGGTAGCTTTGCAGCCATAATGGCAGAAATCGAGAGTGCGAATCACGGCTACGACCTGCTCGAGTTGAAAAACATTCCCCACTCTTCGCCGAACGCCGCTCTTTTTAATAGCTGGCTGGACAACAGGTCTAGACAGGTTCTCCTCAAGAAAGGACTTGATTCACCTGTGTTGCAGATTTCCGATGATTGGGACACTTTTTTTGCCACACGCACGACCCGAACACGGAAAACCCTGCGTAACATTAATAATCGTTTTGAAAAAAACGGCAGTTGGGAAATTTATCATATCGAGTCGTTTGCTGACTTTGAAAAGCATCTTGATGATTTTCTGTCTATCGCACGGAATTCATGGACCGAGGAGGTCGGTGATTCACTTTGGTCGCCTCGCAATCGTGATTTTTTTACAACGTTGGCTTCAGTAGCCTCCGAACGAGGCTGGCTGAATGCCTGGTTGCTGACGTTGGACTCAAATCCTGTCGCGTTTGAGTTTCATCTTTGCGCCAACCGCAAGGTTCACGGTTTGCGGGCCAGTTTCGATGATGAATACGCTTCTCTGTCGCCAGGTGCTTTTCTCGATTTCCACGTAGTGCAGAACTACTTTCGATCGCAAGAGGGACTTCAATATTATGATTTTGGCGGCAGTTTCGATGCTTACAAACGAAAATGGACTGAAGACACGGTTTCTCACGTTTGGGCGCTATATTTTAAGGGAGGATTCTATAGCCGCTTTATACAGTTCATCGAAGGGCATGTGATCCCGTTTGCCAAAAACCTTCGCAGCTTCAAAGGAAACAGGATATGAACAGTTTGCGTGTCGTGGTACTGGTCAGTCCGGACACTTCAGACATCTATTTCGCTAATCAACTGGCTCGACAACTGAACGTTGTTGGTGTTTTCGTTGAAAAGCAGCAGGAACCTGAGACCTTTGGCCAACGTCTTGGCAAATGGCTCAAACTCTTCAAGGCTCCTGCTCAATTGCAGGCCAAGTTCCGCGAGCGGAAGATTTTTCAGGACCATTATGCCCGCACCGGAGCCGTTGATCGAACCTTCTTCGGCGAAGACGGCGTCACCCTCCAGGTGCCGGAAAGTTGTCGGGTCGTGTACACCGAGGGGGTGCGCGCGCTCAGCCAGCCCGTCTATGTCAAACAGATCAAGGCGCTTCACCCGGACGTCATCGCTGTCTGCGGCAGCTCCATCCTTAAAGGAGACATCCTCCAGGCTGCACCTCTGGGAATCCTCAATCTGCATGGTGGATTGGCGCAGCGCTATCGTGGCATATGGACGACCTTGTGGGCTGTCGTGCGCAACGAACCAGAATATATTGGTGCCACAGTCCATTACGTTAGCCCGGGTATAGACGATGGCGACATTGTGTATCAGGGACGGCCTGAAGTCGCCGCTGAAGACAATCCGCAAAGCCTGTACGCCAAGGTCGTCAAGCTGGGGGTCGACATGATGTGCCGGGCGGTGAACGATATTGAGAACCATCAGGTGAAAAGGTTCCCCTTGAATCAAAAAGGGGATTTGTACCTGGGGAAAATGGTGACGGGCGATGTGATCGACAAGGCCTGGGATAATATTGAACGCGGCATCCTTGCCGATTACCTGAAGGAGAAGGAACGGAGAGACCGTCCTGTGCTTGAACTGATGCGAGGGGTTTTTCCCCCGGGCCATGAGGCGTCGTGATGTTGCCTTGGATAGATCGCCGCGCTTTTTTGCGAAAATTGACCGAAGGAGTCTTTTTCGCCACAGTAGCCCGCTGGTTCCCTTTACGGACTAGCGTTGCCCAGGCCGCCCAAACCGAACCAGTCTCTGGGATTTCCCGGATCGTCAGTGTCTACAACCCTCATGCTACCGATCAGTCAGGAGGGAAGGATAACGAGAACCTCAATGCCGGCATTGTGCAAGAGATGGTGGATCAGGCCATTCTCGCCTTTACCGGACAGTCCACCCTGGAAGCCGCCTGGGCGGATATTATCCCGGATCCCAGCCGGAAAGTCGCCATCAAAATCAATTGTCAGATCACCGGGGTCTTTACAAAGGCCAAGGTGGTGCAGCCCATTGTCGATGGACTTCTGCAACGGGGAGTTCCGGCAGACAACATCATTATTTATGACATGCGGGATAACGCCTTTGCCTATGCCGGGTTCCAAAAGAACCTCGGCGCCGGAGTCAAGGTCGGAACCGTTGCTGATTTCGGCGGCTATGCGCGTTTTCTGTTCGATCGCCTGGCGAACCTTTTGACCGGCGGTTACCGCAATTCGATTTACAACTACCTGGAGAATCTCGGCCGGACAAGTTCCTGGTGGCTGGTCCGTTTCGTCTGCCGGTCTTTTCTTGAACATGTCGAACGCCCCTTTGACTGTGCCTATCTCATCAATGTGCCGGTACTCAAGGCCTTGGACGGTTACAGCGGCGTCACCTTGAGCATGAAAAACCATTACGGCAGCATCGGCAACCCGAGTGAGCACCACGATGACATCATGGAGCACATCCCTTACATCAACAGTCTGCCGCCGATCCGTGAGAAAACCCGACTCATCGTTCTCGACGCCATATTTGCCGAGTATAAATGGGTCAACGGTCGCGATCAGAGCTATGTGGCGGTGGTCGACAAAATCCTCGTCGGCCGAGATCCTGTGGCTATTGATTACCTGGGGTGGCAGATGTTGGAGGGGCTGCGCAATGAATACGAGGTTGGCCCGGTTTGCCCAAATCCCGTATTCATTGCCAAGGCAGCGAAAATAGGCCTCGGTATCGATGACCCGACCCAAATAGAATTTGTGGAGATCGGGAAGAGAGTTTAATACCCCCTTCAACAAGATGGCGTTTCAAGGAGAGATATATTGAGTCTGTTGGTCAATTTTGCCAAGGAAATGGTCGCCGAAGCCGGTCGTGAATATCACCACCTGCGAGTCAGGGCTCTCGATTCAATGGGGTTTTTGACCTACCGTTGCACCAGTCGCTGTCGCACCTGCACTATTTGGAAGCGCGAAGGGGAGGGGAGAGACGAACTCGACCTGGAGCAGTGGCGAACCGTCATAGCGCGCCTTGCTGATTATGGGGTTCGTTCCTTCGAAGTCTTCGGCGGTGACGCCTTGCTGCGTAAGGACGTCATCTTCGATCTGATCCGACACTGCCAGGCTCATGGCATAGAAACCTATTTCCCCACCAATGCCAATTTGTGCGACCGGGAGACCGTTCAGCAACTGATCGACGCAGGCCTGGGGACGGTTTATCTATCCATCGACGATGTCGAAGAAGCCCATGACGAGGTGCGTGGCGTTGACGGAACCTTCGCCAGGGTCCGTCAAACGCTGGACGATTTCTGTCGGCTGCGTGGCGACGGCACCCGGCCCAAAATCATTGTCTGTGTGACCCTCTCGAAGATGAATTTTCGGAATTTCCCCAAGCTGATTGAATTTCTCGAAGGATACCCGGTCAATGCTGTCTATCCGCGCCCTTTGGGGGAATTTTCGGGCGCCAATATTGAGGCTTCAACCATTGACGGTCTCGTGCCGGAACCTTACTTCGCTCCCTCCGACGGTGAATCCCACCTGATGGACCGAGATGAACTCAGAGAGATGCGCGCCATGATCAGCCGTGTGCGCAATGCTTCGCCCAAGATCTACATCAACTGGCGGAGTTATTATTCCACGACAGATGAAACCTTCCTGCAGGGGACCTATCCTCATCGGCATTGTCATATCGCCACAAGTTTCGTAACGGTCAATCCAAACGGGGATGTTGTTCCTTGTCCCTTCTTTCGCCAATACGTTCTGGGAAACCTGGCCGAGTCACCTCTTCAAAACCTCTGGGGAAATGAGAAACATCGCAGGTTCTTGAAATTACAACAGCAGGGAGGCCTTCCCATATGTAAAAATTGTAACATGCGCGTCTACTATCCCTCGTTCAGGGAAACTTTCGACTATTATATCCAACGGTGTCTTGAGCGAAGCGGCATTAGGAAAATTTAGGAGACCTTTGGACATGGAAAATCAACACAGGCCCCCCAAGCTGATGCACGTCGTTTTATCACTCGGTGTTGGCGGTGCTGAAAAACTCGTTTACGACATGATGCGCCATCCGGCTTTTAAGGATCGGCGCCCTGTTGTTTGCTGTCTGCAGATGATTGGCCCACTTGGGGAGAAACTACGGGAAGAAGGATTTAAGGTCTATTTTCGGCAGAGGCGCAACGGCTTTGATTACAGTGTCATCAAATGGCTTCGCCAGATCATGTGCGACGAAGGGATAGAGGTAGTGCATGCTCATCAGTACACCCCTTTGTTCTATGCCACGCCCGCGGCAAAACTGGCAGGAGGGGTAAGGGTCGTCTATACCGAACACGGCCGGCTGTACCCTGATGGCAGACGGTGGAAACGATATCTTCTCAACCCTCTGCTGGCTCTCGGCGTTGATCATATCGTTTCTATTTCAGAAAGCACCCGGCGAGCCATGGCCAAATATGACAATTTCCCTTTAGGCCGAATCAAGGTCATCCACAATGGGGTCGATTTTGAACACCTTGGGGCGGATATCGATGTCGCAGCCAAACGACGTGACCTCGGCTTGGACCAGGCGAGCCGGATAATCGGCACCGCTGCCCGACTTGAATCAATCAAAAATATACCAATGCTGCTGCACGCTTTTAAAAATGTACTGGAGCAGGAGCCGGCAACTTATCTTCTTATTGCGGGCAAGGGCCCTTTGGAAGAGGAACTTCGGGTTCTGGCCGCCGACATAGGAATCAGTGAGCGAGTTAAATTCCTCGGTCTCCGCTACGATCTTCCTGAAATTTATCGCCTGTTCGAGGTTTTTTTGCTCGGGTCATTTACGGAGGGGATTTCCATAACCCTGCTTGAGGCCATGGCGAGTTCAGTCCCTGCGATCGTAACTGATGTCGGAGGCAACCCCGAAGTCGTTGTCGATCGAGAAACCGGCGTCCTTGTCCCTTTGGATAATGCCGAAGTCATGGCTCAAGCGATTTTGGAAATATTGCATCAGCCTCAACTTGCCCAGAACTATGGACGAGCTGCAAGGCAACGAGCCATCAATACTTTTTCTTTCGAAACCATGCTGGACAACTATCTCCATCTCTATTCCCCCCAATTATCGTGAGGCAGGTGCATGCGCCTGGAGGATAAAACTACCCTGAATATCCTGGCTCGGACCAGCAGTTCGGTTTTTCTGGTCATTTCCAGTGTCATCATGGTCCGCTTCCTATCGAAAGCGGACTACGGAACCTTTCTTCAGGTGATGCTGATCATAAACACGGTCATCATGCTGGCTTTCGTCGGCTTGCCGCACAGTGTTTTTTATTTTTATCCGCAAACCGCCGACAAGCGTCATCTCGTTAAACAAACCCTGCTCATTGGATTCGGAATCAGCCTGGCTGCAGCCGTCGGAATTTTTGTCTGTCGCGGATTTCTCGCCCATTTATTGAATAATTCCGATATCGTCACCTATGCCATGTTCATGGCGGTCATGATCCTGTTCCAAGGTCCAATCGGTTTCCGGGATCCGATACTCCTCTCCCAAAATGCACTCATTCTCAATTCGGCCATAAGCCTCGGGACCTGCCTTATCGACTACATTCCGTCTTTTATAGCGCTATTTCTTGGAGCTGACCTGCGGCAGCTGTTCTGGGTATTCCTGTGGAGTAAATTCGTTAATCTCATCTTGTTCCTTCTTACGATCAATTATCTTCTGAAAGGGACCGCCCGACTGGATGACGCTGAAAAGCAGCAGGAACCTAAATTCCCCAGGGTCGGTCTTCGTGCGCAGATTAAATACAGCTTTCCGATTGGTATTGCGAGCTACATTGGTATCATCGGGAAGCAGATCGATAAATATATTATTTCCAGTTTTTTTTCCGTCAGTCAGTTCGCGGTTTATTCTCGAGGGGCAATGGAGGTGCCGTTTATTTCAACCATTACCTACACGATTAACGACATCACTATGCCGCGTTACGTCGAGGCTTACCAAAAGCGCGACATCCAGGAATTCTTGCGGTTGATGCATGTCAATATCGACAAGGTGGCAAAAATCAATTTCGGCGTTTTTGTTTTTTTATTTTTTGAGGCTCGCCAACTCATTGAAATTCTCTATACCGTTGAATACAGCTCAGCGACCCCGATCTTTCAGGCTTATCTTTTTCTGCTTTTTCTAGGGATCACTGTGTATAACATGATACCTCGCGTAACAGGTCACACCCGTCAATTGACTATTGCCACAACCCTGAGCGTGGTCATTAACATCATTCTCAGTCTGGCCTTGATTCCTCCTTTAGGACCAATTGGCGCCGCAGTTGGTACCGTCATCGGGTCTTTTTCCTATATGGCTTACCTTCTGGTGACGAGCGCCAGGGTTCTCGGCGTCTCCTGGAAGGCCATTCTTCCCTTGAAACAACTCAGTCAGACGTTCATCCTGGCGTGTGTTTCGATTATTGGAGTTTGGCTTTTCCACTTGGGGATAGCCAGCTTCGGTCTGCATTCCAATTTCTGGGTGTTGTGCGCTGCCTTTCCTGTCTATGTTTACTGTTATCTCGGGGCATTGAATCTGTTCGGATTGCTCCGGCCCGAGGATCGTTCTTACCTGGTGCGGTGGCTTCGATTCAACCTGTTTGCATTCCTTCCTCAACAGCGCTTCGGCCGAACCTGAAATGAGGACAAGGACTTCAGAATGACTTTATCCGTTGTCGACCACCGGAAAATGGTGCAATTCGTTCGCCGGGGGGAAATTTATGCCAGTGAGGATCACTGGATTTTCAAAAGCAGCGACCATGGCTTGAACTGGCAGACCGTCTGCCGACTGGAAACCCGCCGCCAGGATATGGTTGGGAAGGTGAAAGATTCCCTGCTCAGGACCAGGATGGCTCGCTCCTTTCGGCGCAATATCGGTATTCATAATGTCATCGTACTCCCCAGCGGTACGGTCATCGCTCAATACGATGGCATCTATCGCTTTGATGGCACCGGTGATCGAGCCAGGCGGGTTTATTCTTTCCATGACCACGGTTTGTATGGCCCCTTGCGGAATGGTTTTGTCGTCGATGACCGAAATGGAAACATCTATTTCGGTGAATATAACAATCAACGTCCCTATGGCGTGAGCATTGTCCGGGGGAGCGACGATGGTCGCACCTGGGACGTCTGCTACCAGTTTCCGGCCGGGCGGATTAAGCATGTTCACTCCCTGGTTCCGGATCCGTATCGGAACCGGCTGTGGATCTGTACCGGTGACAACAACCAGGAAGCAGGACTTTTTTATACGGATGATGACTTCCGTACTGTTCATTTTTTCAGGGGGGGAGAACAGTGTTGGCGTCTGGTCAGCCTGATCCCTCTGCCCGATGCTTTGATCTGGGGATCGGACGCCGGACAGGATGCCCCAGCTGACGCGATCAACCATATTTATCGTTGGGAGTTCGGCAGTGAACGACTGGAGCAGCTCGCCTGTATTGACAAGCCCGCTTACTATTCCACAGGTCTGCAGGATGGTTCGTTAATTCTCGGTACCACCTTCGAACCCGCATTGAAACGACCGGTCCAGGCCAGCGCCGATCTCTGGTACAGTAAAGACGGCTGGTCATGGGAAAACCTGGCGAGTTTTCCGTTTCATCCTTCGGGACGCTCTTATGCGACGAAATATGCCACGATAAACCTGCCATTAGGCGACAATTCAATTTCACGTTTGCTGATAACTCCTGAAAACGTACGCAAACATGATTTCTGTGTGGTATCGATCGATATTGACGGCTGATTAAACTGACGAAAGGGGGGCTCCTGATGTTGATTGAAGGAGTCGAAAGGTGGAAACAGCGGACTTTCCCCAAGGGTATTCGCAGGGAATTGGATAAACTGCAGAAGCGCGTTTTCCGCCGGACGACCGAAGCCAAATTGACCAGGGCCATTGCTCAGCTCGGCATGCCGGACGGTGCCGTGATTTGTGTGCACAGCATGCTCAGCGGTCTCGGTTATCTGGTCGGTGGGCCTGAAATGGTCATCCGTGCCATTCAGGGAGCCGTACCAGGCTGCACCATTATGATGCCGACCTTTCCCTTTTCCGGATCGGCCTGGGACTACCTGCAGACCGATCCAGTCTATGACCGCGACAAAACTCCTTCCCAAAGCGGACTGTTGACCGAAACACTCCGAAATATGCCCGGTGCGTTGCGCAGTTATCATCCGACGCATCCTTGTGTTGCCTTGGGTCCTCAAGCCGAATTTTTGATTAATGGATCGGAAAACTCTGTTACACCTTTCGGCGACGATTCAACCTACGGACGATTTTCGTCTTTGGACAACGCCTTTTTACTTTTAATACATACCAACAACACTAGCATTGTGCATCGAATTCAGGAAATGGTGGACATGCCCAATCTTTTTTTGGACGGATTACATCCGGCAATGGGAATCGGCCCAAATGGAAAGATCAAGGAATATCAGGTCAAGGTTCACCGTCCGTTCTTGCCCCTGTGGGTGATTATAGGAGATGAACAGGGTGATAACATCGAATATGTCTGGTATCCCGATTATTGTCTGTTGTTCCCGCAATTTAATCGGGAGCGGGTCGTCAATCTCATGAAAAAGCAAGGGACTTTGAACCGCCTGAAAAAAAAGAACGCTGATTTTTTACAAAATGGGATTGAGAAAATCATTAAATATCGAGAATCAGAAATCATGAGCATCCAATTGCAGCCATGGATTGCTTCCGAAAATTCAGAGATCAGGAAAAGTATCGAAAAATACTCGGATAAGTACCAGCTTGAGGCTTTGCAACATGCTGAACAACAGGGTTTTTTAACCAAATAGGTGCTATATGGGACTGGCTGCCAATATCTATAACAACTTGCCGTATGTTGGAAAAGTTGCTGCCCTAAACTTATACGCTGGGTTTCTGACCCTGGAAAGATACGGCGATAAGTTCGCGAAGCGTTTTAAAGAATTTGAGGCCAATGAAAAATTAAGCCTGGGCGAACTACGAGAATACCAGCGCGTCAAATTGCTTGAATTACTCAAATATGCCTATGAAAATGTCCCATACTATCATGAACTTTTTCAGAACAATAAATTGTCTGTCAGTGATTTTAAGGATTTGTCCGACATTCAAAAACTTCCTTTATTGACGAGGGATGATGTCAAAAAGAATTATGAAAAACTGAAAGCACGCAATTTCCCTTTTTACATGATACGCCATGGTCATACCAGCGGCACGACTGGCTCACCGCTAGAATTTCTTTGGGATATCAACGTCTGTGTTGTCCATCATGTTGCTGATTGGAGGCAAAAGCGTTGGGCTGGCTTTGAGTTCGGGGACAAATTCGCCAGTCTGCAAGGACGGCAGGTCGTGCCTCAGGCCCAATTGAAACCGCCTTTCTGGACAATGAACTATGTGCATAATCAGTTGTTCTTATCTTCCTTCCATCTCCGGGACGACTGCATTCCTTATTATCTCGAAAAACTCAAGCAATTTTCGCCAAGAGGGTTGGAGGGCTACCCCTCAAGCATTTATATCCTTGCCCAGTATTTAGAAAAAACCGATCAATATCTACCGTTGCCTGCAGTTCTCACTTCATCGGAAACTCTGCAGCCATTGCAGAGGGATGTCATCGAAAGACGTTTTTGTTGCAAAGTCTTCGATTTCTATGGCATGTCAGAACGCGTCGTTTATGGAAGCGAATGCGAGGCGCATGTCGGACGCCACTTGAATCTCGACTATGGTTATACCGAAATCGTTGATTCTCAGGAGAATGTGATGCCTGACGGTTCTTTTGGTACGGTCGTGTCAACCGGTTTGTGGAATTATGCCATGCCACTCATTCGCTATAAAACCAGCGATGCGAGTTCGATTCAGACTGAAAAGTGTCCATGTGGGCGGGCATTTCCTCTGATGGACCCGGTAACCACCAAAGCCGAAGATATCGTTGTATTAGGCGACGGTAGAATGGTGCCTTCTTCTATTCTCACTCATCCATTCAAACCCCTGTTGTCTATTAAAAAATCCCAGATTATCCAAGAAGATTACGGCAAATTCCTCGTAAAGCTTGTCGTTACTCCTACTTTTAGTAAAAAAGATGAAGAGTTGCTTTTGCTTGGACTTAAAGAACGCTTGGGTAATGTTTTTATTAAGTTAGAATTTGTAAACGATATTGAAAAAACAAAAGGCGGAAAATTTAGATGGGTTATTTCAAAAATAAAATAAGTAATATTGATAAATTTAATTTAATTCAAAAAGCAACTCTTGGAATAGTTATGTTTAAAACAAACTATCCGAAACAGGTACTTTTAACCTTTGATGATTCATTTGGTGATAATCCTGAATGGCTTTTTGATTTATTGAATAAATTAGAAATTAAAGCAGTTTTTTTCCTGACTGGTGAATACCTCAAAAAAAATGTGAACCTAACGAAAAAAGCATTAGATTATGGCCATTCGATAGGTAACCACTCCTTCTTACATGATGATTTTAGTAAAATAAATATCTTTAAAATTTATCAATCAATCAAAAAAACAGATGTGTTAATAAATAAAGAGTTTGGTAAATTTTCGCCAGTTTTTAGGCCACCATTTGGCGTCTTTAATCTCAAAGTGTTTTTAGTCTCGTTGTTTTTAAAAAGAAAAATTCTAATGTGGAATACAAAGGGTTTTGAATTTAATGGTTTTAGCAAGGAAGAACTTTTCGATAATTACGTAAATTCTATTAATATGTCTGATGGATGTATAGTTCTAATTCATCCAGAAATGAAAGTTAGTCTTTCAATTTTGGAAGACCTTTTGAATTTTTTCAAAAAGAATGAATTTAAATTTATTTCTTTAGAGGAAATTTTTCAATGAAAAAATTTGAATTTGTTTCAATAATAGTGCCAGTTAAAAATGAAGTAAAATATATTGGAAGATGTCTAAAAAGCCTAAGTTGTCTTAATTATGATAAAAATCTTTATGAAGTAATTATTGTTGATAATGAAAGTAGTGATGGTACCGTTGAAATTATAAAAAAATTTATTTCGGAAAATGATAATTATAAACTAAAGAATAAATCAAATGGTACAATAGCATCTGTTCGGATGGAAGGCTTTAGTGCCGCAAAAGGTTCAATCATTGGTTTTCTTGATGGAGATAGTGTTGTTCCACCAGACTGGCTTGATGTTGGTTTGGAGATTTTGAATGGGGAGGAATCTATTTCCTGTGTTGGTTTTGCTGTAAAGCCTCCAGATGTTAATTCAACTTGGGTCGAACTCGCGTGGCACAAAATCAGTAGTGGTTCTAAGTATTCCGGTACTTGTCAAGTTCCTTGGTTATCTTCATTTAATTTACTTCTAAAAAGAAAATTTTTTGAGGAAGTAGGTGGATTTGACCAATCATTGGTGACCTGCGAAGATGCAGACCTTGGGTATAGATTAAATTCAATTTCAAAAAATATTTATTCTAACAGACTTTTCATTGAACATCTTGGGACAGTAAAAACCTTATGCCAATTTATAAAAAAAGAAAGATGGAGAGGACAGAGTAATTTAAAATCATTTTTAAAGTCAAAAGACTTTATTAAGGATGGACCAAGTGTTTTCATCCCACTACTTTATTTAATCGTTTTTATACTTTTTTTTATATCAATTTTTTTAACAAAAATACATTTATCGTTTTTTTTATTTTTAATGATTATTTTTTTTCCAGTTTACCTTTCATATCGGAAAAGAATTTTTGGTATTAAATGTTTTATTGAGGCAACATTGTTATACATTTTTTATTTATTAGCCAGAGGGTCCTCTTTAATTATTTAACCAGCGGTGAGAAATGATTAGGATAGATGCAGTTGGAGATTTAATGTTATGTGACACCCCGAAGTCTGTTTCGATCGGGATGGGGAGTTCTATCAAAAAAAACGGATTATTTTATTATTTAAAAGATATTCACCATTTTCTTGATGGTGATATCATTTTTGGAAATCTTGAGTGTGTTTTGTCTGATTCTGGTTATTCCCAGTTTTCTCTGAAAAGGAGAGAAATGCGCGGTGACCCAAAATCTATTTGGGATATCTCTAAGATTAAATTTAACGTTATAAATATTGCTAATAATCATATCATGCAACATGGATTTCAAGGTTTTAACGACACTTGCAGAGTGCTCGAGGAAAATAATATTAAGGTTGTTGGTCGTCGGGGAACTTTGCCATATTTTTGTGAACCGATCGTTTTAAATGTTAGGGGTGAGGAAATTTGTTTTTTGGGGTACTCTACTGAAAAAGATAGATATTGTAAAGAAAACGTTCCCTATGCAAATACAGATGACGGTGAAATAATTATAAATGATATTATTTTGTCTAAAAAAAAATTTGATAAAGTAATAGTTAGTATGCACTGGGGTGATGAATTCATAAAAACACCTAAGAATGATATTGCAATATTGGCTAAAAAAATGTGTAACAATGGTGCTGATTTAATATTAGGGCATCACTCTCATACAATAGGTGAGATTCAAGTATTTGAAAAAAGTCCTGTTTTTTTTAGTCTTGGTAATATTTGTTCAGACATGATATGGAATGAAAGGACTAGAGAGGGTATAATTGCAAAAATAAAATCTAATGGAAGACATTTTGAGATAGATAAAGTGATTACAACAAAAATTTCAAATGAATTTGTTGTAACTGCTGAAAGAACAATATGTCCAAAAGATCAAAAATTTAATATTGCCCCATTCAGTGAAGAGTATGATCTCTGTGAATATAACAGCCTAAGAAAGCGTCTCTGCAAGGAAAATAGGAATCTTTCTTATAAATATCTTATTTCAAGGTTTTTTGAATATGATAAGTTTGTTTTTTTTCAAATTCTAATTAAAGGCGTTTTTAGTTTGTTCGCTGATCTTTTTGTGTCTATGAGGAAGAAACTCTTTTTTAGATCATTTTAGCCTCTGGCATATTCGTTGCACAGATTTTGATCGAATCTTCACTGGAGGCTATATTATGAAAATTAAAAAAACACTAATCCTGATTTTTTCTCTTTGCGTTTTCCTTCTTCCATCCGTTACTTATTGCGCGGACTGGCAATCCACTCTTTCGCAAACTTTTGACGTAGCTGAATCGTTTGACGAACTTGCCGACTGGAGGGGGGGGGTGGGCTTTGATTATAGTCCCTCTCATATGCCTAAGTTGGCAGATGGTGTGACTCCCTCTATTTGGGATATGTATTCCAATGATACTGCTGCCGTTGATGACTGGATCAAGGATCATGGTGATTTTAAATTCGGTCCATCTGGTAAATCTCTTTGCATAAATTTTAACAACTTCGTTGGTGGTATAGATGGATATGGACCTTCTCGATTAGGTCTTTTTTTGGGGGATGGTGTTTCTGGGAAAAGTGGATATAAGAAAATTCATATTTTTATGATGGTCAAATTTAGACCAGGTTTCTTTTCCATGCAAGACGACACTAACTTTGAATATATCGGTGTGTTTAAATTTGTAGAACTATCTAGTGGTTTTACTAATATAGACTATTATGCAACAGCATCTGAAAGAACTGATATTTGTAATGTTGCTAACTATTTATCGGACTATGGGCTTAACTACACTATTTTTAATATCATTGGTGGCGGTGCATCAACCGGACCTAATTTATTATTCCAAGAAGAATATCGAACTGCTGGGTGGGGGACTTGTTTAGAAGGTGGTGAAGGGTGGAAATTGAATTATTTTGATCATAAAACACCAATTAATGGATCTTTTCCTCTTGAAGATGTTTATCTTCCTGAACCTCAATGGTTTGGTGTAGAGTTTATTGCTGATATTGGAACTCTTGGAAGTAGTAATGGATCCCAGGAAATTATTATTTACGACAAATCTGGAAACCAAATTGGGCATTACACTGTTAGTGGTTATAATAAACTTCTTCAATTTGATCATCTCTATAATAAGGTCGTAATAGGTGGAAATCGTTTCGGAAGTAGTTATGGCGAAGATCCTGGTGACTCGGATGAGAATAGGTTTTATGTCGATGATTTCATTATTGATGATGATTATATTGGCTTAAAATACTTTCAAGCTAGAGCTAACTTTTTTGGTGGCGATACTAGCAGCGGGGACACGGGAGCTGGGGATACGACCACGCCTGTTACTGCTCCAACCGGGCTTAAAATTATTTCAACCCAGTAATAAAGAATTTCAGTTCAGACATAAAGATGATAGAATTAAAGCCCCGCAAGGGGCTTTAATTTTTTTAGGAGGGTTGTTGCCGGATGCCGAAAAATATACTCTTTGTTTCGTTTTATTATCCCCCGGCCGGGGGTGTTGGGTTGCCCGGTGCACAGAGAGCCGTTAAATTTATTCGACATTTCAAAAACCCTACGGTTGTTCTTTCCGTTAAGCCTGAAGACTATGGTCCCTATCTCGCCCAGAATTTCAATGTCGGCTTGCCAGTCAACAAAGAACTGATCTACCGAACTCCTCTTCACGATTACTTTTCTTTCTTTCTCAAAAGCCGTAGTTTGATTCGCCGGATTCTCAAAAGAGGGTCGGGTGAATCTTCTCTTCCCGAAAATAACTCCTCGACCAAAACTGACACTTCAGGGCACCCCGTGTCGCAAAAAAGCGAAAGATCCTTTGCGCAACAAATTAAAGATTTTATTTACGACCTCTGTTACTTCCCTGATCCAGCAAGCGGCTGGATTTTTCCTGCTGTTCTAGCTGGCCGGAAAATCATCCGTGAGCAAAAGATCGATGTGATTTTTGCCACTGGAATGCCCTGGTCCTGCCTGGTCATCGCCTGGCTTCTGCATAAACTGACCAAAGTCCCTTTTGTGGTCGACTTTCGAGATCCGTGGATTGGCAACCCGTTTCATCAAAGCAAAGGATTTTTTCTCGATGGTTTGAATCGACGTCTTGAAAAGGCAATCATTGCCTCTGCCGCTCTGGTCAGCGCTAATACCGAACCGTTGCGTCAGGAGATGATTGTCCGGTACCCCTCCGTCCCTTCAGGAAAATTCATCGTTTTGCCCAATGGCTACGATCCTTCCGACTTTGTGGATATTCTCACTGAAAAGAACGCCAAGCCCCCGGAATCAGATGATCGGTTGCTTATTGTTCATGCCGGGTATCTGTATGGACAACGCGATCCGGCCCCTTTGGTCGAGGCTTTGGTTGAACTGCGGCGCCGCTACCCTTCTGTCGGCAAAAAGATACAATTTATTCAGATCGGCGATGTTCATCTCGATTATGATTTCCGCACTCGTTTCGCCGAGTTGATTGAAAACGGTGGTGTTGTGCTGGTTGACTCGCTACCTTATCATGAATGCTTACTGCGACAGTCTGCTGCTGATGTCCTGGTTTTAATTCAACCTGGAACCAAGACTCAAGTCCCCTCCAAACTTTATGACTATTTGTGTTTGAATCGTCCCATCCTTACCATTACTCCTCTTGATGGCGCTCTCGGACAGATGGTTAAAACCCATGGTTTTGGAGACGTTTTTGAGCCACAAGACCTTGAAGGGATCATTGTCTGTCTTCATGAACTTTGGAAAAGGAAATGTGAACAGAAATCCCTGCAAGCCGATTATCCTGCAAAAGTTCATTTTTCCGTGGATAAGATCACTGACATTCTTGAATCTCATCTGGCAACCCTCGCCTGAGACCTGTTGATCGATGCCTTCTAAAACCGGAATCGTCTTTATAAGCCTTTTTGCTGCCGGCTGCGTTGCTGCGCTGATTCGCACCCCTTTCTATGGGGTGCTGTTGTATGAAGTGCAATATTTTTTCAATCCACCCGCGCGCTGGTGGTACGGCGACCTTCCGGTCCTGCGTTATTCCTTCATTATCGTTGCACTGATTGCGGTCAGTTATCTTCTGAGGATGGACCAATTCAAGGATAACCGACTGTTCGAGGCGCCTCAGGTTAAATGGCTTACCGCCATGTCGTTTATTGTTGTTCTCGGGTTCAGTTGGGCCGTGTGGCCTGAGGTTCATACCGAGTTTTTCATCCGCTATCTGAAGGTTCTTGTTTTTGCTTTTCTCGCGTACAAAGTTGTCGATACTCCTAAAAAAATGGACTGGTTGCTACTGGTCTACATTCTTGGTTTGTTCTATATATCCTGGGTTGGCTGGCAAACCGGTCGTTCAGGCGGTGGGCGGTTGGAAGGGATAGGCGGGGCTGATACGACCGAGGTCAATGGTACAGCTGCCACCATGGTGACGGCAGTGCCCTTGATTGTCTTTTACCTGTTGTACTCCCGTAAATTGATTTTCAAGGGAATGGCCCTGGTTGCCCTGGCCTTTGTCCTGAACTGTCTGATTCTGCTTAACAGCCGTGGAGCTTTCCTGGGACTTGTCGTCGCCTGTACTTATTTCGTATTTCGCATTTTTCGGGAGAAGGTTCAGCCGCATGTAAAGAAACAGGTCGTCTTCGGTATTATTGTCGGGGCTTGTCTGTTTCTGTATCTGACTGATGCGGTCTTCTGGAGCCGTATGAGTACCCTGGAGAATATCGACCCCGAGTCAGGGTCAGGGCACCGCATCGAGCTCTGGATGAAGACTTTTGACATGCTCAACGATCATCCCCTTGGCGCCGGAGCGCGCGGTTATCACTATCTCAGTCCCCTTTACTTGCCCGAGGAATGGTTGAGCGGTGGGATGCGTGCGGTCCATTCGACCTGGTTCGAAGTCCTTTCTGAATATGGTTATCAGGGGGTATTTGTTTTTTTGGGATATGTTCTCTCCAGTTTCTTCCTGTTGCGCCGCGTCCGAGCCAGACTACGAGAACAGGACGACATTTATCACATCGTTCAGGCAACCGCCCTTGAAAGTTCGTACATA
>ENA-ORXD01000495-ORXD01000495.1-sediment-metagenome-genome-assembly--contig:-NODE-495-length-49736-cov-4.516825_pt1 | contig 49736 bp, 43 predicted proteins | sample MGYA00237862_ERZ511471 | MGnify/ENA metagenome assembly ERZ511471
AAGCCAATCTCACTCCGGTTCGCCTCAAAGAGGAACGCTTCCGTGATCTGGTGAAGATCAATGCCGTGAGCCAGCAGGATTACGACGATGTCACCGCGGCTCTCAAGCAGGCTGAGGCTGATGTCGAAGCGGCCAAAGCAGCAGTGCAGAGCGCTCGTATCAACCTTGATTACACCAGTGTGAAAGCCCCCATCTCCGGGCGCATCGGCCGTTCCTCGGTCACCACTGGAGCGCTGGTCACGGCCAGCCAGGCGGATCCTTTGGCAACTATTCAACAACTCGATCCCGTCTATGTGGATGTAACTCAATCGACCGCCGAGTTGCTGCGTTTGAAAAGGAATCTGGCCAGCGGCTTGTTGAAGAGCGACGATGCCCAGCAGGCTGAAGTCAAGCTGGTGCTGGAGGATGGCTCTCCCTATACCTGTCCCGGGTCGATGAAGTTTTCCGATGTTACTGTCAACCAAAGCACCGGTTCGGTCACTCTGCGCACCGTTTTCCCCAATCCTGACCATCTGCTGCTGCCGGGGATGTTCGTCAGCACCATTATTGAAGAAGGGGTGAATGACCAGGCGATTCTGGTGCCGCAGCAGGGGGTATCGCGTGATCCGGCCGGGAATGCCACCGCTTTGGTGGTTGGCGCCGAGGAAAAGGTTGAAGCGCGGATTATCCAGGTGGTGCGTGCCATCGGTGATAAATGGCTGGTCAGCAGTGGTTTGCAAAAGGGAGATCGATTGATCGTGGAGGGATTGCAGAGAGCGCGTCCCGGAACACCGGTCAAAGCCGTGGCCTTCGGTGCCAAGCCGGGCGCCGAGCCTGTCGTGGCAGTTGTTCAACCCGCTGCAGTCAAAGAATAAAGGAGCGGTTTCATGCCTCGTTTTTTTATCGACCGGCCGATCTTTGCCTGGGTCATCGCCATCATGGTCATGTTGGTCGGCCTGTTGGCGATCAAGACCCTGCCGGTTTCGCAATATCCGCCGATTGCTCCCCCGCAGATCAGCATCAACGCCTCCTACCCGGGGGCTTCGGCCCAGACCGTCCAGGATACGGTAACTCAGGTTATCGAACAGAAGCTGAACGGCATCGACAATCTGATTTACATGTCGTCCACCAGCGACTCGGCCGGCGCCGTCTCCATCAACCTGACCTTCAAGGCCGGCACTGATCCCAACATTGCCCAGGTGCAGGTGCAGAACAAGCTGCAATTGGCCACCCCGCTGCTGCCGCAGGTCGTCCAGAAGCAGGGGATTCAGGTGGTCAAATCGACCCGGAACTTCCTGTTGATCATCGGCCTGGTGTCGGAAGACGGGTCAATGGACCGCCACGCCCTGACCGACTACATGGTTTCCAATATTCAGGACATCATCAGCCGCGTCGAAGGGGTTGGAGAGCTGCAGCAGTTCGGCACCCAGAACGCCATGCGGATCTGGCTGAACCCGGTCAAACTGAACAACTACCACCTGACCGCCGCCGATGTAATCAGCGCGGTGCAGGCCCAGAATGCTCAGATTTCCGCCGGCCAGTTCGGCGGCATCCCTGCCGGACAAGGGCAGCAGCTTAACGCCACCATCACTGCCCGCACCCTGCTCCGGACGACCGAAGAGTTCGACAACATTATTCTGCGCACCAACGGCGACGGTTCCACGGTCCGACTCAAGGATGTGGCCGAGAGTAAAATCGGTACGGAAAACTACGACATCCAGGCCCGCTACAAAGGCAAACCGATCGGCGGCATGGCGATTCGGCTGGCCGCCGGCGCCAACGCCCTGGATACGGGCAACCGGGTCAAAGCCAAAATGGCTGAGCTGGAGAAATACTTCCCGGCCGGCATGAAGGTGGTCTATCCCTACGACACCACCCCCTTCGTCAAGATTTCCATCGAAGAGGTGGTGCGGACCCTGTTCGAAGCGGTCTGCCTGGTCTTTATCATCATGTTTCTGTTCCTGCAGAACATTCGGGCCACCCTGATTCCGACCATCGCCGTGCCTGTTGTACTGTTGGGAACCATGGGCGTTCTTTCGGCCGCTGGCTTTTCAATCAATACCCTGACGATGTTCGCCCTGGTCATCGTCATCGGCCTGCTGGTTGACGACGCCATCGTCGTGGTCGAAAACGTCGAACGGATTATGACCGAGGAGGGATTGCCACCGCGCGAGGCCACCATCAAGTCGATGGGGCAGATCACCAGCGCCCTGTGGGGGATCGCCACCGTTCTGACCGCGGTCTTTTTGCCGATGGCCTTCTTCGGCGGCTCCACCGGCGTTATCTATCGTCAGTTCTCAATCACCATTATTTCCGCCATGATTCTCTCGGTTCTGGTGGCCATGATCCTCACCCCCGCCCTGTGCGCTACCCTGCTCAAACCGGTGGCCAAGGGCCACGTGGCGGCGGACAGCGGCTGGTTTAAGGGCTTTTTCCGCTGGTTCAACAAGTGGTTCGACTGGAGCAGAGGGAAGTATGAAGGGATCGTCGGACGCTCTTTCGGCAAACCGATCCGTTACCTGGTGGTGTATGGCGCCATCGTCGCAGCCATGGCGTTCTTCTTCCTGCGCTTGCCCACCGCTTTTTTGCCGGATGAGGATCAGGGCTTCATCATCTGCCAGATTCAGCTGCCGGCCGGCGCCACTCAGGAGCGGACCATCAAGGTCATCGAAAAGATCGAAAAGCATTTCATGGAGGAGGAAACCCAAACAGTCGATGCCATCATCACCGTATCCGGTTTCAGTTTTGCCGGGCGCGGCCAGAATATGGGCCTGGCTTTCGTCAAGCTCAAGGATTGGAGCCTGCGCAAGACTCCCGACCTGAAGTCTCCGGCCGTAGCCGGCCGGGCCATGCGGGCCTTTTCGACGATTCGCGACGGTATGGCTTTTGCCTTCTCGCCGCCGGCGGTCATCGAGCTGGGGACGGCCAACGGCTTCGACTTGCAGTTGCAGGATCGCGCCGGGCTGGGTCATGAAAAGCTGATGCAGGCCCGCAACCAGTTGCTCGGCATGGCCATGCAGAATCCCAAACTGGTAGCGGTACGCCCCAACGGCCAGGATGACTCTCCCCAGTTCAAACTGGATATCGACGACGTGCGCGCCGGCTCCCTCGGCCTGTCGCTGGCCGACATCAACAGCGTCCTCTCCACGGCATGGGGGAGTTCCTACGTCAACGACTTCATTGAAAACGGCCGGGTCAAGAAGGTCTACATCCAGTCCGACGCCAAGTACCGCATGTTGCCGGAAGATATCAACAAGTGGTACGTCCGCAACGACAAAGGCGAAATGGTGCCGTTTTCGGCCTTCTCCTCCGCCCGCTGGATTTACGGTTCGCCCCGACTGGAGCGCTATAACGGCATTCCTTCCCGGGAGATCATGGGCCAGGCAGCTCCCGGCATAAGTACCGGCGAAGCTATGCTTGAGATGGAAAAGATGGCTGCCACCCTGCCGGCCGGCATCGGTTACGAATGGACCGGCCTCTCCTACGAGGAAAAACAAGCCGGGGCCCAAGCGCCGGCCCTGTATGCCATCTCCCTGTTGGTCGTCTTCCTCAGCGTGGCAGCCCTGTACGAAAGCTGGACCATCCCCTTCGTCAACCTGCTGATGTTACCGCTTGGTCTGGTGGGGGCGGTCACCGCAGTGACCCTGCGGGTGCTGCCCAACGACGTCTATCTGCAGATCGGCTTGCTGACCACGGTGGGTCTGTCCACCAAGAACGCCATCCTGATCATCCAGTTCATCAAAGAGCAGCTGCATCAGGGGCATGAACTGGTCGAAGCCACCCTCTCGGCGGTAAAGATCAGGCTGCGGCCGGTTATCATGACCTCGCTGGCATTCTTCTTCGGTACCCTTCCTCTGGCTCTGACCAAAGGGGCGGGGGCCGCGGCCCAGAACGCCATCGGTACAGCTGTTACCGGGGGGCTTCTGTCGGCGACCTTTATCGACCTGATCTTCATTCCGTTCTTCTTTGTTATGGTGTCCCGCCTGTTTGCTAGGAAAAAACATGTCGTTGCCACCGAGCCGTTGGAGGTGCATTGATATGAGATTCAGAACAATTTCTTTACTGGCACTTTTCGTTGTTCTGAGCGGTTGTTCGACCATGGCCCCCCAGTATGAACGGCCAGCCGCGCCGGTAACCGCTGACTGGCCCAGCGGCGCAGCGTATAAAACGCCTGGCCAGCAGGCCGCTCAGGAGTTGGCTGATATCCCCTGGCAGGAGTTTTTCGTCGAGCCGCAATTGCAGTCGTTGATCACTCAGGCGCTGGAAAACAACCGCGATTTGCGTGTCGCGCTGCTCAATATCGAGCGCTCCAGAGCCCAATACCAGATCCAGCGTTCCGAGCTGTTTCCAAATTTGGATGCCACGGCGGATGCCACGGCCCAACGTGTACCCAAAGACTTGTCCAGCAGCGGAGATGCCCAGACCGTTCATCAGTACGATGTCGGCCTTGGCGTCAGTTCTTATGAACTGGATTTCTTCGGCCGCGTCCGGAGCCTTAGGGACCAGGCCCTCGAGCAGTACCTGGCAACCGAGCAGGCTCAGCGCAGCGTACAGCTCAGCCTCGTTTCCCAGGTGGCGACCAGCTACCTGAGCCTGGCCGCTGATCACGAGCGGCTGCAGCTCGCCAAGGAGACTCTGGCCAATCAGCAGGAATCCTATCAGCTCATCAAGAGCCGCTTCGAGGCCGGCGTTGCCTCGGCCCTTGATTTGTATCAGGCTCAGACCAGTGTCGATGCCGCGCGAGTCGACATTGCGCGCTATACCACCTTGGTGGCTCAGGACGAAAACGCCCTGGCTTTGCTGGTCGGGGCGCCGATTCCGACCGAACAGCTGCCCAGCGCTCTGTCGGAAAGACTGACCGCTCTGCAGGACATCACGCCCAGTCTGCCGTCTGAGGTGCTGCTCACTCGGCCCGACATCCTCCAGGCCGAGCACCAGCTCAAAGGCGCCAACGCCAACATCGGCGCGGCCCGGGCAGCATTCTTCCCCCGCATTGCCCTGACCACGTCTATCGGAACTGGCAGCGACGAACTTTCGGGGCTGTTTCAGTCCGGCTCCATGGCCTGGCTGTTCGCCCCGCAGTTTACCTTGCCGATCTTCGATGCCGGGAGCAACAAGGCAAACCTGCAGGTGGCTAAAGTCGACCGCGACATCGCCGTGGCTCAATACGAAAAAGCGATCCAGACGGCCTTCCGGGAAGTGGCCGATGCCCTGGCCCAGCGCGGCACCATCGACGATCAGCTGGCGGCGCAGCAGTCTCTCACTGACGCCAATGCTGAGAGTTACCGACTGTCCCAGGCGCGCTATCAGAAAGGGGTTGACAGTTTCCTCAACGTCCTCGATTCACAGCGCAGCCTCTACACTTCTCAACAGAGTCTGATCACGGTGCGGCTGTCGCGGCTGGCCAATCTGGTGACTCTTTACAAGGTTCTTGGTGGAGGAGCCTGACCGCAGACGGGTAAAACGACTCTCTCCTCTTAGGCCTTTATCCCTGCTCGACCAAGGATAAGTGCCACCCTCAACAGAAAGCCCCGATTCCACTGGAATTGGGGCTTTCTGCCTCATTGGGGCATTGTGCCCCGTCGTTGTGATCATAACGATTTGAAATTAAAGAGTTATTTCTGGTACAGCCGATGCACTGACAGTCTATGCCCTCCTTAGTTCTCCGGTCCGGGCCGTGGTAAAAGTCTCAAATTGTGATATGCAAATATCAGGGATTAAGCACGGGCCGGTCGGCTCATGCCATCCCCAGGGGAACCGGGAAGACGGTAGGGCGCGTCGCGAAGCGTTTTCGGTATCCAAATCGAGGTGATCTCTGCGGGGATCACGGGAAGGTCTTAGCGATGACGACATTTTCGGATGCTCCGGGAGCCCCCGGCATCCCTCCCAAGTGGACCTCCAGCGCCAAGAGCGGGGTCGGGACCTCTCTCAATCCCAACAGCCGGGTCTGGTTCACCATCAGTCACGGCATCCTCAACGAAGTCTATTACCCGCGCATAGACAAGGCGGCGATTCGCGATTTGGGGCTGATCGTCACCGACGGTCGGGATTTTTTCTCCGAGGAAAAACGTGATGCCGTCAGCCGGGAAGAATTCCTGGCCCCTGGCGTTCCCGCCTACCGGGTTGTGAACGACTGCAGGGAAGGGCGCTACCGGATCGAAAAGGAGATTCTGAGCGATTCCTGGCGGGACGTGGTTCTGCAAAAAATTCGCTTCGAGCCGCAGCAAGGAACGCTGGACGATTATTTCCTTTACGTACTGCTGGCGCCTCATCTCGACAATCATGGCTATGGCAACACCGGTTGGATAGGCGATTACAAGGGGGTCCCCATGCTGTTCGCCCAGCGCAACGGTATAGCGCTGGCCTTGGCCTGCTCGATCCCCTGGGCGGAGTGTTCAGTCGGTTACGCAGGGGTTTCCGACGGTTGGCGAGATCTGACGGCCCACCGTCGTCTAATCAACCACTACGCGCGAGCGGAAAACGGCAACCTGGCCCTGACCGGACGGGTTGACCTCGGCGCTGCCGCCGACGGTTTCGTTCTGGCTCTCGGTTTCGGCGCCAACGTAGCGGAGGCTGGGCACCGGGCTCGCGCCAGTCTCCTGGATGGTTTCCCCAAGAGCCGCCGGGGTTATCTGGGGGAATGGCAGAACTGGCAAAAGACTTTGCACGAACTGGAACCTGAGCAGCCGGGGCTCTGCCCATTGTTTCGGACCAGTACCGCCATGCTGCGCTGCCATGAGGAAAAACGTTTTCCCGGCGGCCAGATCGCCAGTCTTTCCATCCCCTGGGGATTCTCCAAGGGAGACGAAGACCTTGGGGGTTACCATCTGGTCTGGCCGCGCGATCTGGTCGAGTCGGCCGGCGGCTTGCTAGCCGCCGGTGCGGCTGGTGATGTGCGCCGTATCCTGCGCTATCTGCAGACCAACCAGGAGGCTGACGGCCATTGGCTGCAGAACATGTGGATGGACGGCACCCCCTATTGGGATGGGGTGCAGATGGACGAAACCGCCCTGCCGATCCTGCTGGTCGACTTGGCCCGCCGCGAGGGAGCACTGGATGAGACGGCCCTTGCCGATTTCTGGCCGATGGTGCGCAAGGCGGTCGGCTATCTGGTGTGCAATGGCCCGGTTACTCCTCAAGACCGCTGGGAGGAAGATCCGGGCTATGCCCCCTTCACCCTGGCGGCACAGATTGCCGCCCTGCTGGCCGGCGCCGACCTGGCGGACTTGAAGGGCGAGGATGCGCTGGCCCATTATCTGCGAGAAACCGCCGACACCTGGAATGATGCTGTCGAGCGCTGGATCTATGTCACCGACACCGATCTTGCTCGCCAGCATGGGGTGCAAGGGTATTACGTGCGCATCGCCCCGCCTGAGGTCTGCGAGGCAGCTTCCCCCCTGTCCGGCTTTGTGGCGATCAAGAACCGGCCGCCGGGCCAGAGCAGCGAACCGGCCGCCTACATCATCAGCCCCGATGCCCTGGCTTTGGTGCGCTTCGGGCTGCGGGCCGCCGACGATCAACGGATCGTTGATACCGTGCGGGTTATCGACGCTCTGCTGAAGGTCGAGACCGATTTGGGTCCGGCCTGGCATCGCTATAACGATGACGGGTATGGCGAACATGAAAACGGTTCGCCCTTCGACGGTACCGGAGTCGGCCGGGCCTGGCCACTCCTCACAGGCGAGCGGGCTCATTACGAACTGGCAGCCGGCCGCCCAGATAGTGCAAACGAGCTGCTCAGAACCCTGGAACGCTTTGCCGGCAACAGCGGACTGCTGCCGGAACAGGTGTGGGACAGCGCGGACATTCCCCAGCGCGAGCTGTTCAACGGCCGTCCCTCCGGCTCAGCCATGCCCCTGGTGTGGGCCCATGCCGAGTACATCAAGCTGTGCCGTTCCCTGGCCGATGGCCGGGTGTTCGACATGCCGCCGCAGACCGTGCAGCGTTACCAGGTCGAAGGGACCGCCTCCGTCTATCATCCCTGGCGCTTTAACCACAAATGTCGTTCCCTGCCGGCTGGCAAGGTGCTGCGCATCGAGCTGTTGGCTCCGGCCACGGTCCACTGGAGTCTAGACGGATGGAAGACGACGCAGGACAGCCGCAGCCGCGACACCGGTCTGGGGGTGCATGTGGCCGACCTGTCCACCGTCTCGATGCCACCCGGCGGAGAGGTTGTGTTTACATTTTTCTGGCCGGACGCGAACCGTTGGGAAGGGACCGATTTTAAGGTCCGGGTGGAATGAGTGACCTCGAATAAGCAAGGAGTCAACCCATGCGTATTGGTATCGCTGCCGATCACGGTGGTTTTGAGTTAAAGAAACAGTTGATTGACGTGCTGCAAAGTTGGGGGCACACGGTCACCGATTACGGCGCGGCAACCTTTGATCAGGGGGACGATTATCCCGATTATGTCGTGCCGTTGGCCCGGGCCGTGGCCTGCGGCGCGCAGGAGCGAGGCATCGCCATCTGCGGCAGCGGCATCGGCGCTTCGGTCGCGGCCAATAAAGTCGCCGGCATCCGGGCCGCCCTGGTGCATGATGTCTTCTCCGCTCATCAGGGGGTGGAGGACGACGCGATGAACGTCATGTGCATCGGTGCGCGGGTGCTCGGCAGCGCCCTGGTTCAGGACCTGCTGCGGACGTTTTTACAGGCCCGTTTCTCAGGAGCCGAACGGCACCGGCGGCGTCTCGCCAAGATTGCGACTCTGGAACAGGGCATGGACGCCGCGCCACCAGAAGGAGAGAGCAAATGACTCGACAACAAGCCGAAATCGGCATGATCGGATTGGGCGTCATGGGACGCAACCTGCTGTTGAACATGGCTGACCATGGCTTTGCCGTGGCCGGCTATGATCGCGACCCGGAAAAGGTGAAGGCTCTGGAGCGGGAAGGGGAGGGGAAAAAAGTGGCGGCGGCCGGGGAGCTGCCCGTTTTTCTGGATAGTTTGCAGCGGCCGCGGAGCGTCATGCTGCTGGTACCGGCCGGCGAGGCGGTGGATGCGGTTATTGACGAATTGACTCCTCTTCTGGCGACCGGTGATCTGATCATCGACGGCGGAAACTCCTTTTTTGCCGATACCGATCGACGCCGAGACAAACTCGAAGCGGAAGGGTATCACTTCCTGGGAGTCGGCGTGTCGGGGGGCGAGGAAGGGGCACGGCGTGGCCCGAGCATGATGCCGGGTGGCACCCGCGAGGCGTATGCCCGGGTGCAGTTTCTGTTCGAAGCGGTGGCCGCCAAGGTGGACGATGAACCGTGTGTCGCCTGGTTGGGACCGGGAGCGGCCGGACATTACGTGAAAATGGTCCACAATGGCATCGAATACGGTCTGATGCAGCTGATCGCCGAGAGCTACGACCTGATGAAACGCGGCCTGGGACTCGACAACCGCCGCCTGCAGGAGATCTACCGCGTCTGGAATCAGGGAGAACTCAACGGTTTCCTGATCGAAATCACCGCCGATATTTTCGGCCGTCGCGATGACCGTAGCGAGGCGGAGCTGGTCGATATGATCCTCGATGCGGCCCGCCAGAAAGGGACCGGCATGTGGACCTCGCAGCAGGCGCTCACCCTGCAGGTGCCGGAACCGAACATCGCACTGGCGGTGCTGATGCGCGACCTCTCCGCCCACCGCGACGAACGCTTGCAGGCCGCCGGGTTGCCGCAACCGGCCCTCCCCCCCTTCAGCGGCGACGTGCAACAGGGTATTGACGCACTGCAAGGGGCATTGAGCGCCGCTTTTCTGATGACTTATGCGCAGGGGCTGGCGTTGCTGCAAGCGGCATCGCAGCACTACAACTATGACCTGCAGCTGGAAACCGTGGCTCGGATCTGGCGCGGCGGCTGCATCATCCGCGCGGCGCTGCTGGAAGATCTGCGCGGCGCATTTCGGCGCAATCCGGCCTTGGCCAATCCGCTTCTCGACCCGCTGCTGGCGGAACGGCTGCTGCAGCGCCAGGGACAGCTGCGCCAGGCCGTGGCCCTGGCCGCTCAGCTCGGCGTCCCGGCACCGGGACTGATGGCCGCCCTGGCCTATTTCGACAGCTATCGCAGCGCTCGGCTGCCGACCAACCTGATCCAGGCCCAGCGGGACTATTTCGGCGCCCACACCTATGAGCGCGTCGATATGGCCGGCACCTTTCACACGGCCTGGAAGCAATGCTGAGGTGAACATGGAACACGTCAATCATATAGAACCGACGATATTCGTCATTTTCGGCGCCAGCGGGGATCTGACCTGGCGCAAATTGATTCCGGCCCTGCACAACCTGTTTCTCGACGGCCAGCTGCCGGAGCGGCTGGCCATTATCGGCGTCGGCCGCAAGCCGTTCAGCGATGAAGAGTTCCGCGGCCAGTTGCGCGCTGGGGTCGACCAGTTCTCCCGCCGCGGCAAATCGAACGATGAGACGTGGGGCGCCTTTGCCGCCAGCCTGGGATATTTCAGCGGCGATCTGGCCGATTCTCAGACTGGCGATGCTCTGGCCGAGCGGCTGAAAAAGATCGATACGGAATGGGGCGTCGAGGCCAACCGCATCTTCTATCTGGCCGTCCCTCCCACCCTGGTTGAGACGGTGGCCGTTCAGCTGCACAAAATCGGTCTGTGCAAGGATTGCCAACGCGACCGGCTGGTGGTGGAAAAACCCTTTGGTCGCGACCTGGCTTCGGCCCGGGCTCTTGATCGCTTGCTCACCGGCATGTTCTCCGAATCCCAGATTTATCGTATTGATCACTACCTGGGGAAGGAGACGGTGCAGAATCTGCTCGCCTTCCGGTTTGCCAACGCGCTGTTCGAGCCGATTTGGGACCGGCGATACATCGACCACGTGCAGATTACCGTGGCCGAGGCCGTGGGGGTCGGAAGTCGTAGCAGTTACTTTGAGAGCGCCGGTGCGCTGCGCGACATGGTGCAGAACCATCTCCTCCAAATCCTCTGCCTGATTGCCATGGAATCGCCTGTGTCCTTCGATGCCGACGAAATTCGCAACAAAAAGGTCGATGTATTGCGGGCGATTCATCCGATCCGCCCGGAGAAGGTTCATCATTACGCGGTGCGCGGTCAATACGGCAAGGGATATCTCAACGGCGCAGCTGTTGCCGGCTACCGCCAGGAGAACGGGGTCGATCCCGCCTCGAGCGTCGAAACCTTTGCCGCACTACGGCTGTTCATCGACAACTGGCGCTGGCAGGGGGTTCCCTTTTACCTGCGGACCGGCAAGCGTTTGGCGGCCAAGGTGTCGCAGGTCTCGATCCTGTTTCGTCCGGTCCCGCACCAGTCGTTCCCTGCTTCGGCTGTGGAAAGCTGGCAACCCAACCGCCTGGTGATCCGTATCCAGCCGGAAGAAGGGATCACTTTGCGTATCCAGGCCAAACAACCCGGCACCCGCATGTTGCTCGGCCCGGTGAACATGCAGTTCTGTTACCGGAATGCCTTTTCCACCAATACGCCGGAGGCCTACGAAACTCTGCTGCTCGATGTGATGCGCGGCGACGCCACTCTGTTCATGCGTGCCGACCAGGTAGAAAAGGCCTGGGAAGTGGTGGCGCCGGTACTGGACAACTGGTCAGCCGTGCCACCGGGGGATTTTCCCGATTATCATCCTGGCAGTTGGGGGCCCGAAGCGGCGGATGCGCTCCTCACTCAGGACGGGCGCAGCTGGTTTACACCGGTGGCGGTTGAGGATGAAGAGAAAGGACCGTCATGATTCGGGTCTTCGATGATCTGGAGAGCCTCAGTCAAGCCGCTGCCGGGCTGTTTGTCGATGCTGCGCGGCGGGCGGTGGTAGAACATGGCCGCTTCAGCGTGGCACTGGCCGGCGGGTCCACGCCGCGGCGTTGTTATGAACTCCTGAGCCGGCTGCCGTTTTGCGATCAAGTTCCCTGGGGGCAGGTGCATGTTTTCTGGGGGGATGAGCGCTGCGTCCCGGCTGACGACTCGCGCAGCAACTCCCGTATGGCCCGGCAGGCGCTACTCGACCACGTGCCGCTGCCGGCCAGGCAGATTCACCCGATGACCTGCGTCGCCGATCCTGTTGCGGCCGCCCTGAATTACCAGCAAGAATTGAAGGATTTTTTCGCGACCGGTAAGGCCTGCTTCGATCTGATCTTCCTTGGTCTTGGCGGCGACGGCCATACCGCTTCGCTTTTTCCGGGCACGGCGGCCCTTGACGAGACGCTGCGCTGGGTGACGACGGTGCACAAGCCGGGCGAGGATTTTCATCGGCTGACCATGACGGCACCCCTCATCAATCGCGCGGCACTGGTTATCTTTCTGGTCGCCGGTGCTGACAAGGCACTGATCCTGCGCAAGGTGCTGGAGTCTTCCGACCGCGACCAGCCGCTGCCGGCTCGTCTGATCAGTCCTGAACCCGGCCGCCTGGTCTGGCTGGTGGATCGGGCGGCCGGGTGCGGGACCACCAACAGTGAGCCCCGCGACCAGCTATGAGATCCTTCCGGCTGCGCCAATTCGCCCCTCTCCTCGCCCTGGTTCTGTTCGGCGCGGCCCTATGGTTTTTGCACCGTGCCCTCGGTGCATACCGCTACCACGATATCCTTCAGCAGTTTCATTCCATCCCAGCCAACCGGGTCGCCTTGGCGCTGTTTTTGACGGTGCTGAGTTACCTGGTCATGACCGCCTACGACTATTTGGCGATTGAGTACGTCGCGCAAGACGTCGAAAAGGAGAAAGTGGCGCTGGCCTCTTTCATCAGCTACGCCTTCAGTAACAACATCGGCCTGTCCCTCCTCACCTCCGGATCAATCCGCTACCGACTCTATTCGGCCTGGGGGCTGTCGGTCGAACAAATCACCAAGGTCGTCGGCTTCACCACTCTGACCTTCTGGCTGGGGATCATCAGCGTCGGTGGGGGAGTGTTCCTGGCTGCCCCGCTGGCCATGCCGGCAGCAGCACACCTGCCAGTCGCCGACGTGCGGCCGCTCGGGTTCCTCTGTCTGGCCGCCATCGCTGCTTACTTGCTGTTCGTGTCCCGGTGCCGCAAACCGTTCAAAGTGAAGGAATGGGCCTTTGTCCTTCCGACGCCGGCCTTGGCACTGGCGCAACTGGCGGTCGGCGCACTCGATTGGCTGTTGGCCGGCAGCGTACTCTACGCCCTCCTCCCGGCAGCGGCACACCTGTCCTTTTTTCAGTTGCTGGGGATCTTTCTGCTGGCCCAGCTCGTGGCGTTGATCAGCCATGTGCCTGGGGGACTGGGGGTTTTCGAGTCGTTCATCATTCTTTTCGCACCGGGAGTGTCGCCCGATACTCTGATTGGTGTACTGCTGGTGTACCGGGCGATCTATTACCTGTTCCCACTGGCCATGGCGGCGGTGCTGCTGGGTGGCACCGAAATTCTTCTCAAGAAGACTGCGGTGGCCAGTGTCGCGCGCCTGGTGGGGCGCTGGGTCTCGGTTCTGGTGCCGCAGCTGCTGGCCGCAGGTACGCTGGCGGCCGGGGCCATTCTGCTCTTTTCCGGCGCGACCCCGACCGTCCCCGACCGCCTGGAGTGGTTGCGCGCCATCCTCCCTCTGCCGGTCGTGGAGATCTCCCATTTCATGGGGAGTCTGGCCGGGGCGGGGTTGCTCATTCTGGCGCGGGGGATTCAACGCCGGCTCGACGCCGCTTATCTTTTGACAGTGATGTTTCTGGCCGCGGGCAGTCTTTTTTCTCTGCTCAAGGGGATCGACTACGAAGAGGCGCTGCTGCTGGCCTTGATGCTCGCGGCGCTGCTCCCCTGTCGGCGACATTTCTACCGGCGCGCGTCTCTGTTCAGCGAACCGTTCAGCAGCGGCTGGATTATTACTATTCTGCTGGTGCTGGTCTGTTCGGTCTGGCTGGGGATGTTCGCCTACAAGCACGTCGCCTATTCCAATGAGTTGTGGTGGCACTTCGCGCTGCGGGGCGACGCGCCACGCTTTTTACGGTCCGCAGTCGGTGCCACGACCCTGCTCCTGTTGTTCGCCTTGACCAAGCTGTTGCGGCCGGTTTCGAGCGAGGTGGCTCTCCCCGACACTGTTGAAATGGCGCAGGTGCGCGCCGTTATCGGCCAGGTGGCAGAAAGTTCGGCGAATCTCGCTCTGCTCGGCGACAAGAGTCTGCTGTTCAATGAGGCAAGGACCGCTTTTATCATGTACGCTGTGGAGGGTCGCAGCTGGGTGGCGCTGGGGGATCCAGTCGGTGCCAAGGAAGAACAGGTGGAGCTGGCCTGGAGCTTTCGCGAACTGTGCGAACGCCATGGTGGCTGGCCGGTGTTTTACGAAGTTCGGCCGGAAAGTCTGCCGCTCTATCTGGACCTGGGTCTCAGCCTGATTAAGCTTGGCGAGTATGCACGCGTGGCACTCTCCGAATTCTCCCTGGAAGGGAGTTCCCGCAGCGGGCTGCGTTATATTCACCGCCGGCTGGAGAAGGAGGGGTGCCGCTTCGAGATCGTCCCGGCTGCAGGGGTTGCTGGCCTGCTGGACGAACTCAAGGCGGTTTCCGATGCCTGGCTGGTGGAAAAGAACACCCGCGAAAAGGGCTTTTCCCTCGGCTTTTTCCAGCCCGATTACCTGTGTAGCAATCCCGTTGCTCTGGTGAGGCAAAAGGAGAGGATCATCGCTTTTGCCAACCTCTGGCCGGGAGCCGGGCGCGAGGAGCTGTCCATCGATTTGATGCGCTTCCTCCCCACGGCACCCAGCGGCGTGATGGACTACCTGTTCGTATCTCTGATGCTGTGGGGACACCAGGAAGGGTATCGTTGGTTTAATCTGGGAATGGCGCCGTTGGCGGGGTTGGAAAACCGGCACTTTGCTCCGCTGAGTCAGCAGATCGGCGCCCTGATCTACCTTCATGGTGAACATTTCTACAATTTTCAAGGGCTCCGTGGCTACAAGGATAAGTTCAATCCGGTCTGGGAGCCGCGATATCTGGTCTCTCCCGGCGGCATGGCCCTGCCGCGCATCCTGACCAACATCGCCAGTCTCATTTCAGGTGGGTTGCGTGGAGTGGTCGGAAAATAAAGAGTAGTGGTTATCAATATCAGCGCAGAGGCGAATGCAAGCCAAGCAAATATCGGCTGATCCAACGATCACAGTTTGTTTGTCTGGCGTTTATGATGTTTCTGACCAGCGGCCCGTCCGGGCCAGCGCACCGCCTTCGTATCTCATCCTGCAGCGCTGATTCTTTGGTCGACAACCTTCCCAGAGAGAGAAAAAACACTTGTAGGAATCTCTTCAGCATAACTTTCCCTTTCGTGGCGGTATCTTTTATGGGGGGAAGCGTGTATGATGAAAGAAGTATCCACTCCACCGCTCTGCTTGCAAATCACATCATCCTTCATGCCGTACGGAGATGACGTTACGGTGTGAAGCGTTTCGACGGTTGTTCTGAAACTGCCAGGAACGTCAATTTTTAGTCCCACCCCTTAAATTCCAGCGATCTCCCTGGTTTTTATCGGACATCTTTTGCTAGGAGTACTGCTATGCAAAGCACCATGCTCTCGGTCGGCGACCCGATCGAAGCTCGCTGCACCAAATGTCGCAAAAACACACCCCACACTATTCTCGTCATGGCTGAGGAAGGTCCTGCCTCCGTCTGCTGTACCGCTTGTAACGGGGAACACAAGTATCGACCGCCCACCGTCGCCAAAAAGCCGGCCGTGCGGAGGTCGGTTGATCCTCGAGCTGCCGAACGTAAAGAATGGGAGGAGCTTCGCCCGACCATGAATGGGGATGAGGCCAAGGCTTATTCCATGACCGCGTCCTACAAGGTCAACTCCCTGATTAACCACCCCATTTTCGGTCTCGGTTTGGTGCAGCGAATCGTCGGTGGGCAAAAGGTCGAAGTCCTTTTTGAGGATGGCAAGAAAACCATGCGCTGCAAATAGTGTCGTCCCTCCAGGGTCGAATCAAAGGTTTGGATCGACCAACTGCTGGGGTTGTAAAGGCCAATTGGAAAGAGACAAGTATGAAGATTTGTGAACTGTGTGAAGCTCAGGCCAAAAAGTCACGGAACGGCAAACCCCATGAACTTTTAGCAAAATTGGGTGAGGCGCGCATCTTTCAGGGGAAAAAACCGCGTGGTTTCGAACAGCAGGATTATGAATGTCTAAGTTGTAAGGCTAAATTTACCCAGAGCACCGATAAAAACGATCTGGCCTGGACTTTGTGGCAGGAGTAATTGGATCGAGGATTCGGTCAGGTTTGAGCAGATAAAGGGGGCAGTCGACAAAGTCAGCTGCCCCTTTGCTGTTTGGTCCGGACGTTTTTCGAGGACAAACCTGATTCGTGTGGATTACTGGAAGAGGCCGCCAGAATAGAGGCAATTGGGGGAGGCTTACAAGCCTTTGGGGAAGGATCTACTCTTCAGGAGATTGCTCAGGCTGTTCGGTCAACTCTTCCTGTTTGCGCTGCTTCTTTTCTTCTTTTTTGGCTTTTTTGGCGAGTTCCTTCTGCCGTTTTTCATACCCGTAATTTGGTTTTCTGGCCATCTGATTTTTTCCTTTAGGAGGGGCTTCTGCTTATAGCTTTGAGGGTTTGCGGCAAACTTTGCAGGCAGTTTTCAGGTAGAAAAAAGAGCCCCGCGAATATTCGCGGGGCTCTTTTTAACCATTTGCAAAATTTTATTTAAATTCTGCGCACGTTGGCCGACTGGGGGCCTTTTTGGCCTTGGGTGACCTGGAAGGTCACGCGATCGCCCTCGGCGAGAGATTTGAAGCCGTCGCCTTGAATTTGGGAAAAATGAACAAACACATCAGGTCCATTATCCTGCTCAATGAAACCAAAACCCTTTGCGTCGTTAAACCACTTCACTGTACCTTCTGCCATTTTTTTCTCCATATTCCCCTGTGGGAACTTTTTCCGTGTAAATCCGAACGCTCTAAAAAGAAAAAACACACGCCCAAGTGGGCCTGTGTTTTTGAGCCGGTCTGACACCTTGTCAACCCGGTGAGCGTCAAACAATTTACACAAACTTTCTTAAGTGTCGTCACCGTAACACGGCCCGAATTCCAATAGCAAGCACTAAATGCTTTTGAACAAAAAGAATTTTACAACTCGGCAGCAAGGCCGTTGTGCCCGGCTGGCTATCCGGCCTCGCTAAACGTCGAGGGATAGGTCCCGGACGCTCGGCCAGGCCGACTAAAGATTGATCAGCTTCATCATGCTTTCCGGGTCGCGCAAGCCGCTGACCACCCCATTGGGCGGCCAGCGCTTTGACTTTGTCCACAAGCCGCAGACGGTTCGAAAATTTTTTCCAGGGAAGCGGTTTCGGGCCGCTTTTGCTGAGAGATAAAACGTCCCTCCTGCCGCACAATCGTTGTAGGCAGGAGGGGCGGAAGAGTAAACGTCGGGTGTCTTACACGTGATGCATCCAACCGAAATGATCGGGGAGGCGGCCATATTGGATGCCGGTCAGGGTGTCATAGAGAAGTTGTGTGACCTTGCCGACCGTACCGCTGCCGAGGACGACCAGTTTATCCTGATAGCCGAACGCTGCCACCGGGGACACCACCGCCGCCGTGCCGCAGCCGAAGGCCTCCTGAATCCGGCCGTTTTGGATGTCGGTCAGCAACTCGTTGACGGCGATCGGTCGTTCCACCACCCTCAGGCCCAGGGTCGGGGCCAATTGCAGGATGGAATCGCGGGTGATCCCTTCGAGAAAACTCCCCGACAATGGCGGGGTCAGCAGCTGGTTATCGCTGACAAAGAAGATGTTCATGGCGCCGACCTCTTCCACGTAGCGATGCTCGATGGCGTCAAGCCACAGAACTTGGTCGAAGCCGCGCTTGGCCGCTTCCTGCCCGGCCTGCATCGATGCTGCGTAATTGCCGCCGGTTTTGGCCATCCCCGTCCCACCCGGAGCGGCCCGCACCAGTTGATCCTCTACCAGAATCCTGACCGGTTTGAAGCCGGAGGCATAATAGGCGCCGACCGGAGAGAGGATAATGCAGAAGCGGCATGTCTGGGCTGGCTTCACCCCCAATGCCGCCTCGGTGGCAAACATGAAGGGGCGGATGTAAAGGGAGGTGTTTGAGGCGCTCGGGACCCAGTCGCGCTCCAGCCGGACCAGTTCGTTCAGGCCGGCGAAGAACAGGTCGGCCGGCAGTTCGGGGAGCGAGAGGCGGATTGCCGAACGGTTCAGGCGTTGCAAGTTTTTGTCCGGCCGGAACAGGGCGATATCGTCATTCTGCCAGCGATAGGCTTTGAGCCCTTCGAAAATCTCCTGGCCATAATGCAGAACCGCGGCCGACGGTTCGAGGGAGAAGGGGCCGTAGGGGACGATCCGCACATCGTGCCAGCCGAGTGTCGTGTTCCAGTCGGCTACCAGCATGTGGTCGCTGAAATGTTTGCCGAAGCCGAGCTGTGTCGGTTCGGTGCATTTAAGTTTCTTCTCTGTCTTTGGCCGTTGTTCGATTCGGATGTCCATACCGGTCTCCAATTGCGTTGTTTATCGTGGAGTTATCTTACGTCCCACATTGATGACCGTCTAACGCCGTTAGGACAAAGATGAGCTTGAAACGGTCATAGGAGGACAATATACTTAAGCCATGTTCAAAGAACTCTCTCCGACAGAAACCCAACAAGAACTGGAAGCCAAAGGGATCGGCACTTCGGTCCTGGAGGCGTTTGCCTACCTGGACAGCGACCGGCACATTCGCTACGACTGGCATGCCCATGCCCGGCATCAGCTGATGTACGCCTTTTCCGGTACCCTGCGGCTGGAGGCGGACAACGGCACGTTTCTGCTGCCGCCGCAGCGGGCCGCCTGGATTCCGGCCGGCGTCAGTCACCGCACTACGCTGCATAACGTGCTGTCCGGCTCGGTTTTCTTCGATACAGCGCTGGTCGCGTCGGAGCAGACGGGAATCCGCATCATCTCGGCGGCGCCGATTGTCCGGGAGATGGTCCAGTATGCCCTGCGCTGGCCGCCGGGGCGCGAACCCGGCGATCCGCTGGCGGCGGCCTATTTCAAGACGTTGGGATTATTGTGCGCGGAGTGGATCAAGGAAGAGATGCCGTTTCGCCTTCCCGCCGCCAAGACGCGGCAAATCGGCGCGGCCATGGACTACACTCTGGACAAGCTGGACAGCGCCTCGCTGGAGGGTGCGGCTGGCGCTGCCGCCCTGTCGCCGCGTCAATTCCGCCGTCGTTTTCAGGCGGAGAGCGGCATTGCCTGGCGGCAATTCCATCATCAGGCGCGCATGTTGCGGGCCATGGAACTGCTGGTCTCTCCCCAATCCTCTGTCACCGAGGTGGCCTATGCGGTCGGCTTCAACAGTCTGAGCGCCTTTGCCAAAAGTTTTTACCGCTTCACCGGCCAATCCCCCAATGAATTCCGCCGCAGTGGGAGTTCCAATCTCCGTCTGCGTCAATGAGACTGGTGACGGCGAGCGTGACGCGGATTCCTAAAAAGTAAGTCAGAAAAGTCCATCCTCTCCATTGACAACCTCGCCAGTCTTGCCAGACTTTCATAAATTAATCCGCTACGTCTTTCCAATCCATAGCCTCATGGAGGTCAAACCATGACAATACGGCGCGAAATCGAATCGAAATTGAAAGGGGAAACCCTGGTCCGCAAGGGGATGAAGCGCGGTGTTGATGGGGCCACCCCGTTACGCCTCGTTCCCGATCTCAACGTCGTCAAAATCGGCGGCCACGGTATCATCGACTATGGCCGCGAAGTGGTTCTGCCCCTGATGGAGGAGTTCGGAGAGCTGTCGAAACAATACAAGCTGCTTATCGTAACCGGCGGCGGGGTTCGTGTTCGGCACATTCTCGACATCGGCATTGATCTCGGCATGCCGACCGGAGTGCTGGCTGAACTGGCCAGCAAAATCAGCGAGCAGAACGCCGAGATCGTCACTCTGCTGCTCTCCAAGTGGGGTGGCTCACGGGTCAAAACCGGCGACCTGCTTGATCTTCCGACTCTGCTCCATCTCGGTTTACTTCCGGTCATTCACGGGACTCCCCCCTACGGACTTTACGAACATCCGCCGGAAACCGGCCTTATCCCTCCACATCGTACTGATACGGGAGCGTTGTTGATGGCCGAAGTCTTGGGGGCAAAAACCTGCATTCTGGTTAAAAACGTCGATGGGCTGTTTACCGAGGACCCACGCATCAATCCCCAGGCAGACTTGATAGAAGACATCACCGTGGATGAGCTGATCAAGCTCGATATGGAGGATATGGTTTTAGAGCGCAAAATGCTTTACCTGCTGCGGGACATGGTCAATGTCAGGGAAATTCGAATCGTTAACGGGCACCAGAGGGGAAATGTTGAAAAGGCCATCAAGGGGGACAAGGTAGGAACATTGATTCGTGTGTAACCTGTTGTTTCATCGAAGAAAGGGTGTATTATGAAACTATAGCCCTCCGCAATAATGCATGGAGGAGCACAGGAAAGGAGGCACCCTTTCATGGCAACGAAGACAGGTAAGATCTTTTATCGAGAACGAGGCAAGATTGTCGATGGGGCGCACCAGCCGCGCTACATATTGGTGGCTGTTGCGGACCTCAACCTCAAGGTCTACGGGCAGCATCTGCGGATGTCTGAACTCAAACACATCGCCGAAGAGGTCGGCGCGGAGTTGATTCATCTACGGCGTGGACCGAAACACCAGTCGGAGGAGGCGACGGAAGACTGAATTCGGCTGGTTGAAGTCCGGGTAAAGAAAGAGGAGGTCGTTACAAAACGGCCTCCTCTTTTTCATGTCTGCTTCATCTGGCAAAAAGTCGCTTCAAACTCTTTTCAGGAAAGGTTGCCGCCACCGCGATTCTGGAACCTTTCAAGGTTGCGCTGGTAGGCCTTGATGTTGTTGTAGCCGCGTTCGCCGAATGGCTGCAGTTTTTCCAGCCAGAGCAACTCAAGCTCCGCCAATGCCTTCTCAATGTTGCCCTCTGCTGGAGGTCTGTCCAGTACGGCGAGGACGCTGAATTCGAAATTGTTTGCGCCATACTGATCCAGATCCTGCTGCAGCTCCCGGCTGAAGACAACCTTGCCCATTTTCAATTGAAACAGGCGGCTGTTGCGTTCCCCCTCCAGGTTGCGGCTGGTCGCGACATAAATCTTGCCGTTGGCCTTATTGCGGATCTGGAACACCCCCATATCCGGGGCATTCTGTTTGTAGATCCGTTTTATTTCGCTTCTTGAATTCTTCTGCGTCATACCCCCCGAACCTTTCTTTGGGGCTGCCGGAAGGGCAGGTGGAATCCCTGGTTCAACCGATTTTTGCTCGCGCCAGTAGGTCGATCCCTCGCGGCGAATCAAACCCTCATCGACCAGCAGGCGGCGGATGGTGCAATAGTCATCGAACAGAGGCATGATCATGCTCGTCACCTCCTGCTCGCTGTAGCGTCGCTCCGCCTCGAAACACAAGGCGAACCGCCCCAGCACGATGAGGCGTTTCTTGTGCTGTGCCGGTAACTTTTCCAGTCGGCCATGGCGGAAAAATGAGTCCAGGACCTTACGCTGATATTCCTCCATGCGTGAGTCCTGCAGCTCCCTGGCGACCGGGGTCGCGGTGACGATTTCTCGCAAGGTGGTGTCGAAGATGGCATCATTGGCGCTGATGATCACGTAATACTGCTCTTTGCGGCTGCTCACCAGACCGGCCTGTTCCAGCTTGCGCAGATGGAACGACACGGTGGAGGGTGCCAAGGCATGGCGTTTGGCCAGCTCTTCAACGTATTGGGAGCGTTCCAGCAGAGAATTGATAATGGCCAGCCGTGACTGGTCGGCAAGGGCCTTCATGATGGCAAGGCTCTGGTCTGTTTGCATTGGTTGCCTCCCGATTCGATATCTATCGAATCAAAATAGTCGAGCGGGTGGGCTGATGTCAATCTATTTTTATGGTTGTCGAAATAAAAGTGGATGGGTTTGCACCTTGGGGTGAGCCTGCAAAGGTTTGACTTTCCCGATAATTGCAGTTATCAAAAGACCATCTGCTGTTTGTTGTTTTCTTGTGAGTTGGGGGGAGTTCGATGGGAGAGTGAGCCCTTTTTCATCTCGTAAAGCCGTTTGACCGGAATATATCCGGCGGGCGGCTTTTTCATTTGAGGGAATGACAAGATTCCCTGACTTTAAATTCTTATGAGGGAGAATCTGCACATGAAACGATCGAAGTTTTGGATGGTGGTTTGCGGCTTGGCGTTCCTGCTCTGTGCCCAGCTAGCCTCGGCAGCAGACCAGGGGGGGTATATTGCCTTTCACGGAGGGCTGAATGGCGTCGACGACATGGATTTTGGCGCGGCCGAGGTCTCGTACGATGACGGTTCCATGTTCGGTGTGGCCGCTGGTTATGATTTCGGCTGGTTCAGGCTGGAAGGGGAATTCAGTCTTCGCCAGAACGATGTCGATGGATTCAAGCTGTTCGGGGTCAACGAGAGCAGCTCCGGGGAAGTCACCCTGACCGCAATTATGGTCAATTTCTTTTTCGAGTGGGATAACAGCACTCCTTTGATCCCCTACGTCGGGATCGGTCTCGGGGCCGGAAAGTTGGATTTCGACAACGTTTCTGGGGGAGGCTGGGAAATCGAGCTCGACAATGAATGGGGAGGGGCTAGCCAGATCATTCTGGGGTTGGGCTATGATCTCGGCAATCGTTGGCATCTTTACACGGATGTGCGCGGCGTTGCTGTCGAGCTGGCTCCTGACTATGACGAGGATGACGACAACGACGATGATGATTATTTTGCCACGACCCTGACTCTGGGTGCCCAATACCGGTTTTAACCCTTCTTTTTACGGCAGGTTCGGTATTCACCGAGCCTGCCGCTCTCCGTCCATCCCCCAACCGAACCTCTTCTGAAGCCTGAAGAACCCCTATCTCTTAGCTCGTTTGTTGTCCTGGTCTGTCCGAATCAAAAACATTTCGCATTTGAAAAGTCGCTATTTATTTGAATTTTCTTGTGTATTGATACAATGAATACAATCAGGAAGGGAAGAGGGGCATGGACCAATCTGTAACCCTGCATCTGTTGGCCTATGTAGGACTTTTGCTGCTGCTGAGCTATGCCGGCGGCAAGATGGCGAATCACTTTTCCTTTCCGCGCGTCACGGGCTATCTTGTCGCCGGGATTATCCTCGGCCCCTCGGTCAGCGGCTTGTTCCCAGCCAGCGTGGTTCGCGAAGATCTGTCGATTGTCACCCAACTTGCCCTGGCTGTGATCGCTTTTTCCGTCGGCGGTTCCTTGCATCTTGGCCAGCTCAAAACTTTGGGGCGGCAGATCCTGTGGACGACCCTCACTGAAGCGGTCGGCGCCTTTATCCTGACCGCGGCGGTATTGGCCGGTATCCTCCCCCTCTTACAGGGAGTCGGTTATTCCTCACCTGAGTTCATCAGCCGCTATCTACCTCTGGCCTTGATCATCGGTGGCCTTTGCGCTGCGACAGCACCGGCCGCAGTCTTGGCCATTGTGCATGAATATCGGGCGCGGGGGCCACTAACTTCCGTTTTGCTGGGCGTCGTCGCTCTCGATGATGCCCTTGCCGTCATCTTTACCTCTCTGACCCTGGAGTTCTTCGGCAACCACGCCCATTTAACAGACCTGACCTGGCGTAACAGTCTTCTTTCCCCCCTATGGGATATTGCCTCGGCGCTGTTACTGGGGCTCGGCTTGGCACTGGCCCTGAGCGGGTTGTTCCGGTTTGTGACCCGGCGTGAATCGCTGCTCAGCGTAGCGCTCGGCACAGCCCTGCTGACCGGAGGGCTGGCCGTTACCTTCCACGTTCCCTTTTTATTAGCCTGCATGGCACTCGGTTTTGGCGTGGCCAATTTTGTCCATCGGCAGGAAGAGCTGTTTTCTGCCGTGGAAGGGATCGAGGAACCTCTGTTCGGGGCCTTTTTTCTGTTGGCAGGGGCCCATCTTGATTTTGGAGCGATCAAAGTCGCAGGGATCATCAGTCTGCTGATAACCGTCGGACGGCTTTCCGGGAAACTGGTGGGGACGCAATGTGGTCTCTATATTTCCGGAGCGTCTGCAACGGTTCGTAAATACCTGGGGTTGGCATTGCTCCCCCAGGCGGGGGTAGCAATCGGTTTGGTGCTGGAGGCGAGATCGGTGCTGGGGGTATCCCCGTGGACCGAGATTATGGTCAGTGGGGTCTTAGGAGCGGTCATTATCAATGAACTGATCGCCCCCCCCCTGGTGCGATACTCTCTGTTGAAGGCCGGCGAAGCGACAGTGGAAGATTAATCAGTCGAGAATGGGGGGAGGATGACGAAAATAGCTGGAGAGCGAGCGGATTTCACTATTGCCGAATTGGTTGAAACATCAGGCAAGCGCTCTCTGCCGGTCATTCAGAAGGAATCCAGCGTGGATGCGGTGATCAAGGCTTTTGCAGAATCGCTTCACACGCGGGTTCTTTATGTTCTGGACGACGAGAGGCGGTTGGTGGGGATTATTTCCTTGGGGCAGCTGGTACGGCATGTTTTCAGCGCTTATCATGAACCGTCGATCCACCCTCGCAGGCTGATAAGTTTGATCGCCACGGAAACAGCAGGTGATTTGATGCGCAACGAGACGGTTTCAGCCGGGCTCGATGAACAGGTCTCGGAGGTGCTACATCGGATGATTCACGCTAACGTCAAGGAAGTCGCTGTGTTAGACGAGGAACGGAGGATCGTTGCCGATTTGACAATGGTCGACTTTCTGCAAAGTTACGAAGAGGAGGAGTGAATTAGGACCTGCGTCGGTCCAGACTCCGGTACTGGATCGCTTCGGCGAGATATTTGTCATTCCTGGCAGCCTGGATGTTATATAAAATTTTAAAAATCAGATGATTGAAAGAATCCCCCGCGGAACCTCTCGGGGGATTTTCTTTTGGCCGAAAAACATCAAGGCACTCTACCATCCTGACAGCAGCCCCTTGGATTCGGTTCGTAATTGCTAAGAACAGGCTGATTTTCATGAGTTTTACTGCAGGGGAGCAAAATGATGAAATTTATTTGACATGATAATGCCCATATGACACTATAATGTCAATGTCGAGGGATGCTCCCGCCAAGGATGCCGGCAACACCCCACCTCAGGCTAGGCCAGCAACACTGCAATTTCCCAATTTTATTAAGAAGGAAACGATTTATCTATCGGCTCAGCGCTAAAGCGCTGCGTTTAAGGTCGGTGGTTCCGACATTCCAACCGGGTTGACCCCACCAACTGGGCAACGGCCACTGACGGAGCCGATCAAACCGCAGGTTTTGGACTTAGGAGTAATTCTCAAGTCTGCTGACCATGGATAAATGACCCGGAAAAGGATGAAGAAAAATGACCGCAACCAAGGGTACGGCGGAAAAAATCAATCAGCCAGCAGCGGCTTCACCAGGGATCATCATTGCCGAGACGGCCCTCAGGCTGCGGCAGCTGCTGGAGCAGGATCTGAACGGACTAACCGTTGAGCGGCTGATCGTCGGAGTCTTTTTTGTCGGGATCAAGCTGTCCAACGGCAGCGGCGGAGTCGCTTACACCCCCCCGGAGATGATCGACCGAGCCAGTCATCACATCCTCAAAGAGCAGACGACCCGCTTCAAAGGGCTGCCGGTTGCGGACATCCTGGCGGATAGAATTTGCTCACCCTTCGCCGAAATCATCCGCCTGGCAACCATGAACGCCCTCTCGGTCGCCTTGTTTCGGAGCGGACGTTACGCCGTAGCGTACGACGCCGATCTTTCCGCACTGCAATCGCTGTATGCAGGGCGCAGGGTGTGCCTGGTCGGTGCCATCATACCGCTCCTCAAGAAAATGAAAGAGATCATGCCGACGTCGGTCGCCATCATCGACAAGAAAGATGCGACCAAACAGGAAGCGGATGCCGGCTGGGGCACGTTTTATCCGCCGGAACTTTTACCGGAACAACTAAGCCAATGCCAGACTGCCATTTTCACCGGGGCGGCTGTCGCCAACGGCTCGATCGAGGAATTGCTCGGTTATACCCCGCCCGATGCGGCGATCGCCGTAGTCGGGCCCAGCGCCGGCTTCATCCCTGACGCCATGTTTGCCCGCAATGTGGCAATGGTCGGGACATCGGTTGTGACCGAAGCCGACGCAGCGCTGGAGATCCTCGGCGAAGGGGGGGGCGGCTATCATCTTTTCGGAACCTGCATGAGGAAGCTGAACGTTTTCAATCGTGAACGATTGCGGCAACTCGGACTCGATAACTCTTGATAGGGACAAGGACATTTATGACGGCTCAGTATAAGGACCACCCTGAGGACTATGAGGCATTGCTCCAGATTTCCGGAGCATTTCACGGCGATGTCTGCACCGGCATTGAGATCGGCACCCGCATGACAATGAGCGGCTTGAAGCGAATCGGCATTACCGACCCGACCGGCGCGGATCGTAAAAAGATCATCGTCTTCGTCGAGATCGATCGCTGCGCCACCGATGCAATTATGGCATTGACCGGTTGCCGTCCGGGGAAGAGAACGATGAAGATCCGCGATTACGGCAAGATGGCTGCGACCTTTATCAACCTGGAGACGGGGAAGGCGGTCAGAGTGGCGACGAAACTGAAAAAGCGCTCGGCCGAGGACAAACTGCCCGATTTCGCCAACGCGGCAGAGGATGAGCTGTTCGAGATCAGCGCGGTCGAGGTGCCGCTGCGCCCGGAGGATATGCCGGGGAGGCCGTTGCGACGGGTTTCCTGCGAGCAGTGTGGAGAGGGTGTGATGGATGGTCGGGAAATCGAGCAGGACGGGAAAGTGCTGTGCCGCTCGTGTTTTGAAAAGGCGGACTATTATCAGGCGCTGAGCCTTGAGAGCTGCTGAGACTTCTTTTCTTCGATAGTGGTCGAATATCAGCTGAACAGCCATGTGGCGGGAGAAGGGATGATGATAAAGGACGTACAGAGTTACGATCGGGTGGCTCTCGAGGTCAATGCCCCTGTTTATACCTATTATGCCGGCAAGATTCTCGAGAAAACCGGCATCCATAAAGGGGTATGCCTGGATGTCGGCTGCGGCGGAGGGTATCTGGGACTGGCCTTGGCGGCCATGACGGAACTCGAGTTTCTGTTTCTCGATCAGTCTGTGGAGATGCTGGGCTGTGCCGCGAACAACATCAAGCGGTTTTCTCTCGAGAGCAGAGCCCGGACGGTCAACGCTCCTGTCCAAAATATTCCTCTGCCGGATAATTCCGTCGACCTGATCGTCAGCCGGGGTTCAGTTCCTTTCTGGGACGAATTGACGGCCGCCTTCAGCGAGCTGTATCGCGTCCTGAACCCGGGAGGACGAGCGTATATCGGCGGCGGCATGGGACCACCCGAACTCAAGGCGGAACTGCAGGAGAAGGCCCGCAAATTCGATCCGACCAGGGAATATGGACACCCCCCGTCGATTCCGCGCCGTGACAGCGGGGTTTATGAAGGCGCATTGGCCAGCGCCGGAATAAAGGTCTTCTCGGTCAACCGCGGCGATGATGGGACCTGGATTGAATTCGGCAAGGAATAGGCAGAAGCACAGCCTTGGTCGTTAACCGAACGGTTTTTTGCAAGGGAAGAAAAATGCGTTGTCATTATTGCGAATGGCGTTGTGACCTGACAGCGGACCGCTATGGCCGTTGTCGCATGTATTATGCCGAGAGCGGCGAGATTCGGGAGCGGTTTCCGGATCGCTGGAGCACCTACGAAACCGTCAGGATTGAGTCGACGCTGTTCTATCATGTGCATCCCGGCAGTCAATGCCTGATAATCGGGACCAGCAGCTGCAATTTTTCCTGTAAGTACTGCTCGAATGCCTTTGTCGCCAAACAGGACCCGGCCCTGCTGCAGGACAAGATGTATCACCTGTCGGCGCAGCGGTTGGTGGCGTTGGCCAAGAAGCTGAACTGCGCGAGTATTGTCTTTAACGTTAACGAGCCGACGGTTTCTTTGCTGAGCCTGCAACGCCTGGCGGAGCAGGCCCGTACCGCGGGCATCGCCCTGGGTTGCTTGACCAATGGCTACTGCACGCCGGAGTCGGCCGACCTCATGGGGTCGATCTTCTCTTTTTTCAATATCAGCCTCAAAGGTCTGAGCGGCCAGTTTCATCAGCAGTACATCGGCATCCCTTCCGTAGCTCCGGTGCTGCGCACGATCAGGACCCTCGCCGAGCATCACCATGTCGAGATCACCACTCCGGTGATCGAGGGCGTGAACGATCACGAGCTGGATGAGATCGTCGCGTTCATCAGCAGTGTCGACAATGAAATCCCCTGGCACGTTCTGCGGCTTCTGCCCGAAGACCGCATGAAAGGGGCCGCCTATCCGAGCATCGAGGCGATCAATGCGGGGTTGGAGACGGCCCGCCGAACGATTCCTTATTTGTATTTCCATAATTTTGTCGGTTCGGACTGGGTCAATACCCTCTGTCCGAACTGTTCCACTCCGGTGATTGAGCGTTTCAGCCTCGGCTGCGGCGGTGATCAACTGCAACAACTGAAACTCGAAGACGGCCGCTGCCGCCAATGCGCCCAGCCCATCAACCTGTATGAGGGAAGCTATGGGAACTGACCCTGTGACCAATACCAGCGTGGCGATCATCGATGCACGGCAATGGCAGAACCAGTTCGACCTGAAAAGCGGAGCCAAGTCGGATCTGACCAGCGACGCTATCCGGCTGATGCGTGACACCCTGGCCCGCCATCCCTATCCCGGCGACCTTGAAGGAGGGAGCAATCGCTGGGTCACGGAAACCGCTCTCGATCTGTTGGAGACGTATCAGCCCGATTTCATTCTGCTGACCTACGCCGAGCAGTATTTCACAAGCCGGGTCGCAAACCTGACAGAGGAAGAAAAGGCGCTCATCATGTTGGAGCTGCGCCTCGAAGTGGAGACGTTTATCGACCGGTCAGGGGTGACGCCGATCATCGTTGGGCGGGGCGGGGTTATGCCGACTCAAGGTTTCATCGACATCAGCAGCCTCGACGGCCTCGGCGTGGCGCCGCACTGGTCGGCCAGGTATGCCGGCATCCATGAGCCGACTCCGCGGGATCTCGATTGGCTGCAAAACCATCCGCAGGTGGCCAGGGTGGTGGCGAAAGAGTCCTACCAGCGGCTGTTTCGCGAGGAACCGCAGGAACCCGAGATATTCTCCGACTATCTGCTGGTGGCGCAACCGGGATACGCCTTCAAGGCGCTTGGTTGCACGATGCGCAAACCGGCGATGGTGCCTGCGGCCGGGCCGGAGCTTCCCTGTCTGGGCCCTGATGAGCCGGTTGCAGAGCTGACCGGTATTCGCCAGGTCATAGATACGGGCCTGCGGCAGGGGAAGCGGATGGCTCTGATTCTGTTGGAAGGGGTCGGGGTCGAAGACTTTCCCTGGTCGTTCGCGCCGTGCACCAACACTCTCGATTGGTTCTGTTACGAACCGGGCGACGCTCAGTTGCTGGCCATCACCTCCGGGCGGCATCGCCTGCATGAATATCCGCCCGGCTATCTGTTCTATGTGCGCGAACACAGGAACAACCTCTATCCGCTCTCCGGCTACTTCAAGGCGCTCCCCGGCGGCACGATCGGAGACGATTACCTTGGGCGCAGCATCGCCGTGGGCAACAAAAGCATGGCGATGCACATGGTGGCCGGAGCGGACCTGTGCATCGAATGTTTTTCGCGCAACCACTTCAACCAGGGGACATTAGGCGTTGTCCACCGCCATGACAAATTTTAACGAGGCGGTGGTCGCCAAGTCTGGGGGGCGAGCGACAAACAGCCTCGCTGCAACCTAAGTACAAAAGATGAATGACGAGACGACAATTGGGAGGCAGCTCAATGGAGGTCTTGGTTATGGGTTCTCAATGATGTGAATGCCGCAGTGAATTACCGGCCGAGGCCGGTCCCGTGGAAACTGAACGGTAATTTTTTATTGAATGCAGACAGGAGTTTTTCATGGCTCGCAAATTCATTTCGTCGATTTTTTATTTGCATCTGTTTTTGTTTTTGGCCGTTGAATGCGCACTGGCGGCGGACATGGCGGAGACGGACAGTTCCACTCAGCAGCTGGAATCGATGACGGTCGTCGATGAAGCGGAATCTCAGCGCCCGGCGTTACAGCCGGACAGTCTTTTGAACCCCTATCGCGTCGAAGCGAGCAGCAAGGTTGGCAACGAGACTTTTACGGCCGAGGACATCAAGAATCTCAATCCCAGCGATGTCTATGATCTGCTGAGCAAGGCCACAGGTGTCAACATTACCTATCAGGGGCGCAGAAATCCGTTTTTCGTCAGCATCCGGGGAGGTGGCAGTTTTACTTACATCATCGACGGGGCGGTTCTACCGAGTTCAGCCAATCGGATTCTCTACAAATTTCCGGTTGCGGCGATTGAGCAGATGCAGATTGTCCGCGGTTCCACCACACTGACTTTGGGGCCGTCCATCAATATCGGCTCGTCCAGTTCCGGTTCCGGACTCAATACCGGTTTCATCATTATCCGGACCAAACAGCCGCAAAAGACCCAGGCGATTCTGGCCGCCTCGATGGAAAAATCCAAAGGTGGACACCCTGTGGCGTCCGATGAAAGTCTGTATGTCGGTACTGATTTGGGCCAGAAATCAAATTTTAACGGCTATCTGGGCGGAATGATCGCCAATATGAATCGCCCCAGCAAGGATTCCTGGTTCGATGGTCGCAGCGGTACCAGCGGTATGGCCAATACCGGGATAAGCGCAGGAAAGTTCAAATTGAACCTGATGTATTATCGCGATTCCGGTGACTTCGAGATGCAGCGGGGGGTGCAGAATGACGGCACTCTCTCGGATATGAAATGGTACTATGACCCGCTGAAAACCACGATTTATTCAGCGGATATGGCCGTCCAGTGGAGCCCCAATCAGACGACTCTGCTGAACCTGTTCAAGGTGGAATACGATCAGCAGGAGTATGTGAGCTCCTTTTCTTCCTCAACGACGACAGAGAGAGACGAGTACGAGGAGGAGACCCGTGGTTTAGGGCTGCGGCATAATTTCCGCTGGAATGACACCCTACTTCAATTGGGCGGACAGTGGTCTAAGAGTGAAGGGTCCGGACCCAACCTGAGCAGCGGTTACAACAAGTACGATACAACGGTCGTCGGCTGGTCGGCCTCTGTCGAGCAGGCGTTTCTTGATGGAACCCTGGTTGTCGATGCCGGCTATCGGCGCGACCAGAAACATATCGACAACTCGAGTACCAAGGCGGTGAACGATGACGCCAACAACGACGTCGACATGGCCCCTGCAGATATCATCGCCGCCGGGCTCCACTGGCAGTTCACCGATACTTATGCGTTTGATGGCCGCTATTTCTACGGGGACCAGGGGACTGCGGAAGATTTCGATATGCTCCTGCAGGATGGCAGTGATCCCGACGCCGAGAAGCAGAGACGCATCGAACTCACTCTGTCGGCGGATTATTTCGACTGGTTTCGGCCGGCCGTGACCTGGTTTGACGTCGACATCAAGAACGCCAAAACCGCCACCGGGAATACGTACACAACGGGTTCGGGAACCTATTACTACTATACGCAATCGGACGAGTTGCGCAGAGGTCTTGAATTCCTGGTCCAAGGTGAGGTCGCTCGCAGCACCAGTTATCGAGTGAGCTGGACTCGGATGATTGACAATGAGACCGTATCCGCCGGCGTGACGGCTGACGGCAACGGAACGTCCGATCCCAAAAATCTCTATTCTCTGATGCTGACCCAGCCTTGGCGTGCCTACCGTTTTAATTTATCGGTCAAAAAAGTCGACTCCTGGGGAGCGTCTGCCGATACCGAAGTCGGTGGATACACCAAAGTCGACGCCAATATTCAACGTGACTTTTTCATTAAAGACAAATTGCTGACCGTGACCCTGTACGGACGGAACCTTGGCGACAAACATTACGTGACCATGTACAGATCCGGGCTGGGTGGTTGGCCGGATCGAGGTTTGACAGTCGGGGCGGGATTTTCTTTGACCTTTTAAGCTTGGGCAAAATCTGGGAGGTTTACGGAAATGAAGAGACCGGTCGGTACTTTGATGGAGAAGAAGAAAACATACCGTTGGTTTTTGGTGTTTAGCATTACTTTGATTCTAAGTGGATTGCTGATGGGAACTGCTGCAGCACGTGAGATTTTCGATATGGCTGGCCGTAAGGTGACGATTCCGGACCGGATCAGCAAGGTTTATGTGCCGTCACCCTACGGCTCCTATCTGATCTATTCCATCGATCCGTCATTGCTGACTGTGTTCAATGTCCCCACCGACAAGGAAGCGCAGAAATACCTGAATAAGGCCGTTCTGGACTTGCCGAAGATGAGCCGGCCGCAGCCGGGGCAGAAGCCCGATTTCAGCCCGGTCCTGGCGCAGCATCCCGACTTCGTGCTGATGTGGACCACTGATAAAGCCAACGCCGATCCGGAAAAGGGGCGCTTCGCCGAGGTGCTGAAGCAGCTCAAGCTGCCGGTGGTCTATGTGGTGGCGGAAAGCCTGGCGTCTTATCCCGATATTTATGACTTCCTCGGAGGCATCCTGGGGCGGCAGCAGCGCTGTCAGCAGTTGGGTCAATACTGTCGGCAGGCCTTGCAGGACGCGGCGAAGATCGTCAGCAGCGTCCCGCCGGAGCAGCGGCCGTCCGTTTATTTTGCGGAGGGTGCGGACGGCTTGCAGACGGAATGCGACGATTCGATCCATGTCGAAACCTTCAAACTGCTCGGCGACACCAATGTGCACCGCTGTCACACCTCGAACCATCGCGGCTTCGAACCCGTCTCGTTTGACCAGGTCGCGGCGTACGATCCGGATCTGATCATCGCCCAGGACGCGGATTTTTATGAGCGGGTGGCAAGCGCGGCCGATAACAACTGGCAGCAGCTGAAAGCTGTCGGCAAAGGCCGCTTCCATTACATCCCCAAAGAACCGTTCAACTGGTTTGACCGGCCGCCGTCGTTCATGCGGATTTTGAGTCTCAAATGGCTGCTGAGCGTGATGTATCCTGATCAATATCCGGGAGATTTTGCCCAGGAGGCAAAGGAGTTCTATCATCTTTTTCTCGGCGTCGATTTAACGCCGGAGGAAATACGGCAGGTCATGAAACAGTAATTTCCCGGGCGGATTGACAGGAACAGACGAGATCAGCCTGGAGAGGAATTTTTTCGGAGCATTTATGAACTTTATTCTACGAACGCTATGCGGATTGCTGCTGTTTGTTGTGGCCTTTGGGAACGGTCCGGCAGAGGCGCGCCAGATCGTCGATATGTTCGGTCGTAATGTGACCGTTCCCGACAAGATCCAACGAGTCTACGGCACGTCGCCGATTGCCACCTACATGGTCTATTCGCTGAATCCGGAGCTGGTGGTCGGGCTCAATTCGCCCACTTCCCAGGACGCGAAACCCTACTTGCGGCCGGAGTACCTGGCGCAGCCGGTCATCGGCGGCTGGTTCGGCCAGGGCAAGGTCTCCAACCTCGAGGTCCTTTTGCAGGTCAAGCCGGACATCATTCTGATCTGTACCTGGAGCCGCTCCGCGATCAACGAGAAAATCGAGAAGGCTCTCGAGCCTTTCCATATCCCGATCGTCTACGCCTACTTTGAAAAACTGTCCGAATATCCGGACGCCTACCGGTTTTTGGGACATCTGTTCAACCTCGAAGAGCGCGGCGAACAACTGGCGGCGTATTCCCGGAAAATCTTGGATGACTCGGCTAAGATCCGGGCCGGCTTGAAGGCAGATGAGCATTCGAGAATTTATTACGCGGAGGGGCCGAAAGGGCTGCAGACCGAATGCGACAGTTCAATTCATTCCCAGCTCATTACCCTAAGTGGCGGTAGCAATGTCCACAAGTGTAATGATAGCAACCCGCATGGCTTGGTGACCGTGTCGATGGAGCAGATTTTACACTATGCGCCGGAGGTGATCGTCACCCACGACGATGAATTCTTTGCAACGGTGCGGACGGATAAAAAATGGCGGGCGATCAAGGCCGTGCAAACCGGGCGGATTTATAAAATCCCCACCCAGCCTTTCAACTGGTTCGATCGCCCCCCGTCGTTCATGCGCTTACTCGGCCTGGAATGGCTGCAGAATGTGCTTTATCAGCAGCCGACTACGGATGAACTGATCGCGGAGATACAGAATTTCTATCGTGTCTTCCTCGGCGTGGAGCTGTCGGCCGCTGAAGCGCAACAGCTGCTGTCTCCATGAAAAGAACCGGCGTCATCGTCATGCTGCTGGCGATCCTGGCCGCGACGGTCCTGGTTTCCCTGCTGCTTGGCCGCTATCCCGTCTCGGTGACGGATTTACAGCTGTTCTTTAACTCCTTGGTCATGGGCCAGCCGACTCCGGACGGAGAGCGGCTGCAGGTTCTGAAAAATATTCTGCTGGATATTCGTTTGCCGAGGGTGGCTGCAGCAGTTCTCATCGGCGCGGCGCTCTCCGCTGCCGGCGTGGTTTTTCAGTCGCTGTTCATCAACCCGCTGGTTTCCCCGGGACTGCTCGGGGTGCTGGCCGGGGCCTCTTTCGGCGCGGCCATCGGCATGATCATCGGCAAAAGCTGGCTGATCGTGCAGCTGGGGTCCTTCATTTTCGGCCTGCTGGCCGTATTGATTGCGCTCAGCCTGTCGATGATCAACCGCGGGGACCGACTGCTGATGCTGATTCTCGGCGGGATCATCAGCGGCGCCATGTTCACGGCGCTGTTGTCCGTCGTTAAATACCTGGCCGATCCCTATGAGCAGCTGCCGGCCATCGTTTACTGGCTGATGGGGGGCTTGTCGGCGGTGGACAGCAAAACCGTTCTCACTGTGAGCATTCCGATAGCACTCGGGCTGCTGTTGCTGCTGGCTCTCTCCGGCTACCTGAATGTTTTGAGCATGGGGGACGAGGAAGCCCGTTCCCTGGGGGTGAATGTGACCTTGCTGCGCCTGACATTCATCCTTCTGGCCACCATCATCAGCGCCCTGACCGTCATTCTGGGCGGCATTATCGGCTGGGTCGGCCTGCTGATTCCGCATATCGCCAGAATGATCATCGGCCCGGACAACCGCCTGCTGCTGCCGGCCGCGGCGCTGATCGGAGCAACCTACCTAGTCGTCGCCGACGATATCTCCCGCTTGCTGTTCGCGGTGGAGATTCCGCTCGGCATTCTGACCTCGCTGATCGGGATTCCATTTTTTGCCTTTATTCTGCGCCAGACGCGAAAAGGCTGGAGCTGACATTTGGCCCATGGCCCACGGAGGACAACATGGCCCTGATCGAAATCGACCGCTTGACCTATGGCTACACCGCCAAACCGGTGCTTGACGATGTCTCGTTGCAGATCTCCACTGGCGAGGTCGTCTCGTTGCTGGGGCCGAACGGCAGCGGCAAAACCACCCTGTTGAAACTGCTGCTGGGGATGTTCCAGCCGCGCCAGGGGGAGATCTGTCTGGAAGGGCGCAGGATTTCCGCGTTCAAGCCGAAACAGCTGGCGCAGCGCATCGCCTATGTGCCGCAGGTCCACCGCATGGCGTTCGGCTATCGGGTCCTCGATGTCGTCCTGATGGGCCGAATGCCGCACAAGGGGATGTTCTTCAATTACAGCAAGGCCGACGAGGAGATCGCCCTGCAATCGTTGCACCGACTCTCCATCGAACATCTGCGCGATCGCCCCTATACGCAGATCAGCGGCGGGGAACGCCAGTTGACGCTGATCGCCCGCGCCCTGACCCAGGGAGCCGAGATCTTCATCATGGATGAGCCCGTCAACGGGCTCGATTACGGCAATCAGATTCGCCTGCTGAGCAGCATCTCCGAGCTGGCGGCGAGCGGCTACACCTTTATCAAAACAACCCACTACCCGGATCACGCCCTGTGGGTGTCGGACCGGGTCGTCATGCTGAAAGACGGAAAGGTGGCGGCGGATGGCCTCTCCTGCGAGGTGGTCAACCGGGAGAACCTGTTCAATCTCTACAACGCCAGGGTCGACGTATGCCGTATTCGCGGCGGCTTGGTCTGCGTTCCGGAAGCGCTGCAACAGTTTAGCCGCCGGCCGGAAACCTGCCGGTTTTTAGGCCGGGCGGTCGGTCAGTAGGTTGGGCAGGCTGAACAGTGAGGTAGGTCAAGTCATGTTGAACGGACTCAAAGCATTGACGGCACTGGTGGTGACAGGGGGCGTTCTCATGGCAATGCCGTGCGGCGCCGTGGATAACCCGGTGGAAAACCGGATTGAAAAACCGGTCGAACAGGCCATTTCCATTCGGCGCAATGTCCAGCAGGGGGAAGAACAGTGGCGCGAGGAGAAGGAGAAGAAGATCGCGCTCTATAACCGGCTGCAGCAGGAACAGCAGGAATTGCAGCAACGGCACAAGCTGCTGCAGGAAGAACATCAGGACCTGCAGGCGAAGGTGACGGCAAAGACGCAGGAGCTGGAACGGATCGATCAGATCAAAGCCGAGATCAGACCGTTTCTGCAGGAGGTTCTGGCCCGGCTGCAAGGCTTTTATCAGGACGACCTGCCGTTTCTGCCGGCTGAGCGGGAGCAGCGGCTCAAACGCCTGCAGGAGATCATTGACGACCCCGACATCGCCCTCAACGAGAAGCTGCGCAAAGAACTGGAAGCTCTCATGGTCGAGGCCGACTACGGCCGCACGATTGAAGTCGCCCGGGAAACGATCGATTTGGAGGGCCAGCCGACCCTGGTCAATGTCTTTCGATTGGGGCGGGTCGCCCTGTATTTCCGCACGCTGGATGAGCAGACCTGCGGGTTTTTCAATATCGCCGAAAAAAGCTGGCGGCCGTTGTCGGCCAGTTACGACCATGCGATTCAGACGGTCCTGGAGATCGGAGCGAAGCGGCGGCCGGCGGAGATTGTCTCGCTGCCGTTGGGGAGGCTGAAGCTGCCATGAAACCGCTGCGTTTTTTCCTGCTCATGACGCTGTCTCTGCTGTTGTTGCCGGCCTGGCTCCATGCCCAGGATATGCGGGCTCTGCAGCAGGAGGCCCAGCTGCGGCGCCTGCAGCTGGAACAACAGGCCGCCGCGGAAAAAGAGGCCGCCATGGCCGAGGAACTGCACAGCCGCGAGCAGATTCTCAACGATAAAGCGGCGCTGGACCAATCGATTGCCGATCTGCGCCAGCAGGTTCAGCAACTGCAGCATGCGGTGACCGCACTCGATGCGGAAAACCGCCAGCTGGCGACGCAGGATCAGCAGTTGACCGGGCAGCTGGCCGCCGCCGACGGCATGGTGCGCGAAGTGGTCGGCGTGATTCGTCTGAACGCCAAGGACCTGACCGCTTTGCTCAAAGACGATTTGCAGACCGGCGTCAGCCATCCGGACGCCGGCTTTCTGGCCTCCCTGGTCGATCAGGCCCATTTCCCGGGGATGGTTGATATCCGCCGCATGATTGACCTGTTTTTCGACCGACTCCGGGCCGGCGGCGAGGTCTCCCTCGCCAGCGCTGACATCATCGATCGCGCCGGCCGCGCGGCGCAGGCGCAGGTCCTGACCATCGGGCCCTTTACCGCACTTTACCGGCTTGACGATGAGGTCGGCTTCCTCAACTACTCGGCGGCGGGCGAAAACCTCTACGCCCTGTCCCGCCTGCCGTCCGGTCGCCAGGAGCGGCAGATGCGCGACTACATGCAGGGGGAGAGCGACGCGGTGCCATTGGATGTGTCGCGGGGGGCGGCCTTGCAGCAGTTGGTGCACCGGTCGAGTTTGGGGCAGCAGATTTTACGCGGCGGGATCCTGGTCTGGCCGATCCTCGCCATCCTGGTGATCGGCGGGGTGATTATCGTCGAGCGGCTGGTGTTTCTGAGCCGCAAGCGCCTCGATGGCGACCGCCTCATTCAGGACATCGGGGCTCTGGTGGAGCGGCAGGACTGGTCCGGTTGCCAACGCCTCTGCGCCCCCTATGCCGCCAAGCCGGTAGCCCGCGTCATCCGGGCCGGGCTGAGTTGCCGGAATGCTTCGCGTGAGGATATGGAGGACGTCCTGCAGGAGGCCATCCTCAAGGAAATTCCGGCCATGGAGCGTTTTCTGGAGACGTTGGGGATGCTCGCCGCGATTGCACCGCTGCTCGGCCTGCTGGGGACGGTCACCGGCATGATCGATACCTTCGAGGTGATGACCCTGTTCGGTACCGGCGACCCGCGCATGATGTCCGGCGGCATCTCGGTGGCGCTGGTGACGACGATGCTGGGGCTGACCGTCGCCATTCCGATCATGCTGGCACATACCCTGCTCGGCCGCGCGGTCGACAACGCCATCGGCCAGTTGGAAGAGAAGGCGGTGGCATTGGTGAATATCATGCAGAAAAATCGGTGATTCCCGATGACGGGCTGGCTCTCGAATACCTTTGTTCAGCTGGAAGATTATCTGGTCGGCGGCGGCGTGACGATCCTCCCTCAGTTGGGACTTTGCCTGGTGATGTGGTTCCTGATTATCGACCGGGTGTTGTTCTTCAAACGGCTGCAGCGCAGGAAGATGTCCCTGAGCAAGGCTCTCGAGCATATCAGAGAGAACCGGCAGCCGGATCTGCAGCAGGAGCAAGGGGTCATCGCGCTGCTGGTCGCCGATTTTCTCCGGCAGCGCAAAAACAGCGACCAGGATGCCTGGATCATCGATGAACTGGTGTTGAAATACAGCCGCAGGATGACCGCCTATCTGCCGTTGATCGGGGTTCTGGCCGCCATTGCGCCGTTGCTCGGGCTGCTCGGAACCGTGACCGGGATGATGACCACCTTTGATGTCCTGGCGTTGTTCGGAACCGGCAACGCCAGGGCCTTGGCGAACGGCATCTCGGAGGCTCTGATCACCACCCAGAGCGGCCTGCTGATTGCCATCCCCGGCCTGTACATGAAGGGATTTCTGCAGCGGCGCGCCGGCGCCCTGCAGCAGCGCCTGGTGCTCGCCGGGTATTGTTTCAAACGTCACCTGGAATAACAGCGGAAGAGTCGGGACACAACATGATCAACGTTACCGGTCATAGGAAAGGGCGGCGGCAGACGGCCGAATTGAACATGGCGCCGCTCATCGACATGGTGTTCATCCTGTTGATTTTTTTTCTGGTCACGACCTCCTTCGTCAAGGAAACCGGCGTCGAGGTGAACCGGCCGGCGGCATCGACGGCAATCAGTCAGAACAAGACGAATATCCTCGTGGCGATCACCCCGCAGAACAAGGTCTTCATGGATCGTCGGGAGATCGACATCCGCGCCGTCCGCGCCAACGTGGAGCGAGCCCTGGCGGAAAACCCCGACGGGGCCGTGGTGGTGGTTGCGGATCGCGACAGCAGCACCGGAACAGCCATCCAGGTGATGGACGGCTGTCGCCAGGCCGGGGCCAAAAATGTCTCGCTGGCCGCCCGGCTGCCGGACTAGGGAGGCGTGAGATGGCGACGGAATGCCTGCGTCACGGAACGGTCTCGGCATTTGCCGGCAAGACCTTGGTCAAGGTCTTGCGGCCCAAGGTGACGGCCTGTCTCTGGGCCGTGGGGATGACGTTTCTGCTGTTCGCCATCCTGCCGGTCATGCTGCATCCGGGGAAGCCGCCGGTCGCGACAACCCCGCTTCTGGATCAGATCAACGTCATTCGTCTGGCAAGGCCCGAAACGCCGCCCGAGCGCAAGCCGCCCGAGCCTCAAGTGATGAAGCCCAAGGCCGTCAAGCCGGTGCCGGAAAAAGCCGTGCACCAACAAAAGCCGCAAAATCTGAACCTTCCCTTTGAACTCAATCCGAAGATTTCCGGCCTGCCGGTCGTGCCGGATTTGCCGGCGATGAAACTTTCTGCCGGCGCGGGCGGCTTTGAGTTGCCGGATGTATTCGATGCCGGCGATCTGGACCAGCCGCTGGTGACCCTGTCTCGCCAGGAGCCGCTGTATCCCCTTTATGCCAAGCAGAGGAATATCCAAGGAGAGGTCCGGGTGCGTTTTATCGTCAACAAGGCGGGACAAATTGAAAACATCAGCATCGTTTCAGCCCGGCCGGCGGAGATCTTCGACCGGAGTGTGATCAGCTGCGTGTCCGGTTGGCGCTTCCGCCCCGGTACGGTGGAAGGCGTCCCGGTCGACAGCTGGACCGAGACAACGATCCGCTTTGTCCTGCAATGAAAACCAATAGAACGCGAAAACGTAGCGCATACCGTGCCGAAGTGGAGGCTTTCTGATGAGGAAATCATTCATAATCATGGTGCTGATCACGCTGACGCCGTTGCTTGCCGTACCGGCTGCCTCTGCGGCGGCTGATTTCCATGTCCCCGTCCGGGTGCGCATGGTGCTGGAAAAAGTCACCCGCCTGCTGGACCGGCACGAGTATGACCAGGCGATCACGATGCTGGAGAATTTTCAATGCAAGGGGCGGAACCGGTCCGGCAGTGATCAGGCCCTGAGTAAACGGGGCTATAGCCATCCGCTGGTCGATTTTTACCTGGGGAACTGTTTTTTGCTGCAGCAACAGTATCGCCAGGCCGCCCTGGCCTACGAACAGGCTTTGAAGAAAAACCCAGATTTTCTCTCGGCCTGGCAAAACCTGGCCAAAGCCTACTATGAGCAAGGGCAGTACGAAGATGCCGCGCGGTGCTTCCTGGCCGTTCACGAACGCTCCGCCGACCCAGCCGCCGAGACTCTCTATTATGCCGCCGTTTCTTTTTTGCTGGCGCAGCGTTATGCCGAGTCCATCCAGCAGTTCGAAAAGGTCTTCGAGCTGCATCCGGAGCCCCTCCCGCTGGCCTGGAAAGAGCATTATGTGCAGGCGTTGCTCGCCGCCGGGCAGGCCCGCCGCGCCCTGCCGTTCCTGCAGGAGCTGGCGGCCGAAGCGACAGGAGCTGCCAGGGAAAAATGGCAGGAGGTGCTGCTTTATCAGTACCTGCAACTGGATATGCGACAAGAGGCTTTAGCCTATGCGACCGGCCTGGTGCACGATGACTGCACCTGCGCCAAGTGGTGGAAGGCCCTCGTCCAGGTCCGGTTGGCTGCCGGGCAGGATCAGGAAGCTATGGCCGCGTTGACGATTTACCGATTCCTGACGCCGCTGTCCGACAACGAGCAAAAGCTCTGGGCCGATCTCAACCTGCAGCTGCGCATTCCCACCCAGGCTTTGGCTGGCTACCAGCAACTGCTGGAAAAACAACCCGATGAAAAGGTCGTGCAAAACCTGATCCTGGCCTATCGGCAGCTGGGGCAGGAGGAGACGGCCCTGCAGCAGTTGGAGCGCTTTTTACCGCGGGCCGGAAATATCGATTTATTGATGACCAAAGCCGATCTGCTCTATTCGCTGGGGCGCTATGTCGAAGCAGAGGAGATTTACCGGAACGTCGCCGAAAGTGACGAAAAACAAGCCGGGCAGGCGTGGCTTATGGCCGGCTACGCCGCCTGGCAGCATGACGATATCGAAGCCAGCTTGAGCGCCTTCGACCGGGCCGCTGAAAACAAGAAGCAACGCCAGGCGGCTTTGGCGGCGATTCAGAAAATCTCCCAATGGAATTAACAGCCGGATTCAAGGCTTCTCCTTTTTTCTCTTTCTCACGGCGTGCGCCGAATTTGGCGGCCGGTTTTCCGGGAAACTGGTGGGGACGCAATGTGGTCTCTATATTTCCGGAGCGTCTGCAACGGTTCGCAAATATCTGGGGTTAGCGTTGCTCCCCCAGGCGGGGGTGGCCTTGCGCATTCGGGTTTTTATCGATTTTTTTGCCGAGCTGCAGCAGCATGGCGGCGAAGAGATCGCACAGCAATTCTGGATTTTTGTGGACATGGGACATGCAAGCGATGTGAAAAAACGACTGCTGGCCGCCACGGCCGTTGTGCAACAACACGTTTGTTTTTCCTGCACCGGTTGACAATCACAGCGAAGAGGAAGACAATCGTGCACCCAAGTGCAAGGCCTTTTAAGGCGCTTAGTTTATGGTCAACCTTTCTCCTTGAGCCGTCATGTCCAGAACCGCCAAAAAATTCCGAATCGCCATCAACGGCTATGGCCGCATCGGTCAAAGTGTCCTGCGGGCGCTCTATGTCGATCAGCGCCGCAGCGCCCTGCAGGTGGTCGCGATCAACGAACTGTCTGACCTTGACACCCTGACTTACCTGACCCGCTATGATACCACCCATGGCCGCTTCCCCGTGGAGGTGCGGAACGACGGCAGCCATCTGCTGATCAACGGTGACCGCATCCGGGCTCTGAACGAGAAAAACCCAGCAAATCTGCCCTGGCAGGAGCTGGATGTCGACCTGGTATTCGAATGCACCGGCACCTTTACCGATCGTCTCACCGCTGAGCGCCACCTGGCCAGCGGTGCCCGGCGGCTGCTCTTTTCGCAGCCAGCCGACGCGGACATCGACGCCACCATCGTCCACGGATTTAACAGCGGCCACCTGAAACCCGGTCATCGGGTCGTCTCTTGCGGCTCCTGCACCACCAACTGCATCGTTCCCATTCTCGATCTGCTCGACCGGCATTACGGGATCGAAAACGGCGTCACCACGACCATCCATTCGGCAATGAACGACCAGCCGGTTATCGACAGCTATCACCACACCGACCTGCGGCTGACCCGCAGCGCCATGCAGTCCATGGTTCCGGTCGATACCGGCCTGAGCCACGGGATCGGCAAGATGATGCCCGCCCTGAGTGGCCGTTTCGAATGCCTGCACCTGCGCGTTCCGACCATCAATGTGTCTCTGATGGATTTGGCCATCAACCTGCGCCGCCCCGCGGATGCCGCTTCGGTCAACGCCCTCTTTCGCGAAGCCGCGGAAGGACCTCTGCAGGGATTGCTGGGATACACCGAAGAGCCTCACGCCTCGGTCGATTTCAACACAGACTCGCGTTCGGCAATCATTGACGGCACCCAGACACGGGTGAGCGTCGGCAGACTTCTCAAACTTATGGCTTGGTTCGACAACGAATGGAGTTACGCCCATCGCTTGCTCGACGTGGCGCAAAGCTGGCTGAATTTGGAGGGGGAATAGGCTTATAGGAAGATCTTCGTGTCCTGCCCCCTTGTCAAAACACAAGCTTGAACAAGAAAGCCCCGGTTCTACGTGCAACCGGGGCTTTCTTTGTCAGAACTGTATTCGACGATGTCAGCTTGGCCGCCGGTCCAGGCTGCGGTACTGGATCGCTTCGGCGAGGTGGCCTTGCAGGATCTGCTCTTCACCGGCCAGATCGGCGATGGTGCGGGCAACTTTGAGGATGCGGCTGTAGGTGCGGGCCGAGAGTCCGAGCCGGTCGGTGACGGCGGCGAGAAGTTGCTGGCCGGCCTCGTCGACTGCACAGAACTTGCGGATGTGGCGCGCCTGCATCTGGGCGTTGTTATGCAGGCCGGTGCCCTTCAGGCGCTTGCGCTGAATCTGGCGGGCGGTTTCGACCCGGGAACGCACGTCTGAACTCGGTTCGGCATCGCAGGGATCGGCCAGGTCGCGATGGGGGATGCGCGGCACTTCGACGTGCAGATCGATACGGTCGAGCAGGGGGCCGGACAGGCGGCTGCGGTAGCGCTGAACCATGGGCGGGGTGCAGCTGCAATCGTGCTGATTGTCGCCGAGATAGCCGCAAGGGCAGGGATGCGTGTATCTTTTCCTACTTTTCTAAAAGTTCACAGCAAGCACATCAAATCGAAATTCCTTATGAAATTCAGCTACCTGAAGAACTCGTCAAGGAACCGATCACCCTCGGCGACCACCTGCGTCGTCGCCGTTTTGAGCTTGGATTGTACCAGAAAGATGTCGCAATTCAGATTGGTGTGACGACTTCAACTATTTGGAATTGGGAAAATGGCTGGTCCTCGATCACGTTGAGTTGCATGCCGAAAGTTATCGCGTTCCTCGGATACAACCCCGTCCCCTGCCCCAATGACCTGATGGAAAGGCTGGCTTGGTACAAGCAAGTCAACGGGCTCTCGTTGGAACAACTCGGGGCTGAGATGGATCGTGATCCCGAGCAATTGTCCGACTGGCTGAGTGACCGCCACAAGCCGTGTCGGCGCAACCGGAAAGAGGTTGAGCTCTTTTTATCGGGTCACGTCCAGGGGCCTGAGGCGGTCCAGCGGTCGGGGGCAGCTTTACCGGAAGAGCAAGCGGTGGCAAGTGGTTCAATGAATTCTTTTCTGGCAAGGACGACTTCAGAGAAGCTATGAGGAACGTGATCCTGCCGAAGGCGTTTATGTAAGGCTGCCCACTGAGTCAATTATGCCGATTAAACGCCTCAGAATTTGAGTTGAATAGGCCTTCCCTCCCGTTTGGAAACAGGTGATTTTCGACTGACGAGCTGAAATAATGCCATTTTTCGACGAGAAGAAATGATTTTCGACTTATGGAGAAACGTTGGAACAAATGATTTTTTTATGAGCAGGCTGGCAGACACGCGGTAGCTCTGCACGAAATAAATACGCCTTTAACACGCCCAAACGGACATGAGAAAGAAATCCAATTTAACGACAAGGCGCGTCATCACGCCGGGTCTCGGACAAGATCACCGTGGGCACCAAACGTATGAAAACCAACTCGCCGACAAGCTCTACAAGAGTCTGGGTTACAATGACGGCAGGTGTTACCACCCATGCATCCGGCAAGGCCAGGGCAAGCGGCAGCACCACCAAGGAATTGCGCGTCACCGAGCTAAAAATCAGTGCCCTGCCGGCCCTAGTATCCAGACGATAGACCTGCGCTGTCCAGCGTGCGAGGAGCGGCATAATGGCCATGAAGGCAATGTAAAGCGGTACAGCCTGACCAACGACAGGCAGGTATTCCCCGATTCTGTCGATCTGGGACGCCACAACGAGAAACAGGGTAAGCCCCATAAATGGCACCGGAAGCCACCCGGTCGCGACAAGCCAGGCTTGACCGCTTTTCTTGCGCCTGGCCCAAATCTCGCTTGCCAGGGCCAGACCCAGAGGCAAAGCGATGAGCAAGAGAAATGCCTGCAGAAATGGTTCGGCGCTCATGACCCGTGCGGCCTGTCCACCCATAAATAACCACAGATACGCAGGCAGTAAGAGCATCTGAATCAAAAGCAGCATAGGGGTAGCCGCAAGCACAAGCCGCGCATTACCCTGACCGAGATGGGTAAAAACGATGACGTAGTCGATGCACGGAGTGAGCAGCACCAGATACACTCCCAGTAACAGTGGAGGGTATTCCGGTAAAAATTGCGACAATCCCCAGACCAGAGCGGGCACAATGACAAAATTGACGGTCAGCAGGGCTCCGGCAAATCGCCGGTTGACAAACGCCTGACGCAGCTGGAGGAAAGGAATCTGCACAAACATTCCGTAGAGCATGATGGCCAGCACGGGCGAGATTAGCAGTTCCAGACGCGCGCTCCAGACGGGTTGCCACAAGCCGAACCCTGCCCCGGTGGCCAGCGCCCCGGCATATAGCCAGACTTGATTTTCTTCCAGATTTTCTCTTGTCATCATTCCTGCAAACAGAGACATCAGCTCTGAACAGCCCCTGGCCCAAAGTCATTCAACAGTCGCAGGCTGTTGAACACAACCAGCAGCGTCGCCCCCATGTCGGCGGCAATGGCCATCCAGAGCGTGGCCATTCCGAACAGAGTCAGGACGATGAACACCGCTTTCAGCCCCAATGCGAAGCCGATGTTCTGCTGGATGTTGCGTAATGTCCGGCGGGAGTGACGGATCAGCCAGGGCAGCTTGGACAGGTCATCGCTCATCAGGGCCATGTCGGCCGTTTCCAGGGCTGCGTCGGTCCCCATGGCCCCCATGGCGATCCCAAAGGTCGCCGCCGCCATGGCCGGGGCATCGTTGATGCCGTCGCCAACCATGGCCACGGTATTGTTTTCACGCACCAGCCGCCCGATCGCTTCGACCTTGTCTTCGGGCAAAAGTTCGCAGTGGTATTCCTCGATCCCGGTCTCGGCCGCAATCGCCCTGGCCGTACCGGCATTATCGCCGGTCAGCATGACGATCCGAGCGACCCCCGCGTCCCGGATTTCAGCGATGATGCGCGGGATATCTTCGCGCAGGCTGTCGGCGATACTGATCAGCCCGCAGACATGGCTGTCGTTGCCGATCGCGACGACCGTATGGCCGGCGTCTTCCAGTTCTTCCGCCCGGGCATGAATCTCCGGGGTCTCCTGGCCTTTCTCGTGCATCATCCGGTGACTGCCGACCCAGAACAACCTTCCCCCGATGCTCCCTTCGCCGCCTTTGCCGGGAAACGCCGTGAACTGCTCCGCCGGTTCAACTTCGATGCCGGCTTCGCGCGCTTTGCGCAGAATCGCCCTGGCCAGCGGATGCTCGCTGCCGGTTTCCAGCGCCGCAGCCCGCTCCAGCAGTTCCGATTCGCTGTGGCCATTCAGGGTGACCAGACGCTGCACTTCGGGTTGGCCGGTGGTGAGTGTCCCGGTCTTGTCCAGAGCCAGGACCTTAAGCCGCCCGGCTGCCTCCAGATAGAGCCCGCCCTTGATCAGCACCCCGTGGCGGGCGGCGGCGGTCAGCGCCGAAACGATGCTCACCGGGGTGGAGATCACCAGCGCGCAGGGACAGGCGATGACCAGCAGCACCAGGCCGCGATAAACCCCCTCCGACCAGGACAATCCGGCCAGCGGTGGCGACAGCAAGGCAAGGGCTACTGCGAGAACCAGCATGACCGGTGTATACCGGGTGGAGAACCGATCCACCCACTTCTGACTGTTGGCCCGTCGGGTCTGGGCACTTTCGACCATGTGGATGATGCGCGCCAGGGTGGTCTGGTCGGCGCTGCGGTCGGCGCGAAACTCCAGGGTCCCGTCCTGATTGATGGTGCCGGCGTAGACCTGGTCGCCCGGTTCTTTGGCGACCGGCATCGACTCGCCGGTGATCGGCGCCTGGTTCACAGAGGACCGGCCGCTGACCACTTCGCCATCCAGCGCGATCCGCTCACCCGGGCGGACCAGAACGATCGCGCCAAGGGGGACCTCCTCGACCGGTTTTTCCTGGAGATCACCGTGGTCCGGATCGCGGAAACGGGCAGTCGCGGGGGCGAGATCGAGCAGTGCGCCGATGGCGTTGCGCGCCCGCTCGACACTCCAATGCTCCAGTAACAAAGAGAGAGCAAACAAGAAGGCGACGGTGGCCGCCTCAAACCACTCGCCGATGATGAAGGCTCCGGTCACTGCCGTCACCATCAGGAAGTTCATGTCCGGCCGCAGGCGGCGGACAGCCTGCAGAGCCCGAGGAAGAACGTACCATGCCCCGCAAACGGCGGAGAGGACGTAGAGCAGCATGACGGAGGACGGAAAAGAATGACTGTCACGATGGCCGCCGGATACAGCGTCGAGCAGGCTGCCGTGCAAGGCCCAGTGCGTGACAAAGGCTGTCAGGAGTAGGGTTCCGGAGGCAGAGGTCAGGACTAATCGGCCATGCCGCTCCCAGAAGCTGCCCTTCGGCTCGGGTCGCCTTCGCTCCCACGGTACGGCTTTCATGCCGCTCTTGCCGACCGCCCGGACAATCTGATCGTCCGAGAGCAGTCCCGGTTCAAATTCCACCGTCATGCGGGCGTTGATGACATCGAACTCAAGGTCGATGACCCCGGGCTTGCCGCCGACCTCACGGCGCAAGATGCCGACCTCTTCCGCGCAACACAGGCCCTCGACTCGGTAATCGATTCTTCTGCTCATATACCAATCCTTTTGGGGGCTAGCGTGCTTTGCCCCTCTTGTGATCACCAAACATGTGACAATATGTTCACATATGTTCGTTTAAAAAAAGCGGGAATCCGCTCCCGCTTAAAGGCTCGGGTCTTTATTCGTTCACGTGTTCCAGCCCCTGTTCCATGAGGCCCAGAACGTGCGCATCCCCCAAGCTGTAAATGACGTTCTTGCCATCCTTGCGATATTTGATGAGTTTCTGCCCGCGCAGCACCCTGAGCTGATGGCTGACCGCGGATGAGCTCATGTCGAGAAGGTCGGCCAGGTCGCACACGCAAAGTTCGGAGAAAGAGAGCGCATGGAGGATCCGGGCGCGGGTCGAATCCCCGAGGGCCTTGAAAAGGTCGGCCACTTGAAACAGGATCTCTTCCGGGGCCATTTTCGACCGCACTCCTGCAATTGTTTCGGAGTGTACGCAGGTCGTCGGGCAGGTCTCCTCGAATTCCACTTGCTTGCCTTTCGCTTGAATATGTGTTCAATTGTGCGGTAAGATAAATCCATTGTCAATATCGGTTTTGCCAGATTGGTTTTGACCCGAGAATTTCGGCCGATGAACTATGTCTCAACATGGAACCAGCTTATCCAGATTCTCAGCTGAAATAGTTTCCCCATTCGTGAGAGGGAACTTTGCTGCAAACTGAAAAATAGACCTTAACACATGCGAATCTCCACTCGGATATTTCTTTATCTTTTCAGTTTGATCGCTGTTGCCTCAGCCATTCTTGGCTACTTGTCGATCCAGGACGAACGTCGTCACCTTCTCTCCAGCATTCGCTCCGAGGCACGCTTGATGGCGCGATCGCTGGCTTCGGTGCTGCGCTTTTATCACCCGGGAGATCCGGGTGTTGATCTGAACAAGCTGCTGGAGGACATTGCCCCACAGAGCTGGAGCCCGCCACCAATGCTGCGTTTTTACGATCGTGACGGAGCCCCGCTCGGTGTAGCATGTGCACACTGCAATCCGTTGCCGCTGGCGCAGAAAAGAATCGATCTGCACGCCCTTGCGGATACCGGCCGAGAAGAATTTTTTGAAACCGGTGTGGAGCAGTACTTTTCCATGATCGTTCCGGTGAAAGGGCTTAATGGTCTTCCCCAAGGAGCCCTGGAAGTCGTTCTCCCATTGAAGCAGGTCAATCAGACCCTGGCCGGGACGACGCGTCGTTTTCTGCTCTTCACCATCGTCCTGGCCATCGGGCTCGGGACACTCATAATTCTCATTGTTCGCTGGAACATCACCCAGCCGATACAGCGGCTGATTGAGGCTGCCCGACATCTGGGGGCGGGAGATTTTCACTCGCGCGTGAAAACCAGCGGCGTGGCCGATCTTGACCGGTTAACGGACGAACTAAATCGCATGGCGGCGCAACTCGAAGAGTTGGACAGTAAACGAGATGCCTTTTATCAGGAAAAACTGCAACTCGAAAGGGGCCTGCGGCATGCGGAAAAGCTGGCTTCTGTCGGTCAGCTCAGCTCCGGTCTCGCGCACGAAATCGGTACTCCGCTCAATGTCATCAGCGGCCGGGCCGAATACCTCCTCTCCAAGCTGCCCAAAGGGGATTCTGCATGCAAATCTCTGCAGACGATCGTGCAGCAGAGCGAAAACATTGCCAAACTGATCGAACGCCTGTTGGCGTTTTCGCGCAAAGAGGAACAGGAGTTTGTTGAACTTTCCCTGCGCCGACCGATCGAAGAGGCTTATACGCTCTGCCTGCTTCGCGCCAAGCGCAGCCGCGATGAAATCGCCCTGCAGCTTGATCTTGATGAAGAGCGGTTGGTCGGTGACCCGGATGCCTTGCAGCACCTGTTCCTCAACCTGATTTTGAACTCCTTCCAGGCGATTGACGGAGCGGGAACCATTCGCATTGGCGCAGCCGGGTGGGAGCAGGGTCGGTTGCAGATTGTTTACGAAGACAGCGGCCCCGGGATTCCTGAAGAGCAGCACTCAAGGATTTTCGACCCGTTCTTCACCACCAAGCAGGTAGGTGAAGGGACCGGGCTGGGCCTGTTCATTGTCGCCAGTATCGTCGAGGAACATGACGGCGAAATCCGCGTCGAAACGGCCGCCAGTGGCGGGGTCCGTTTCCTGATTTCCTTGCCACGCAGACGGAATGACCAATGAGCATGCGTTCAGATATCCACATCCTGATCGTCGACGATCATGAAGAGATGCGCGATTTTCTACAGGATATCCTCGCCGAGCAAGGGTACCAAGCGATGACTGCCGCCTCAG
>ENA-ORXD01000497-ORXD01000497.1-sediment-metagenome-genome-assembly--contig:-NODE-497-length-49512-cov-9.838374_pt1 | contig 49512 bp, 49 predicted proteins | sample MGYA00237862_ERZ511471 | MGnify/ENA metagenome assembly ERZ511471
ACTACACCGAGGTGGGTGATTCAGAAGGGGTGTGGGAAATCAAAGCAGACAGGGCACAGTATTTTAAGAACAAATCAAGTGCCTCTTTTGTAAATGTCAGAGTCAATCTGATTGCTTCGGATGGCGGTATTTATGTTATGACGGGGGATGAAGGAAAACTCAACACTGATTCGAAGGATATTGAAGTGCATGGGAATGTGGTGGTCATTTCAGGCAACAAAGATCGTCTTGAGAGTGATGATATAAAATATGCACATAAAGACAAACGGATTTATACAGACAGCGTTGTTACGATGGATAAAGAGACAATCAGGGTTAAGGGAAGAGGGTTATCAATTTCGATAAGGGATAAAAGCCTTTCAGTTTTCTCACATGTGAAGGCTACTATAGTAAACTGGAAGGGATAATGTTGTCGGTATGAAATTGAAATATTTTATAAAATTGTTATTATCTGTTTCGTATTTCCCCCTTTCTTTTGCATGGGGAGAAGCCGATGCTCCCAACAATAAACCTCTACAGATTACCTCTAATCGTCTCGATGTTTATGACAGTAAAAAATTGGCAATCTTTTCTGGAAATGTTCAAGTTAAACAGCAGGACACTGTAATCACCTCCGATGAACTCCATGTGTTCTATAAGGGAGAGAGTGATAATAAAAAGGAGTTAGGAGACGCAGAAGCTATGAACGCAGGTAATATCGATCGAATCGAAGCCAAGGGAAATGTGAGAATAGTACAGGGAGATCGAATTATTACGGGAGACGATGCAGTGTTTTTTAACAAAGAAGAGAAGGTCATTGTAACGGGACATACTGTGATGCAGGAGGGGAAAAATGTCATAAAAGGAGGTAAAATAACCTTTTTAATGAGAGAAAAAAGAAGCACCGTGGAAAGGGCTGAACGGGAGAGGGTGACGGCTACCATATACTCTGAAGGGGAAAAAAATTAGCAGATACAATGGATGGACTCTCAGCTAAGGAACTGGTAAAGAAGTATAGTGGAAGGACTGTCGTAAACAAGGTTAGTCTGTTTGTCAATCGTGGCGAAGTCGTGGGACTTTTGGGGCCTAACGGTGCAGGCAAAACGACTACCTTTTACATGGTAGTTGGTCTTGTCAGTCCGGATGGGGGTAGCATCCTTTTAAATGGGGAAGATATCGGATCAAACCCCATGTACATGAGAGCAAGAAAGGGAATCAGTTACCTTCCGCAAGAGCCTTCGGTATTCAAAAAACTGACTGTTGAAGAGAATATTTTTTCAATTTTGGAGACTCTGGATATATCAAGGGAAGAGCGCTGCAGCAGGCTTGAAGATCTTCTGGAAGAGCTTACGCTAACTCATCTTGCAAAAAATAAAGCATACTCACTCTCAGGTGGAGAGAGGAGAAGGGTAGAGATTACCAGAGCGCTTGTTACCTCTCCCCAATACATACTGCTTGACGAACCCTTCGCCGGTATTGATCCAATTGCCGTTTCCGATATACAGGGGATCATTATGACCCTCAAGGCGAAGGGAATAGGGGTTTTGATATCGGACCACAATGTGAGAGAGACATTGAAGGTGTGTGACAGAGCGTATATCGTGAACGAAGGTGCGATCCTGGTCGAGGGCGACCCGGATACGATAGCGGGGAGCGAGATCGCCCGCAGGATCTACCTTGGAAAAAATTTCGGTCTGTAGAGATCGGCTGTAATAGGTCGATCTCTTTCCGGCGAGAGGACAGGCGGGGCAATGGTTTTTGAGTTGAAACAGAGTCTGAAACTGACGCAGCAGCTGGTGATGACCCCGCAGCTGCAACAGTCGATCAAGCTTCTCCAGCTTTCGAGACTCGAGCTCGTGGACGCCATCAACCAGGAGCTTGAAGAAAATCCTCTCCTCGAAGACCGCTCTGTCGACGGCGATCCTGAAACGGAGATCGTTCCGGAACTCGAGGATATGAAGGTCGAGACGCCGACCAAGGAGATCACGGGAGAGGGGGACGGAAAGGAAGAGTTTGACTGGGACAGCTATATCGAGGATTTCGGTCCCATGGGCGTTCCCCATCAGGGTCGTGAAGATGTGGATGCGCCGGCGTTCGAAAATGTGCTGACCAGGGCGGGATCTCTGTCGGATCACCTCCAGTGGCAGCTCAGCCTTTCGCGTTTTACCGATGTGGAACGGCGCGTGGGCGAACAGATCATCGGCAACCTGAACGGCGACGGATACCTGATGGCGACCGTCGAAGAGATCGCCGCCCTCGAGGAGGTGGAGCCGGCTTTCGTCGAGGAGGTTCTCGCCAAGGTTCAGGAATTCGATCCCCCCGGCATCGCAGCCAGGGACCTGAAGGAGTGTCTCCTCATACAGATCGGATTCCTGAATGTGGATTCCCCACTCCCTCGAAGGATCGTCGAACAGTACCTGAAAGATCTCGAGACGAGAAACTACCAGAGCATTGCCGGCAAGGAAAAGGTTCCCGTCGGCGAGGTCGAACAGGCGGGGCTCCTGATAAGCTCACTGAACCCGAAACCGGGTCTCCCTTACAACGAAGACAAACCGCAGTATATCATTCCGGACGTATTCGCCTTCAAGTTAGGGGACCAGTACCGGATCTCCCTGAACGACGACGGCCTGCCGAAGTTGCGGGTGAGCAACTTCTACAAGGAGATCCTTGGCGGGATGAAGACCGACGGGGGGAATAAGAGCAAGGAGTACATCAAGGAGAAACTGCAGTCGGCGACCTGGCTCATCAAGAGCATCGAGCAGCGCCAGAAGACGATCTACCGGGTATCGGAGAGTATCCTGAACCACCAGATCGAATTCTTCGACAAGGGCATCAGCTACCTGAAGCCGATGGTCCTGAGGGATATCGCCGACGACGTCCAGATGCACGAATCGACGATCAGCCGGGTCACCACCAACAAGTACATGCATACCCCCCGGGGCATATTCGAGCTCAAATATTTCTTCAACAGCGGGATCAACCGAATGGGGGACGTCCAGATAGCGTCTCAGAGCGTCAAAGAGAAGATACGGCAGATCGTCAGCGGTGAAGACAACAGGAAGCCCTATAACGACAGCCAGATTGTGAAGATACTCGCGGATTCGAACATATCCATCGCGCGGAGAACTGTCGCGAAGTATAGGGATATGCTGGGTATATTGCCGTCATCGAGGAGAAAGAAGTACTTCTGATCCAGGGTGAAATACCGGTTGACTTTTACGGTCGGCTCACATATAAGGCGAAGTTTCATCGTTCGACCGACCGATAGAAACGAGTTACGAGGAGGGACAGTATGCAGATCTCTTTTACCTTCCGCAACATGGAAGCAGGGGAATGGTTGAAGGAATACGTCGACAAAAAACTTGCCAGGGTTGAGCGGTATATCGATAAGCCCGTCAATGCCAGCGTGGTTCTTGCCGTAGAAAAGTTCAGGAATGTTGCAGAGATAAATCTGACGGCCAAGGGGATCACCCTCCAGGGAAGGGAAGAGGCAAAGGAGATGACCCTCGCCATCGACGCTGTCATTGATAAGGTGGAACGGCAGCTAAAGAAATACAAGCAGAAGGTGAGGAACCACAAGGACGTCTCATCACTGAGCGAAAGCGTGGCGGCAGTTGCGGAGTATGAGGAGCATGGGGAACTTGATGAGGACTCCCGGGTGGCGAAGGTGCAGAAGATCATACTGGAGCCCATGTCACTGGACGATGCGATCATGGAGATGGACGGATCGAAGAACAGGTTCATCGTGTACAGGGACTCTTCTTCCGAGAACGTAAATATTCTCTACCGTCGCGATGATGGGAGGTATCTCCTGATCGAGACCAACAGCTGAAAGCGGGGTGACGAGTCATGATAACTATCCGGGACATGCTGAAGGAAGACTTTATCATAGAAGACCTGAAATCCAAGACGAAGAAAGAAGCCCTCGTCGAGTTGTCGGATGTCTTCCTGCGCAGTCATACGGATATCGACCGTGATTCCGTGATCGAGGTCTTGATGGAGCGGGAGAAGCTGGGGAGTACGGGGATAGGGGACGGTATCGCCATACCCCATGGGAAGCTGGCGGGCCTTGACAGTCTCGTGGTTTCATTCGGACGGAGCAGGGTAGGGGTTGATTTTGATTCCCTGGACGGCGGACCGGTGCACATCTTTTTCCTCCTCATGGCCCCTGAGAATTCGGCCGGACAGCATCTGAAGGCGCTGGCGAAGATCTCGCGGATGCTGAAGGATGTCTCCTTCAGGGAGGCCCTCGTCAAGGCCGAATCATCCAGGGAGATATACGATCTTATCGTGGAGAAGGACGGGGCCTATCTCTAGAGCCCGGCTTTTCCACATTTCACACGTTAGCATGAGAACGCAGGCATGACGGTATGCCTGACCGGGGTGGTACAGAGGAAGCGGCACCGTATCGAGAGGTAGGGGCGCGATGAAAAATCTTCGTATCGTCATCATAACCGGCCTGTCCGGTTCCGGGAAAAGCACAGCCCTGAAGGCCCTGGAGGATATCGGTTTCTTCTGCGTGGACAATCTTCCGGTCATGCTCCTCCCCAAGTTCCTGGACCTGCAGACAGGGACCTCCTCCGAGATCTCCAAGATAGCCCTGGTCATGGACCTGCGTGAGAGACACTTCCTCGAAAAACATATCGAGGTCCTCTCGCGCCTCAGAAAGAAGAAGTATGATATCGAGATACTCTTTCTCGATTCGAGCGACGAACTGCTCCTCCGGCGGTTCAGCGAGACGAGAAGGACCCATCCCCTCTCGAAGGACAAGACCATCCTCGAGAGCATCAAGCTGGAGCGGGACAAACTCCAGGAGCTGAAGGGGATGGCTGCCCACGTCATCAATACCTCGAATTACAGCGTTCATCAGTTGAAGGAACACATTCAGAGGCTCTATCTCGCCCCCGGCAAGACCAACAAGCTGATCATCAATCTGATATCGTTCGGATACCGTTTCGGCCTGCCCCCCGACGCGGATATCGTGCTGGATGTACGGTTTCTCCCCAATCCCTATTTTGTCAAGAACCTCAGGGAACACGACGGGAACGAGAAGGCCGTGGAGGGCTATGTCATGCAATGGGATGACACCGGTGAGTTTCTCCGTCGCTTGTTCGATATGATGGCGTTTCTGGTGCCGCTCTACGAAAAAGAGGGAAAATCATATCTGAATATCGCCGTGGGGTGTACGGGGGGGAGACACCGATCCGTGGTGATCCTCAACCAGCTTGCCGACTATTTTAAAAGCGGAAATTATACGATAAACATCAACCACCGCGATATCAAGAGGTCCTGACCCCGCCCTCATCCTTCACCGGAGATCTTCCGCGTCACGTTGTCCTGTATCCAGTGCGGATCCCACCACTCCACGGGATTGACGAATTGCCCCCCAACGATCATGCTGAAGTGGAGGTGATCGCCCCCCGCCATTCCGGTCAGGCCCGTCCTGCCGACGATCTCCCCCTTCTTGACGGTCTGTCCCTTATGGACGTTTATTGATGAGAGGTGACCGTAGAGGCTGAAGACCCCCATCCCGTGGTCGATGATAACCGTATTGCCGTAGATTCCGATGTACCCCGTAAAGGCAGCGATCCCCGTGTTCGATGCCTCCACCGGAGCGTTTCTCGTGGAGGCGAGATCAATGCCCATGTGGACACTCGTGCTGATCTCTTTATCGTTGTGGTAGTATGTTCTCCTGTCGCCGAAAGTCGCCATGGTGGCGGCATTCTTCATGCGGAGAAAGGCCCCCTCCCAGAGTTGCTCCGGCCGCGTGTCTTTGCAGATCGCTTCGATGGTTTCTTTGTCCTGAGCCCTCATCCGTGTATTGACGTACGAGAAGGCTTCGAGCAGGGTTGTTCCCTGCAGATCCTGGTATCGGTGCTGGAATTCCGGCATCTTCATCTCCAGGAAGTTCTGGGAGATGTTCATCCTGTCGTTGCGAAACTTCTTGTCTCTGAGATGAAAAGCAATCGGGAAGAAGGTGGTATTGCCGGCGCTGTCCTCGGCCAGGATATTCATCTTGAGGTTCCTGTCCGTACAGTCAGCGATGGGGACGGCAAAGTAGGAGATATGACGCGTCATCCCCTCTGCGGCCTCCGGATAGGAGGGGAAAAAGTCGTCGTTGACCTGCACACCGCTTCGGGTCACGGTTTCCGAGAGAGTGTAGGCCGCGACGCATGTCCCACCGGGGTTTATATAGTGGTAAGCGCTGACCGGGAATATCTGGGGAGGAACGGTGTCGATAACCGCTTCGAATGTGGCGGATCGCGTATTCTTCCTGAGGGAGAAATCGGTGACCGATATGGCGATGGTGGCCTCTCCGTCGCGGAGCTTCAGGTCCGCAGGGCGCAGATCGACCGTCAGGGTCTCCTGGATTGTTCCCCGCGCCGGCAGAGTGAGGGAGGCGATGGTGCTGCTCTTCCCGTCCTGTGATATCGTTACCGAGGCGCTCCTGATTCCGCTCTTCCTGTCGATGCAGGTGATGTCGAAGGGTGTTCTCTGCCCTATCACCCCGATATCTCTGCTTAATACGATCTCAGGGTCTTCTCCCTCGCAATAGACCAGAAAGAACCAAATTCCAACGCTCGTCAGCACAACCAGTCCGGCGAGTACCAGAACCCCCAGATATTTTCGCATGTAACCCTCTCTTTCCCGGTGGTGTGTCGATTCCTTAGTAGTTGACCTTATACACAATAACTGTTATATTTTTCAACGTATTTTGTTCCGTTTCCGGTTCTGGAGACAATCCGGGAGGATACACGGTTGCATCGAATCCGCAGAGGCAAGGGACCACTATGCTGAAAGACAAAAAGGTCGTTTTGGGGATAACCGGCGGGATTGCGGCGTACAAAGCAGCGGCGCTGACGAGAGAATTGGTGAAGCGGGGGGCCACGGTGAAGGTGATCATGACCATGAACGCGACGCGGTTCATCACCCCGCTCACCCTCCGGACCCTCTCCGGCAACCCCGTGTATACCGACATGTTTTCCCTTTCCGGGGAGTGGGATATCCACCACATCTCCCTGGCGCAGGCGGCCGATATCATCGTCATCGCGCCCGCAACTTATAACATCATCGGTAAGATCGCATCGGGCATCGCCGACGACCTTCTCTCCACGACCGTGACGGCGACAAAGGCCCCGGTCCTGATATGCCCGGCGATGAACGTCAATATGTACGACAATCCGATTCTCCGAGACAATATGGAGAAGCTTGCTTCGCGGGGATACCTCTTCATGGATGCCGGGTGCGGAGAGCTTGCCTGCAAGACGGAGGGGGCCGGAAGATTGCCCGATCCCGCCGATATTGCGGAAGAGGTGGATGCGATCCTGACGGAAAAGGATCTGGAGGGGCAGAAGATATTGATAACCGCCGGACCCACCCGGGAGGCCTTTGATCCGGTGCGCTACATATCCAACTATTCCTCGGGAAAGATGGGATACGCCCTGGCCCTCATGGCGCGGAGAAGAGGCGCCGGCGTCACGCTGATCAGCGGGCCTACCGCGCTCCCCGTTCCCGCAGGGGTGCGCTTCGTCGGCGTGTCAAGCGCCGTGGAGATGCGGGATGCGGTGATGGAGCATCTCGCGGAGGCGGCCGTCGTCATCAAGGCCGCCGCGGTTGCCGATTACCGCCCCTCGGCGGTCTCGGACGCCAAGATCAAGAAGGGAGCCGGCACACTGGATATCAGCCTCGAAAGGACCCCCGATATCATCTCCGAAGTCGGCAAGAAAAAAGGAGGACGCATCCTGGTGGGGTTTGCCATGGAGACGGAAGATCTGATCACCAATGCGCGGGCCAAGATGAAGGCCAAGGGGATGGACCTGATCGTGGCGAACGAACTGGCCCTTCCCGGATCCGGGTTTCAGCATGACACCAATATCGTGAAGATTATTGATAAAGCGGGGAATATCGAGGAACTGCCCCTGATGGACAAGAGGAATGTGGCGGACAGGATCCTGGACCGGGTCGCGGGGATGATCGATACCAAGAGGGGCAAAGGATGAGAGATGATCTCCTGGAAATGGCGGGCGCCCTTAAGAAACGGATACTGTCGGAGCAGGAGACACGGGGCGGGCTGTCGGCTCTGTACCTCAAGGGGAACGATGGCGGGTCCTCCGTGGCGCTCGACGCCGTACCAGATGGTTGGCCTGTTCATTTAACATTGGAAGATGTCCGGGCGGATCTGGGGGAGTGCACACGGTGCAAGCTGCACCCCGGAAGGCACCACATCGTCTTCGGAGAGGGAAATCCCCACGCCGACCTCGTGTTCGTAGGGGAGGCCCCCGGAGGCGATGAAGACCGGCAGGGAAGACCCTTCGTGGGCCGCGCCGGGCAACTCCTCACGGACATCATCAAAGCCATGGGGATGAGGCGTGATCAGGTATACATATGCAATATACTGAAATGCCGCCCCCCCCAGAACCGCAATCCCGAACCGGACGAGATCGCCGCGTGTGAACCCTTCCTCGTGAAGCAGCTTCAGGTCCTCCAGCCGCGCGTGATCTGCGCGATGGGCAAGTTTGCAGCCCAGACCCTCCTCAAGACGGAGACGGCCATCTCCGTCCTGCGCGGGCGGTTTCACTTCTATCACGGGATCCTGCTCATGCCAACGTATCATCCCGCCTATCTCCTGCGAAATCCCGGGGCGAAGAAGCAGGTCTGGGAAGATGTTCAGATGATTATGAAAGAGTTATAATAGATTCCGGATACGGTGCGGGATGTTGTTACCCGCGGCCGTTCCCGAAAAGGGGCGGAAATCGGGAGGGTATCGGAGGACAGGGCATGAAAAGGATAATCCGTAGTGTTATTGCCGTCATGGTAATCAGTGTGCTTGTCGCCGTCGGAGGGGAGCCGGTCTTCGCCGAAGAGGGCGGCAAGGTCTTCGATGTGATTGCCGTCGATGCGGCCATTACCCCCGCCGTTACCGAGTTCGTCGCCAAGAGCATAGGCAGGTCGTATGCGGATGGATCCGCCGGCATCATCATCCTGCTGGATACGCCGGGAGGGCTTGATCTGGCGATGCGGGACATCGTCAAGGAGCTCCTCACCCCTCCCTTGCCGATTATCGTTTTCGTGTATCCCTCCGGCGCCCGTGCCGCATCGGCGGGGGTCATGATAACCATGGCCGCACCGGTGGCGGCCATGGCTCCGAGCACCAATATCGGCGCCGCCCATCCGGTGGCGATCGGCATTGGGGGAAAAATGGATGAAACCATGGCGGAAAAGGTGGAAAATGACGCTGTTGCCTATGCCCGGGGGATAGCCGAGCAACGGATGCGCAACGCCGACTGGGCGGAGCGGGCTGTCAGGGAGAGCGTCTCTGTTTCGGCCGAAGAGGCCCTCAGTTTGAATGTCATCGACCTGATCGCGTCCGATGTGGATGACCTCTTGGCGCGGCTGGACGGGACGACCATCAGACTCCCCTCCGGGGACGTGACTCTCGAAACGAAGGGGGCCGTCATCAATCGCGTGGACATGGGATTGCGCGACAGAGTTCTGGTGGTCCTGAGCAACCCGAATATCGCCTATCTCCTGCTCATGATCGGCCTTGCGGGCCTCTACTTTGAATTTTCCAATCCCGGGGCGATCCTCCCCGGGGTCGTTGGGGGAATTTCACTCATCCTCGCTTTTTTCGCCATGCAGACCCTCCCGGTGAATTATGCCGGCATTGCGCTGATACTGTTCGCCATCATCCTCTTTATCGCGGAGATAAAGATTGTCAGCCACGGCATGCTCAGCGTGGCGGGGGTCATCTCCCTTGCCCTGGGTTCGGTGATGCTCTTCGAGTCCTCGGTTCCCGCCCTCAGACTCTCCCTCAGCGTCATGATACCCACGGTGCTTCTGGTGTCACTCTTTTTCATCGTAGTGGTGTCGCTTGCCGTCAAGGCGCAGAGAGGAAAGACTTTCACGGGAGTAGAGGGGATGATCGGCCGGGAAGGCACTACCTTGACTCCCGTGCATGACGACGGAAAAGTCCTCATCAAGGGGGAATACTGGAACGCCTCCAGCCATGAGTCAATTGAAGAAGGCGTTGACGTACGTGTAACAGGCGTCAGGGGATTAAAACTCGAAGTGGAAAAAATACACAAGATATAGAGGAGGACACAGCATGTACACAATAATAGCCGTTGTTGTTCTGGTAGTGTTATTCCTGGCGGCCGCGATACGGATCCTCAACGAGTATGAACGGGGAGTCATCTTTCGCCTGGGAAGGATCATAGCCACCAAGGGGCCCGGCCTCATCATCCTGATACCCATCATCGACCGGATGGTAAAGGTGGATATGAGGATCATCACGATGGACGTTCCCCCGCAGGATGTGATAACGCGGGACAATGTCTCCATCAAGGTGAACGCGGTGATCTACTTCAGGGTCATGGAGGCCAACAGCGCGGTCGTCGAGGTGGAGAATTTCCTCTACGCCACCTCCCAGCTCGCGCAGACCACCCTGAGGAGTGTTTGCGGGCAGGTCGAACTGGATGAAATCCTTGCCGAGCGGGAGAAGATCAACGCACAGCTCCAGGAGATCCTCGATCGGAGTACCGACCCGTGGGGGATAAAGATAACAACCGTTGAGGTGAAGCATATCGATCTTCCCCAGGAGATGCAGCGGGCGATGGCGAAGCAGGCCGAGGCGGAACGGGAGAGAAGGGCAAAGGTCATCGCCGCGGAGGGCGAATTCCAGGCCGCGCAGAAGCTGACCGACGCAGGGAAGATGATGGCGGAACAGCCCATAGCGCTGCAGCTCCGCTATCTCCAGACGCTCACAATCGTAGCCGCGGAGAACAATTCGACGACCCTTTTCCCTATACCGATCGATCTGTTCAAGCCCTTCATGGAACTGGCGGGTAAGAAGGATTAGCGAAAACGGCGGAGGGAGAATACTGTGAAGACCGAAGGAAGAGCGCGCGGTGTCATCGGAGCCGCCATCCTGATTACGCTCGGCATACTCATGATCCTGAGCAGCAGCGGCGTCTATGGATTCGATAAGAGCTGGCCAATACTGTTTATCGTGATATCCGCCATTATGCTCGCCCAGCGCCTGAAGGATGTCGGGGCATGGATTATCGGCGCGGCGGGTGTGGGGTTCTTCGTAATGAAGAACTTCTACCCCCATGTCCAGAACTGGGGGAAGTACGCCTTCCCCGTCCTCCTGATCGTCCTGGGCGGTTATATACTCTTCAAGAAGGGCGGTCCGGCACGATTATCGTAAGGCGCCGCGAAACCCGACGTTCCGGGGTTGCATCCGCTGTGGGGTGTGACCCCGTGTTTTTTTGAAAGGCAGGCACGCGGGCTCCGGGACATGCCGCCGTTTCTGATGGGCGAAAATAATGCCGTCAGTCCGGTACCCGGGGGGACGGGTATTTTTGTTGTTTTCAAAAAATCGGGGATGTAGTATGTGACCGCGGTGAGTTTGAATATGCTTGAGGGGATGAAAAACGCATGACAGACGAGGGGTATAAGGAAGAGGCGTCATTCGAAGAACTCCTGAATGAGAGCACGGCTGAAACCGCGCGTCTGGAGCCGGGACAGCGAATTGAGGCACGGATTGCCGATATCGGCTCCGAATGGGTATTCCTTGACCTTGGCGGCAAAAGCGAAGGGACCCTGGATAAGAAGGAACTTCTCGATGAAAATGGTGAGTTTCCGTTCAAGATCGGCGACATGATCGCGGCATATTTTATGTCGTCACGGCACGGCGAGCTTCTTTTTACCACACGGATTACTACCGGTGAGGCGGGCCGGACCTACCTCGACCACGCCTGGAGCAGCAAGACCCCCGTCGAGGGGGTCGTGGACCGGGAGGTCAAGGGCGGATTTCAGGTCAGGATAGCCGGCGGTGCCAGGGCCTTTTGTCCCTATTCGCAGATGGGTCTGCGGCGGGTCGAAGACCCCTCCGCATATGTCGGGAAACGAATGTCTTTTATGATCATGGAGTACGGTGAAAGGGGGCGTAACATCGTCCTCTCCAACCGGATGATCCTGGAGACGGAGGAACGCGCCAGGAGGGAGACGCTCAAGGAACAACTCCAGGAAGGGATGAGGATCACCGGGACGGTTGCATCGATTCAGAACTTCGGCGCATTCATCGATATCGGCGGCATCCAGGGGATGCTTCCCATCTCGGAGGTCGGGTGGGGACGGGTAGATGATATCCATGACGTCCTGTCTGTCGGTCAGCAGGTGGAGGTGATAATCCTGAATCTGGACTGGGAACAGGACCGGATATCTCTCAGTCTCAAGGCGACCCTCCCGGATCCATGGGGCCGGGTGGAAGAACGATATCCCGCGGGCTCTTCCCATATCGGGACGGTGGCCCGCCTGGCAAAGTTCGGCGCCTTTGTGACCCTCGAACCCGGTGTGGACGGATTGATCCACATCTCGAAACTGGGGGGCGGCAAGCGGATCAACCACCCCGGGGAGGTGCTGGAGGAGGGACAGCGGGCGGAGGTGACGGTCGAATCTCTCGAACCGGAGAAGAGGAGGCTGTCTCTGAAGCCGAAACGGGAAGAAACTGGGGCTGATCAGGCGGACGCGGTCGAGGATGGCGACTACCGGTCTTACCTTCAAAAGACCCCGGCGTCGATGGGGACGCTCGGCGATCTCCTGAAGGGAAAACTTGGCGGTGCGTCAAAGATAACAAAGGCGAAAAAGTAGTCCGTCTCATCCGGGGGGATGCCTGCTTGGCATCAGCTTCCGTTTCGTAATTACTCATAATTCCATTATTTCTTCTTGCACCTGACGGACGGGAGACTATGGCCGGGAGATTCGATGATCTGCTCAAAAGCACCTTCACCATAAGGGAAGACGAGGGCGAAGACAAGGTCGTTGACCTGAGGGAGGCAATTGAACGGTATATACGACCGGGCGCGAAGATACACATCGGTGCCACCCATTGCTGCTCCGGCGCCGCCATCCTGGAGATCGCCCGCCGGTTTTACGGACAGAGGCCCGATTTCACCCTGATCATGAGGGGGATCCGTGATACAGTCATCATCCTCCTTCATCTGGGCCTTATCAGAAAGGTGATCACAACCTTTTCTGGGAATGTCTATCCCTGGTACGGTCCCAACCCCGTCTGCCAGAGGGTCTACGCCAGTAAAGAGGTGGAACTGGAAGACTGGTCGATCCTTACCTTTCCCCTTATGCTCATGGCCGGTGCCCTGGGGGTGGATGCGATGCCGACGACGTCTCTCATCGGCAGTTCACTTGCGGAGGCGAACAGGGACTCTTTCAGGGTGATCGATAATCCCTTCGGAAGCGGCCGTAAGATCGGTCTCGTGAAGGCGCTCAGTCCCGATATCTCCATCATACATGGTGTGGCGGCGGATCGGTCGGGGAATACCATCCTCACGCCCCCTTACAGCGAAGGGCTGTGGGGTGCCAAGGCAAGCAGGGGAGGGGTGGTGGTCACCGTGGAGAAGCTGGTCTCCACCGATTTTATACGGGAGCACGCCCACCTGGTAAAGCTCCCGGCGTACATGGTGAATTCCGTATCGGTGGTCCCCTTCGGGGCGCACCCCGGTGGCGTCTGGGATCAGGGAGTCCGGGGATTTGAGGCGTATGCCGAGGACTATGATTTCATGACCCGCTTCAATAGGTTGTGCAAAGATTCTCAAGCCCTCGATGCCTGGATCAGGGAATGGGTTCTCAATTGTCCGTCCTTTGCCGATTATGTTGCCAAGCTGGGGGATGACAGTCTCTTTTCCCTGAAGAGAAACGCCGGACGGGATGTATGGCGGGAGCAACTGGCCGCCCTCGAAGGTACGATATCCGAAGAAGAAGATTGTAATGATATCGAAAGGATGGTCATTTCAGCCGCACGGGAAATCGGGGACCGGGTCCTGCGCAGCGGATACCGGACGATGCTGGCTGGTGCGGGGACGGCGAACCTGGCCGCCTGGGTGGCGAAGTATCATCTTCAGGAAGAGGATTACCTGATTGAACTGCTGGTTGAATTGGGATATTTCGGGAATTCACCGCGCCCGGCGGAGCCCTTCCTCCTCAACTTCGGCAATTTCGGAACCTGCAAGATGCTGACCGAGACACTGGATACGCTGGGCGTTTTTACCTGCGGCGCCACGAACCGGTGTATCGGGGTTCTCGGCGGGGGGCAGGTCGATAAATTCGGCAATATCAATTCCAGCTGGATCTCGGACGATGTGTACCTTACCGGTTCGGGAGGCGCGAATGACGTGGCAACAGGGGCCGCGGAGACCATGGTGATCATGCAGCAGTCTCGGCACCGTTTCCTGGAGAAGGTTCCCTTTGTCACAGCACCCGGCGGCAGGGTAAAAAGCCTGATCTCTCCTCTTGGCGTCTTTGAAAAGATCGGTGATAATGAGGAATTTACACTGACGAAATATTGGATGTCCCCCGGATCTTCATCAGCGGAGGAGGCGATCAGGGATATCAGGGAACGGTGCGGTTGGAATCTGAAGGTAACCGGGAAGCCGGAACAACTTCTCCCGCCGGGGAGGGACGAATTGAGACTGCTTCGAGTCTTTGATCCTCACCGCTACTATCTTAAGTAATCCGGAAGTTCCACCGATACCGGGGGACCGCGGCCCGATTATCTGAGAGCGGGGGGAGGGAGAAATACATTGCCGCAGGGGGGGAGTCGTCATATCTCATTTTCTTATCCTTTACATTACGATCAGATATATTATATAAAAATATATCTCATTCACTGGTGAAATCTGCTTCGCTGGTTTGTACGCAGAGCAGGAACCAGTACCGCTATACGTTTCATGGGGGGATGTCTCAGATGAAAGGAGAAGCAGTGACGAAAGGGAAACGTGCGGGCGAGACCAGTGTTGTGATGGCGCAGGTGATGAATCCCCTCGATGCGAATCCGGCGGGAAATGTACATGGCGGCGCGATCATGAAGCTGATAGACACTGTGGCGGGCGCCGTCGCCGTGCGGCACGCACGGACCAACGTCGTCACGGCATCCATCGACCGTCTCGACTTTCACAGCCCTGTTTTCATAGGTGATCTTCTTACCTTGAAGGCGGGGCTCAACATGGTGGGGAGGACCTCCATGGAGGTTGGGGTCAGGGTGGAGACAGAAAACCTGGTGACGGGGAAGGTCCGGCACACCGCCTCGGCCTATCTCACCATGGTGGCCCTCGGTCCCGATGGAAGGCCGATGGAAATCACACCGCTCATTCTTGAGACGGATGAACAGGTCCGCCGGAACCGGGAAGCGGAGGCACGGAGAAGGATGAGGCTCGAAGAGAGAAAAAAGGAAAAGGCCTGCCAGGAGAATCGCGAGAAGTGTGATCTTTAAGGAACCGGCGGAACGACGCATGGAAAGAGGCCGTAAGAGGGATATCAGGTGAAGAAGATAGGAATTCTCGGCGGACTTGGACCGGAGTCGACGCTCGATTACTACCGGGGGATCGTCGATGCCTTCCGGAAGGGACGGGGAGGGATTGCCGGACCGGAGATGGTCATCTACAGCGCCGATGTCGGTGAAGTGCTGGGAATGGTGGAAGCGAAGCGGTGGGACGAACTGATCGATTGGCTCCTCGAGAGGATCCGAGCCCTGCAGCGCGCCGGGGCGGAATTTGCCGCAATCAGCGCCAACACGCCTCATATCGTCTTTGATCAGGTGCAGGCACGCTCGCCCATCCCCCTGCTGAGCATCGTCGATGAGACATGCCGGAGGGCCGGATCCCTTGGCATGAAGAGGGTCGGTCTCATGGGGACGCGCTTTACCATGCAGTCCGATTTTTACCAAAAGACGTTCCGGACGGCGGGAATCTCGGTCGTTGTCCCGAAGGCCGACGAGATAGAACAGATCCACAACAGACTCATGACCGAGATCGAACTGGGAATCATAAAGGATTCGACCAGGGAAGAGCTCTTGGCCATAGCCGGACGGATGAGGGATGAGGATTCGATTGAGGGCCTGATCCTTGGATGTACGGAACTCCCTATGATCCTTGATAAAGATGAGTACGGCGGCATTCCCTTTCTGAATACGACCGCCATCCATATAGAGGGTATCCTGGCATGCTCTGCCGGTGCGCCATCGGTGCTTGCAGAAGGGAAGTGAAATGGATTACAGTATCCGGACGGGGAGGCCGGAGGATATCGATATTCTGACGGAGGTTATCCGGGTCTCCTTCAGGGATGTGGCGGATCGTTTCAGCCTGACGCCGGATAACTGCGCAAAACATCCCTCCAACTGCACCGTGGAGTGGGTGCGGAGGGACATGGATCGCGGCGTTGTCTATTGCATTCTCGATGAGGGGAATGGTCCCGCGGGGTGTGTGGCCCTCGAACGGGCAGGGGAAGAAGCATGGTACCTTGAACGCCTTGCGGTTCTTCCGGGACGGCGGCGGCGCGGCCTGGGCAAGGCCCTGGTCGAGTACGTCCTGGCGCAGGCACAACGCTCGGGGGCCGTGCGTGTGGAGATCGGAATCATTGCGGGAGATACGGACCTGAAGAAGTGGTATCAAAAAATAGGGTTTGTTGAGGGAGAAACGAAGGTATTCGCCCACCTGCCGTTTAGGGTGACCTTTATGTCGTATCAGATCGGAGGGAGCGGTTCAGATGATGGTGGACACGGGACAACAGCACTTGATCGATCATAATTTCCTGCTTTCGATGGGACTCTTGATGTCGAATTCCGTTATAGGAGAATTTTTGGACACCTACAATATCGGCATTGTGAGCAGCGGGGTTCCCAATAAACAATACAATGTCGTATTCATTAAGAAAAAGACTTCAAAACCGGAAAAGGTGATTCAGAAATGGGAACAGTTCTTCGAACTCCGGGGCCTTCCGTTTCGTGTCCTGATCAGCCCCGGGTTTGAAGATGGATATGAACCCTTGATGAAGGAGAAGGGATACAGGGAGATCGAACCCCAACCGGCCATGATCCTGTCCGATCTGGGCGGAAAGGGCGACGAAGGGACCGACCTGGTTATCAAGCGGGTTGTTACCCCCGAAGAACTGGCCCACTTTCAGGAGACAGTCGCAGAGGGATTCGATTTTCACAGCAAGGTAGGGCCGTTTCTGATCACCGAACGGGTGCGGGCTCTACCTGATACCGAACTCTTTATCGGATATGCCGACGGCCGTCCCGCCTCGACATCAATGCTGATAAAAACGGGGGATATAGCGGGGATATACTGGGTTGCCACGCCGAAGAAATACCGGAGGCGCGGTTTCGGCGCTGCGGTGACCCGGTGTGCCGTCCTGGCGGGACGAGATAGAGGGTGCACACTGGCGAGTCTCCAGGCGTCCAAGATGGGCAGACCGGTTTACGAGAGGATCGGATTCGTCAATTGTTATAATTATCGGGCGTATACAATCTCTAAAAAAGTTTGATTTTCCCGGATATTTTTCTCAGATGGTCGTGGTATCTCCGGAAGTGGGAGAGAGCGCGGATCGCCCGTTCGAAGGATGGATAGGCGGGGATTCCCGCTTCGCAGAAGCGGCGCCGGAGTGCAGCACCTTTCGCATTCAGTTCAGGATCACCCCCGTCATAGTCGATGGTGAAAACCGTCGGCTTTCTCTCTTTGTGGGTATGGATGAAGTCGATGATCCCGGAGGTCGGATCGGGCATCTCGGCGCTGTGAAAGGCGATCCGCGGGATCAGGCGATCCGCGATCACCATGTGGATGTTTGGATCCCGATATGCCGTGTCCAGAAGATCACAGAGACGGTCGCCATTCACGAAAGATTCCCACAGATCGAGGGGATTGCCGGCGATGCTCCCCGCTACGGGGACGATAGGACGGATCCGTTTCATGCTTGCGGGTGAGAGCGGTGGGACGGCAAGCCCTTCTCCTACGGCTCCGTCGGAGAAGATGACGCTGTTTCCGCCGCCCCCGCCGATGATGAAGAGACTGTCCCCTTCTGTCTCCGGGAGGAATGAGAATGCGAGGATCGCATCCACCCACTCGTTCATACAGGATACGGGTGTGACGCCCGCCTGGTCGAAGAATGCCTGCCACAATCGCCCGTTCCCTGCCAGAGTTCCCGTGTGAGATGCCACCGTGGCCGCGCCTATCTCTGTCCGTCCCCCCTTCAAGAGGATGATCGGTTTCCTGGGCGTTACGTCCCGTGCGAGTTCGAAGAGAAGCCTCCCGTCTCGGACACTCTCCAGGTACATGACGATAACGTCGATATCGTCATCGCCGGCCATATACTCAAGAAAGTCGGTGCTGTCGAGCACCGTTGCGTTTCCGATACTGGCCGCCCTGCTCACCCCCACGCCCAGCGAGGAGACCTGCTCGGTCAGACGCTGCGTTATGCCCCCGCTCTGTGAGATGATGCCGAGGCCGCCGTCTCTTCCGGGTATGGCCCCCCATGCCGTCAATCTGAAAGCGGGACAGTACGGACCCATGCAGTTCGGCCCCATGAGGAGGAGGCCATACGTTGCCGCGATGGAAGATACTCGCTTTTCAAGGGTCGCTCCTTCCTCCGTCCCCAGTTCGCCGAAGCCGGCTGAGAGGACGTGGATATACTTGATCCCCAGACGGCCGGACTCCTCGAGGACGGAAGGAACGGCAGAGGCCTGAACTGCAACCATGACGAGATCAGGTGCCTCGGGCAGTGATGCCAGATCAGGGTAGGCCCTGATCCCCTGAACGTTGGAGGCCTTGGGATTGATCGGGTAGATAGTCCCTTGATAGCCAGCCGCGACCAAGTGGTGAAGAAAACTCATTCCTCCGAAACTGGACGAGCTCCGGGAGACGCCGATAATGGCGATACTCTTCGGTTTAAAAAACCCTGCCAGGTCGGAAGGGGTATGATCAGGCATCCTGTGTCTCCGGTAATGTGTGTATGCTGCTCCCGCAGAGGCAAGCGTACTATAGGAGAAAGCCCCCGGGCTGTCAATAAAAAGAGCCCGCCGGTACAAAAGGTGAGCGATGATCTCCCAGGGGATCGGGGTCTCCCTCGTTTCACGAAACGAGAAACAGGCCTTCCCTGATGTTTCATGAAACATGGCATCCCCCTGTTATTCGTGAAGAAATAGGCTCAGGGGTCAAAGAATTCCCGGACCGTGGATTCACGAAATGCGGCCGGATCACAGTATGGTGAATGATGCCAATCCCTTTTGGCGGTACCCAAAGAAATCCGATAATTATCTTGATCAAGAAGGCGGGATCGTGTATAGTGCGCCGCAGAGAGAAGATGAGAACCCTTCCATGAAATTCAGTGAATTAAATCTCCCCCCCGACATCTTCGAGTCGATCGTGAATATGGGGTATGATGAGATGACGCCCATTCAAGAGGCGTCGTACCCGGTGATTTCCGCCGGTAAGGACCTGTGCGCCCTCGCAGAAACCGGTTCAGGGAAAACGGCGGCATGTGCCATTCCCCTCGTTCAGAAGGTCGATCCGACCCTCAATGCCATCCAGGCCCTCGTGATCGTCCCCACCCGCGAATTATGCCTCCAGTACGTGGACGAGATCCATAAGATAGCGGTTCAGACCGATATCGTCCCCTTCGCAGTGTACGGGGGATTCAGCAAGGGCATTCAAGTGGCAAAGCTCAATCACAAGGTGCATATCCTGGTTGCAACGCCGGGGCGGCTGATCGATCTGATGTATGACGGGGCGGTCAACCTGTCCCACGTGAAGTGCGTTATCCTGGACGAGGCCGATGAACTCTTGAAGATAGGCTTTCTGGAGGATGTCGAGTTTATCATGTCCTGCATCCTTCAGGAGCATCAGACGCTCCTCTTCGCCGCCACGATGGATGGCGACATACGCAAACTGGTCGACAAGACCCTCCGCAATCCTCACCACATCTCCCTTATCGACGAAAGGCCTTCCCCCGAGAGCATCGAACACTACTTCGAATACCTACAGGCGAAAAACAAGGAGGCGGAACTGGTACGGTATCTCGAGGAAGAGGAGATTGTCCAGGCGATCATCTTCTGCAACGCACGACACAAGGTGGATGCCCTGTTCAAAAATATGAAACAACACTTTAGGAATATAGAGTATATACATGCGGGATTGAGCCAAGACAAGCGGTCTTCCATTTATCGAAACTATCGGAACAACAAGGTGCGTTTCCTGATCGCCACCGATGTTGCCGGGAGGGGACTCGACTTTTCCAACGTCTCGCACGTGATCAATTGGGATTTCCCGGGAGACGGAGAACAATACACCCACCGTACCGGACGTTCGGGAAGAATGGGAAGGAAGGGAAAGGCGCTTACATTCCTGACGAAGCGCGATCTCCCCGGCTTGCGGTCACTGATTCGAAGGCAGAGGATCGTTCCTCTCTGGATAGGAGGGGACCCCTTCCAGGGGGATATCGCCCCCCGGGGAGGAACACCACCCAGGAGAAGGGCCTATCGACCTTCCCGCGGCAGGAGACCCAAGAGACAAAGCTCCGTCTAGCATATCTGCGGATTTCCTTGATCTCATCATCGCTCCACGCAGGTCCGTCGATCCAACGCAACGGCACCCTTTTTCCGGGGATGCCTCTCACACTCCGGTTTCTCGGGCACGTTCGAATCCACCGCATACACGGTTTGTCGGGGAAGAGAAATTACCTCTTGATTTTTACCGTTTCTTTCGATATCTCGCGGTACTGTATAAACAGGCAGGAAATCAGGACGGGAGATCGCACCGTGCCGCATACCTCTGCCGTCCGGGTGTTACAAAATGAAAGGGGCTGAAAGATGAAGGATAAAAACGATGTTGTCATTGTCAGTGGTGTACGGACGCCGTTCAGTAAATTTGGAGGAATACTGAAGGAGACTCACAGCACGGATCTCGGCACGCTGGTTATTAAGGAATCCTTGAAACGTGCGGGGCTGAAGGGCGAGGATTTGGATGAATTGTATTATGGAATGTGCGATCAGGCGGAAGCCGCCCTGTACGACAATGTCAACGGGAGGCAGGCCCTCCTGCGTGCGGGACTGCCGGAGGATCTGGTATCGTTAACGATAGACCGGGCCTGCTGTTCTTCTCTCTGCGCGGTGCACCTGGGTCGCAGGGCGATCCTCCTGGACGAGGCGGACACGTGTATGGCGGTGGGGGCGGAGAATATGAGCAACACCCCGCTTCTCATGAACGGGCATCGCTGGGGGGCGGGGATGACGCCCCTTCTGGTGCAGGATTATCTCAATCCCATTACCTACCGTGAGTACAGCCCCCTGGGACGTGACGCCGGGGAAATCGCCATCGAGCACGGCATATCGCGGGATGAGCAGGACAGGTGGGCGCTGGGTTCCCAACAGAAGTGGGCCGCAGCCGACAAGGCGGGTAGATTCGAGGATGAACTGGTCCCCGTTGAGGTGCCGCAGAGGAGGGGGGACCCTATTGTCTTCGACAGGGATGAATTCCCCAAGCCCAACACGACGATGGAGCGCCTTGCAAGGTTGAAGACAATATACGGAAGTCCGACCGTCACCGCCGGGAATGCACCGGGTCTGGATGCGGGTGCCGCGGCCGTGATCATCATGAGGAGGTCCAAGGCGGAAGAGATGGGGGTCACTCCCCTGGCAACGATTATTTCAGTGGCGAGCGGTGCAAGCGAACCCCGCACCATGGCCGAGCTTCCGGCGAAAGTCATACAGAAGGCTTTGGACAGGGCAGGGCTTTCCATCGATGATATGAATATCGTTGAGATTAATGAGGCTTTTGCCGCGGTGACCCTGGTTTCAACCAAGATGCTGGCAGGCCACGACGAGACCAGATGGCGCGCTCTTCTGGAAAGGACCAACCCGAACGGGGGTGCCATCGCGATCGGCCATCCCGTGGGAGCGAGCGGAGCCCGCATCCTGATGACGATGATGTACGAGCTGAGACGGCGGGGCGGAGGCTACGGCGTCTGCGGTATCTGTGGAGGCCTGGCACAGGGCGATTGCGTCATCATCAGGGTGGATTAGCTCTCTGATTGTTGCAGGCTTTTGACGGGATGCGGGAGTATGAGGGGAGGGGGAGCGACATCGGATCGTCGACTCCCCTCATCGATGCCGGGAAGACAAAAGGCGCCGCCGCCTTCATGCGAGCCTTCAAAGAGATGAAGTAAATTCACGTTATTGCTTTCTTCTTTTATCAATTAATTTCTGAAGTTTTTTCAAGTCTCTCTCACGTTTGATGATCGGGGTGTTGTCTTCGGCATAGGGTGTGAGGTTTCCCTCGAACGTCGTCTTTTTGGAATTGGTGTAGATAACGCCAAGTGGAAATTTCGTCGGATCGATCGCCTTCTCGAATGCCCGTGTCCTGTCCGTAGGATCATACGAGTCTTCGAGGTAGTAGGTGTGATCCTTGAACCACTTATACGTATTGATTTTGTTGAATGATACGCAGGGCTGGAATATGTCGACCAGGGCGTAGCCCCGGTGGGCGAGGGCCTTCTTGATGATCTCTTTCGTCAGGTCGATGTCGCCGATAAAGGCCCGCGCCACGAATGACGCGTCGAGGGCTACGGCGACGGCGATCGGGTTGAACGGTTCGAGGATCACACCGGCGACCTGTACCGGGGTCACAAATCCCCGCTGGCTCGTCGGCGACGCCTGTCCCTTCGTCAGGCCGTATACCATGTTGTTATGGACGATATTGGTGATATCCGGATTTCTGCGGATCGTGGAGAGGAAGTGATTTCCGCCCTCGCCGTACATGTCGCCGTCGCCGCTTTCGGCGATAACGACGAGCCGGGGGTTCGCGGCCTTGATGGCGACTGCGGCGGGAAGCGCCCTCCCATGCAGGCCGTTGAAGACATTGCATTTCATATAGTGAGGTATCTTTGCGGCCTGTCCGATCCCCGAAACCATGACCATTCGTTCGGGATCGATTTCCATCTCCGTCAGGGCGCCTTTCAACGCGTTCAGAATGCCGAAATTCCCGCAGCCGGGGCACCAGGCGATATCGATATCGCCCATCTCATAAGCATGTCTTTCCATGAGGCTCTCCTTATCTACAGGACCTCGCGCAGCCTTCCTTCGAGTTCCTCCACCGAAAAGGGGAGGCCGCTGTAGGTGGTGATCTTTGTCTCGATATCGACACCGGCGTGTATCTTCAGTATCCGTGAAAACTGCGATGTCGCATTCCCTTCGATGATCACCAGCCGCTTTGCCTGTTTCAGGATCTGCGCCGTATCGGGATGGAGCGGGTAGACCTGGCTGAAGTGAAGGAGTGAGAGGTCTTCCCGCCCGATGCGTCTGACGGCCTCCTCTGCGATCGCCCGGAGCGAGCCCCAGCAGACGATCACTGTCTCGCCCGGGGCTTCACCCAAAGAGACGGGTAAAATCGCTTCCTGGGCCAACAGGGGCCGTTTCCCGAGGCGTTTATCCACCATCCGGACCCTGGTGTCGTGATCCTCCGTTATATGTCCCTCTTCGTCATGCTCGTCACTGTCGACGACCACCAGCCCCTTCCCGTATCCCGGGATCCCGCGGGGAGAAATCCCGTTGTCGGTCAGGGTGTAGCGTCTGTACCCCACTTCCGTGGAGACGATATGACGCTCGACCCCGATAGCCGATACGTCGACCACCGGTATGTTGTAATAGGAGTCAATAAGATACTGATCGGTCAGGATAAAAACCGGCACCTGGTACCGGTCCGCCAGGTTGAAGGCCCTGGCCGTCAGATCGAATGCCTCCTCGAGCGTTCCCGGAGTGAAGATGATGCGCGGGAACTCACCGTGTCCCGCGTAGAGGGCCATATCAAGATCGCCCTGTTCGGTCCTCGTCGGGAGGCCGGTTGCCGGACCCGGCCTCTGGGCCAGGTGAATGACCATGGGCGATTCCATTGCGCCTGCCAGACTCAGACCCTCAATCATGAGGGCGAATCCCCCGCCCGACGTTGTGACCATCCCCCGTGCCCCCGCATACCACGCGCCGATCGTCATGTTTATGGCGGCTATCTCGTCCTCGGCCTGTTCCACGATAATATCGAATTCTTTCGATTGCTGTGCGAGAAAGGTCAGAACGGATGTTGACGGGGTCATGGGGTATGAAGAGATGAAGTTGCATCCGCCGGCGATCGCCCCCATTCCCACGGCCTCTCCGCCGTTGATGATGATTTCGTCTGCGACTCTCGGGTCTTTTTTGATACTGATCGAGACGATCTTTGATGCTATCAGCTTGGAGCCGATCTCGTACCCGCGTTTAACCGCCCGGATATTGTGGGTTGTTACCGTTTTTTCACCATTGGAGAATCGTTCCTTCAGATCGTCGATGATGCTTTCCTTGTCGATACCGAAGAATGCCGCAATCACGCCGGTTGCTATGATATTGGCGTATATGGCCCCGCCGATCTCGGAGGCGATGGTCGAAAGGGGGATATCGATGATCGCAATATCCTCCCCTTCAGCGGTGTCCAGGAGCGTTTCTCTCTCCCCCAGAATGATCGTTTCCGGTGTGATCCTGCGCCTGACATGCTTCAGCGCCTCACGGTTCAGGGGGAAGAGGATGTCGATCCGTTTCAGGCAGGCCTGGACCTTCCGCGATGAGACCCTCAACTGGGTCGAGTTGCTCCCTCCGCGGACCCGCGACATGTATTCCTTGGTGGAGAAGAGGTTATATCCCGCATGCTTGAATGCGTGAGTCAGGAGCTGCTCCACCGTCTGGATACCCTGCCCCGCGGCGCCGCAAAGGACCACCGAGATGTCATCCTTCTTTGCCGGATATTTTTTCATCGAAGCACCTCAATGACGGTATGTCCGCTCGGGAATACCCTGACAATTATTTATAAACTCAAGGATATACTGAAAAATACCAGCTCGAAAAGGCATAGCGAAACGTGCATGGAAACGCACGGACAATACTGTTAATAACAGCTCTGCGAGAGAAGATTCACAGGCTGAATTCTAGCACATCGAAGTGAGATTATCCAGGTCGATCAGGTTATTGTATAAGCGAAGAACCGGCGAATTGTTCGCAGAACCTCCCATACCGGGCATCCAGCACCAGCATGGTGCAGGGGAGGGGAAGGACTTTAAAAGTGCAGGATAAGGTCGCCGGAACACCTTCCGCCGTCGATCATCAGACACTTTTTCACCGGAGGGTCGATGTCGTACGATACCCCCAGACTGTCAAGCCAGCACTCGACCCGGTAGATGACGCCGCATTCATAATCGTCGATGACGCCCATGCTCTCCATCCCCTTGTACGCAAAGCATTCTCCGGGCTTGAATTCCCACCGCAGGACATTTTCCCGGGGGAAACTCATGGATGCATTCATGAAATCCGGTATGAAGAATTCCGACACACTGGTGAGGAAGTCCTTAAACGCTCCAAGGGTATCGAGACGTTTGCCCTCCACGCCCAGGAATTTTTTTACCCTGTTGACCTCTATTTCCGCCAGTGCCTTTATGGCCGCCTTGTTGATCCTGTTCGTCTTTTCAACACCCAGTTCCTGCAGGCACTCATAAAACCACAGCCCGTCGTGCGTCATCCAGCACTTATTCAGTAAGGTAATGAGTTGTTCCTTTTCGGATGCCGTCATCGTGAACCCCCTCATCGAATGAAGATGGCAGTAGGCAAGAAGAATGTTTCTGATTGCTACTCTGTACCGCGCGAAAGTCCTTCGGAGCGTGAGGATCAAGATCGCCGGCCGGCGAGAGGCCGTGATCAGCGTGGAGCACGTGATAGATGGCGAAGTATTTTATTCTAACAGTACAGTCCCTGAAAAGGCAAGGGACAAAACGGGCTCTCCCCGTATATGGGAAGAAAGCCGCGTGATTACGGGAGCCCCGCCCCGGGGACATCAACCCGGATGGTCTCGATCCGCCCCATCGCGTCCTTCTGGTACATGCTTGACGTCAGCACGAAGAGGCTCATGCGGTCGGTGCCGCCGAGCATGCAGGCGAAGGGGGTATGTTCCAGTTGAAACCTGTGGGTGATCTCTCCGCCTTCCCTGACTCGGATCAGTTCCGAACGGGCATTAGGAGAGGCAACCCAGACGGCCCCCTCGGCGTCGAGGCAGATACCGTCGGGGGTGATCCGATCAACAAGTGCGGCGCGCCGGGTGATCACCCCCAGATCGTCGAACTGAGCCCACACCCGCCGATGGGACAGCGAGCCGTCGGATTCGATATCGAAGGCCGTCAGGCGTGCGGCCAGCGTCTCGCCGACGATCAGCGTCTTCCCGTCGGGGGTGATGACACTCCCGTTGGGGAAGCCCATCTCCCTGGCCACGACCCTCGCATCACCCGCCGGGGTAACAAGGACGATCTCTGCGGCCCGGTACGGCTGTTCGAAGAGGGGGGAACCGAAGTTGCCGATGTACGCCCTCCCGTCCTGATCGACGACCATGTCGTTGCAGTACGATGACGCCAGGCCGCTCAGGTCGGCAAATTCCGACAGGGTACCGTTATGAAGCCGAAGCAGGCGGCGATCCACCATCGAGACAATGAGCAGGCTCCCGTCGGGAAGCCATCCAAGACCCGAGGGCTGTCCCCCTATCTCGGCGATCGTCTCCGTGTCCCCATTGAGATCGACCGTCGCTACTTTCTTCGTGCGGAAATCAGAAAACCACAGCTTCCCGCTGTGCCACCGCGGCCCCTCGGGGAAGCCAAGCCCGTCGAGGAGCAGAGTCGTTCGTGTCGTCACCCCTATACCCTCCCATTCGTGAATGTACCCCGCCTATCACGGAAGGGGGAAAAAATCCAGATCGGATCTTCGACCGTTCAACAATTTTTTCTTGACAAAGGTATCGTCCCCTTCATATGTCAAACTGACGTCGGATTAGATTTTTTGGAAGAAATTGCTGTTTTGTCTCTGCCTGCTCACCTGTAACCCAATCGGTGAAACCCCGGCTGGAACCATGAAGGAGGACCTATGTATGCCCTGAACGTCAGTGAAAAGGTGTGTGCCACCTGTCCCTCGGCCGACTGTCTTCTGAAGTGCCAGTACATGAGCTTTGGTAGTAAAAGAGAGGCGCACGAGGAGATGATGAAGGTCATGAGGGGGGAGGAATCCCGCGTGCTGCACGATTGCGTGACCTGCTACGCCTGCGAGGAGTACTGCAAGAGGGGAAATCATCCCTTCTACCTGATCTCCGAGCGGAGAGAGGAGAAGGGGATCTACTCCGCCCCTCGGCCCATTACGAATCAGTGGATCAACATGACACGGATGCAGGGGAAACAGATGGTGGGCAAGGTCGAGGACACGGCGCTTTCCTGCTGTTTTATCCCCGATCTTCTCGGATTGGGGTCCGGAGAGCTCTTCAGGGACGTCTCCCCGGCCGCCGTCTTAGGGGCGGAGTTCATGTGTCCGGCCGTCCATACCCACTTCGCCAAGATGTCGGTCATAAAGGAGCGCCTCCCCATCGTTATAGAAAACCTCAAGAATCTGGGTGTACAAGAGGTTGTCTGTCTCCATGACGAGTGCTACGGGACCTATACCTCCATCGCCCCCGCCTACGGGATGGACGTTCCCTTCAAGCCCGTTTATTACATGGACTTCCTGTTGGACAGGCTGAAGGATCTGGAGGAAAAGATCACGCCCCTCAATATCACCGTGGCCTACCAGCGTCCCTGCTCCAACCGGCTGATCCCCGATAAACACCGTCTGGTAAGAGAGATATTCGATCGTATCGGCGTCGATATGCCCGATCGGGAGTACCAGGATGAGAATGCCCTCTGCTGTGCCGAGCTCTTCCGGCCGATCTCCGGATACCGGCTCGCCGACGATGTTCAGAAGCGGAACATCGACGACATGCTTGCCGCCGGTGCCGAGTACTGTGTCTTCAACTGTCCCGCCTGCCAGTCGGTCTTATCTGAGAAAGTATCGAAAAAAGGGCTGAAACCGGTTCACATCATCGATCTGTGCAAGATGGCCATTGGTGAAATGGGAAGGGAGGTACAATAGCATGAGCGAAACACTGCAATCCCTTAAGGAGATCGTTGGAGAACGGGGAGTCTCGAACAGGCCTGAGGAGCTCTGGTTCTACTCGCGGGACCCCGGCGTGCTCGACCCGCACCTGCCGGACTATGTGGTGGCACCGAAGACGACCGAGGAGATACAGAAGATCGTCCAGCTGGCGAACAGGGAGAAGATCCCCATCGTCCCCATGGGGAACGGTATGGCTCTGACCGGCCTCGTCATCCCCCTAAAGGGCGGCATCGTCATGGACATGAAGCGGATGAGCAGGATCATCGAGGTGAACGAGATGGCCCGATACGCCGTTGTGGAAGGAGGAACCTCCCAGGGGGTCCTCGCGGCGTACCTGCAGGACCATCATCCCCGCCTGCGGCACAGCCTTCCCGATGCCCCTCCGACCACAACCATCGCCGCCAATGTGTCTCTCCACGGGCAGGGACGGTTGACGCAGCAGTACGGATTCAATTCCGACATGGTCACGGGGATGGAGGTCGTTCTCCCCACCGGTGAGGTCTGCAAGATCGGCTCACCTTCGCTGGGGCCTTACTGGTTTTCCAAGGGCCCGACCCTTCCCGACCTGTCGGGACTCTTCCTGGGGTGGCTCGGCGCCACCGGAATCATCACCAAGGTGGGACTGAAGCTCTTTCCCAACAAGAAGTTCAGGGACGCGGAGCTATTCGTGACCGACCGCGTCAATCTGGTGCCGGATATCCTGTACAAACTGACCCACCTCGAGATGCTGGAGGATATCAACGTCTGGTTCCAGCCCAAACCGTATATATTCAAGGACAATTACCACATTACCATCTATTTTACCGGAGACACGGAGGAGGAAGTCGAGTTCAAGCGGAGGATGATCTGGGACTGCCTGCAGGAATTCATGGATTCGAAAGACGCCGGATTTATGAATACCCAGTACATGAAAGAGATGCTTCTGGAGATGCCCCAGCGGGGAATCGCCGCATTTGCCGATGTGCCCCGGGGAGGCGGATTCGAGTACTCGGGACCCATCACGATCATCGAACATTATCCCCAGTATGCCGCCAACGTCATCAGACTGGCCGAGAAATACGACCTCCTCTACGCCAGCGCGGCCCGGCTCATATCGGGGGGTCACTCCATGATGTTCAGTATCTCATTCGCCTTCAACCGGGCCGATCCCGCGATGATGAAGCGGGTCAAAGACGCCCTGGACGAGGCGACCGCCTTCGTCCTGGAGATGGGGGGAGTCCCCTGGAAACCCAACTATGTGGAACAGAGGATGACCATGGAAAAGATGGACCCGGTCTCCCGTAATCTCCTCCAGATGGTGAAGAAGAACCTCGATCCCAATGGAATCATGAATCCCGGAAACTGGGAGGTGAACTGATGGAATACGTCCGCTCGATCGAACATGGAGATATCGTTCATCGCTGTTTCAGGTGCGGATACTGCAAGTTTCCCCTGGATTACGTCGACTTTAACTGCCCCTCTTACAAGGCCTTCGGATGGGATACCTATGCGCCGGGGGGCCGTATGTGGCTCGCCAGGGCCTGGCTGAGCGGGGAGATCGAGTCGAGTCAGACCCTCGCAAAGGTCTTTTTTTCCTGCGTGTCCTGCGACAACTGCAAGGACCAGTGCGTCTTCGAACGCTTCAGGGAGTATCTCCCCGATATCTTCCGGGAGGTTAAGGCCGAACTGGTGAGCGAAGGGGTGGTTCCCCCCGAGGTTCGAGACTACTTCAAGGCCATCATTACGAACGGGAATCCCTACAAGCTCCCCCGGGAAGAGCGGGGGACGTGGGCCGAGGGGACGGGGCTGAAAGAATTCAGGAATCAGGAATACCTCTTTTACGTGGGGTGCGTCGGCTCCTACGACGAGATCGGTCGGAAGATGGCCCGGTCCGTGGGAACACTCCTCTCCCAGGCGGGGGTTTCCATGGGGATCTTGGGAAGCGAGGAGACCTGTGACGGGAACGAGGTCAGGATCCTCGGGGAGGTCGGGCTCTTCGAGGAGTTGGCGAGGATCAACATCGAGACGTTCAAGGAACGGGGGATTACCAGAATCATCACCCTCGATCCCCACGCCTTGAATGCCTTCAAGAGGGAATACCCGAAACAGGGAGCAGCGATCGAGGTCTTCCATTATACCGAGATGCTGGCGAAATTGATACGAGAAGGGAAGATTGCCCTTGCCGAATATCCGGCAACGGTAACCTACCACGATCCCTGCTATCTGGGGAGGCACAACGGGATCTATGACGCTCCGAGGGATATCCTGCGAGCCGTCCCCGGGCTCGAGCTGGTGGAGCTGCGCCGGAACCGCCAGTTCGCCTTCTGCTGCGGCGGGGGAGGGGGGAACTTCTTCACCGATATCCTGGGGACCGGGGAGGACAGCGCCAGCCGGGTCCGGGTCCGCGAGGCGCTTCAGACGGGCGCCTCGGTCATCGCCGTGGCGTGCCCCACCTGTGCAAAGATGCTCGACGATGCGGTGAAGATCGAAGGGATGGATGACAGGCTGGAGGTCCTGAGTATCGCTGAAATCGTTTCGCGGGCCCAGGTGCGGTAACGAGTCGAAGCCGTCGGCGCGGGGGGTCTATCGAACCCCCGCCCGGTCGATTTCTGCATCGACCCAGCGGAGATTTTCCCTGATCAGCTCCGGTATGGGGAGTTCGTACGGGCAGCGCTCCATGCATTCGCCGCACTCGGTACAGTTTCTGGCCTGCTCGATGGCGAGTTTGGGCCATCCCTCCGTGAGGATCTGTGGACCGATCCGCTTGACCATCGATTTGATACCGATGACGTGCTGGATGGGGATCCCCTCGGGGCAGGGCTGGCAGTAGTCGCACCGGCGGCAGAACTGTTTGTCGAACTGGCCCTGCATGGCCCCGATCTCTTCCCGTTCCTTTCGGCTGAGGGCCAGGTCGTTTACGAAGACCTCCCAGTTTTCATCGAAGAGTTCCGGTGTCTCGACGCCGGGAATCACCACGGTCCCATCGAAGGCCAGGGCGTATTTGAGGGCCAGGCGGGGATTGTCGATGACGCCGCCGGAGAAGGCCTTCATCACGATGACGCCGATATCGGCGGCCAGAGCCCGGGGGATCACCCGTTCCTCCGCCTTTGGTTCGAGGAAGCTGTAGCAGACCATGATGGTCTCGAAGAGGCCGTCGTCGATGACGTGATCCAGGAGATCGAGGCTGTGGCTGGTGATCCCGATATGCTCGATCAGTCCCTCGTCACGCGCCCTGAGCAGTCCCTCCAGGGCGCCCCCCTTTGACGTGATCTTTTTGTAGGCATCGAGGTCACGGATAAAGTGGCACTGGTAGAGTTCGATCTTCTCCCGCCGGAGTTCCTTGAGGCTTGTCTCCACATCCCTCCGCACCTTGTCGGCGGTGTGCTGCTGTGATTTGGTGGCCAGGATGACCTTCTTGCTGGTCTCCCGGAGGGCGATCCCGATCCGTGTCTCACTTGTCGTATAGGCGCGGGAGGTGTCGATAAGATCGACGCCCCGTTCAATCGCTCGAATGACGGTTTCCACGGCCTCTCTCTCCGATACTCGCTGGATCGGGATCCCGCCGAACCCGAGGCGTGTGACCCTGATCCCCGTCCTGCCGAGCACCACCTGTCGTTTCATGGTTCTTCAACAGCCTTTCTTCCGCGCCGGCGGCGGATTCTCTGCCAAAAGATCGGTGAGCGCTTCCTGCATGGTCGGGAATCGGAAGACGAAGCCATGCTTCAGGAGCATCCTCGGGTATACCCGCTGTCCCTTCAGGATAACGCTCCCGAATTCCCCCAGCATCAACCGGATAAGGAAGGCGGGAACGGCGGGGAGAACGGTCGGTTTTCCGAGGACTGCCCCGATCATTCGTGTCATCTCCCGGTTCCTGACGGGGTTGGGGGCCGTGCAGTTGAGGGGACCCTCCAGGTCCGTGTGAGCGAGAAGAAATTGAAAGATGTGGGCAAGGTCCCATTCGTGAATCCATGAAAACCACTGCCTGCCGCTGCCGAGCGGCGCCCCCATCCGGAAGCGGAAGAGGGGAAGCATCTGAGCAAGGGCTCCTCCCTTCCTCCCCAGGACGATGCCGAAGCGGCAGAGGACGACCCGCACCCCGTGCTGTCTGGCCTCAAGGGCCGCATCCTCCCAGTCGGCTGCGAGGGTCGCCAGGAAATCCCCTCCCGGCGGGTCCGTCTCTTCGAGAATCTCGTCCTCGTGAAACCCGTAGTACCCCACGGCCGATGTGCTGATGAGGTGCGTTTCCTTACCCTTGCGCGGCGCCAGGGCATCGACGAGATGGCGGGTCGTCAGGAGTCTGCTCTCCCGCAGGGTGTGCTTATAACCATCGGTCCACCGGGCGAAGATGGAGGCGCCGGCGAGGTTGATGACGGCGTCATGGTCGGCGACCCGATCCTGCCATGGTCCTTCCCTGGTAGGGTCTCCCTCCAGGAACGACGAGCCGTCGGGAAGGAGTTCATGCTTTCTGACCGACCGTGTCAGGATCGTTACCTGGTGTCCCTGGCCGGTCAACTCCGACGTAAGCGTGGTCCCCACGAAGCCCGAACCACCGGTAATGAAGACCTTCATGATGCCCCCCCTATGTGGTTACGGCGAAGCGCTCTTCAGGTTGTGTCGGCCGTGCTGTCCGGGAATTCCGGTGTTTCCTTCGACAGGAAAGCCGATATCCCGTAGACACACTCGCCCGTTGTAATTAATGAAATGGCCTTCTCCATCTCCAAATCCAGCGCCTGGGCCAGCGAAGGATCACTGGTTGCACGGATCACCGCGAGGGCCGAACGCACGGCACGGGGGCCGTTGGCGGCGATCATCCGCGCCAGGTCGATTGATTCGTCGAGCGCCCTTCCCGGCGAACTGATGCGGTTGACCAGTCCACACGACAGGGCCTCCCGGGCGGAGATCTCCCGGGCCGTCAGGATCATCTCCGCAGCGCGCGCCGGGCCGATCAGCCGGGGGAGGGCGGCGGCCCCACCCCAATCGGGCATCAGGCCCAGACGAACCTCAGAGAAACAGATGGCGGCATCAGGGTCCATGACGCGCATGTCGCATCGAACGGCGAGTTCCGCGCCCCCGCCGTAGGCGCTCCCGTTCAGGGCGGCGATAATCGGCACAGGCAGGTCAAAGAGGGTGTCGACCACCCTGCGGATTCTCCGTATCAGTTTCTCAACGGGGGCACGATCCCGGGTTTCCATTACCCCGGCAAGATCCGCGACCTGGGGATTATCCACGTTGACGTCGAACCCGGCGCTGAATGCCCGGTCCCCCGTCCCCGTCAGGATGACGACACGGGGGGTCTTGTCCTCCAACTGCTTGATAACCTCATCGAATTCGGTCCACATGACCTCGTTGAAGGCGTTTTGTCTCTCCGGCCGATCGAAGCGTACAACCGCGATATGATCAAGGTATTCAAGGGTAATGCCGTAATCGGTCATCTTCGCCCCCGCTGAAAAGACGCGAATCTAGAGTGATCCGTCCAGCCTGTCGGCCACCGGCTCCTTGCAGGCCCTGCACCGCTGTGCCCCCCTGAAGAGCGGAGCTCCGCATGAGGGGCAGTGGTACCGTTCGCATTCCCCCCGGGCCCATTCCACGCTCCCTTCTCCATCGCCGTGCGCGGCCACCTGTGCCCGCCAGAGGGGGATGGTCCGCTCCATGACCCGCACACCGGTCGCGAGGGGAAATTCCCGGATCATGGAACAGGGCCATTCATCACACTGATGGCAGGAATAGAACCCCTTCGCCCGTACGCAGTCGCGTATCGCGCAGGTCGCGCAGAAGCCGTAGAGTTTCTTCGGAGGGTCCGGCTGCATGCATCCCAGGCACTCCGTATCCTCGGGCTTTGTTCCGTACAGGTTGCCCATCACCGTCTTGAACTTCTCGTTTCCGTCCCTGGTGGCGATGTAGACGCCGCATGCGCCGCAGTACAGGCCGCACGGCGCCATCAGGTCCCTGTTCCTGATCTCCTCTTCGGTCCATCCTTCCATCGAATGCCTCCTTGTGCCGGTTCCTCGGCGGGGAAGATCGCGGCCACCCTGGTATGCAGAATCTCTGTGCGAGAACTACTTTCTCTTGAGTGCTATCTTCAGGACGTCCATCATCTCGCCAACGAAGTGAAAGGTAATCTCTTTCCTGATCTTTTCCGGGATGTCTTCGATATCCTTCGTATTCCACTTGGGAAGGATAAGGGTCTTGATACCCGCCCGATGGGCGGCGAGGACCTTTTCTTTGATCCCCCCCACGGGGAGGACCACGCCCCGGAGGGTGATTTCACCCGTCATGGCAAGGTCTTCCTTGATCGGCCTGCCGGTCAGCAGTGAGGTGAGGGCCGTCAGGATCGTCACCCCAGCCGAGGGACCGTCCTTCTGGATGGCGCCTGCGGGGACATGGATATGGACATCCATGGTTTCGAAGAAGTCGCTCTTGATCTTCAGTTCCTTCGCGTTGGCGCGGACGAAGCTCAGGGCCGCCGTCGCCGATTCCTTCATGATGTCGCCCAGCTGGCCGGTCATGGTCAATCCCTTGTTCCCCTTCATGGCGGTGGCTTCCACGAAGAGCAGCTCGCCTCCCGTGGGGGTCCAGGCCAGTCCCATGGCGACCCCCGGTTTCGAGATCCTCGCCTTTTTCTCGGAGGTAATCCTGACGGGTCCCAGGTATTTGTGCAGGTCTTTCGCCCTGATCGACGCCGCCTGGATATTGCCGACCGCCACCTCGCTCGCGACGCCGCGGCAGATGTTCGCGATCTCCCGTTCGAGATTCCGCACCCCGGCCTCGCGGGTGTACCCCGATATGATTGTTTTCAGGGCAGCTTTTGCGATCTTGAGCTGTTTCGGCTGCAGGCCGTTGGCCTCGATCTGGCGGGGGATGAGGTAGCGCTGGGCGATCTTGATCTTTTCGTCCAGCGTGTACCCGAGGAGCTCGATCACCTCCAGCCGGTCGCGCAGGGCGGGGGGGATCGTGTCCAGGATGTTCGCCGTGGTGATGAACATGACGTGCGACAGATCGAAGGGGACATCGAGGTAGTGATCGCTGAAGGAAAAGTTCTGCTCGGGATCGAGGACCTCGAGGAGCGCCGATGAGGGATCGCCCCGGAAATCCATCCCCAGCTTGTCGATCTCATCGAGCATGAAGACGGGGTTGTTCGATTCGGCCCGTCTCAGACCCTGGATAATCCGTCCCGGCAGGGCTCCGATGTAGGTCCGCCGGTGGCCGCGTATCTCCGCCTCATCCCGCACGCCTCCCAGCGAGATACGGATAAACTTTCTGCCGAGGGCCCGGGCGATGGAGGTACCCAAAGAAGTCTTCCCCGTCCCCGGGGGGCCGGCGAAACAGAGGATCGGACCCTTTGTGTCCGGTTTCAGCTTTCTGACGGAGAGATATTCGATGACCCGTTTTTTCGCCTTTTCGAGCCCGTAGTGGTCGTCGTCCAGGACCTTCCGCGCCTTCCGGATATCGAGATTGTCCTTCGTGCTCTTGTTCCATGGGAGAGTCGTCATCCAGTCCAGGTAGGTCGATGCGACGGTATACTCGGCCGAAGAGGGGTGCATCCGTGCAAGGCGATTCAGTTCGCGCTCCGCTTCCTTTCTCGCCTCTTCGGGAAGCCCTATCTCCTCGATCTTTGAGCGGTATTCTTCGATCTCGACCTTGGATTCGTCCTCATCCTCGCCCAGTTCCTCCTTGATCGCCTTGAGCTGCTGGCGGAGGAAGTATTCCCGCTGGCCTTTGTCGATGTCATCCTTGACCTGGGTCTGTATCTTGTTTCCCAGTTCGAGGATCTCGAGCCGGTGACTCACGACCCGGGTCACCTGTTCGAGGCGTTTCTTGACATCCAGCGTCTCGAGGACCGTCTGTTTCTCTTCGGGATCCGCATTGATCAGCGTGGCGATCATGTCGGCCAGCGCGCCCGGTTCCCTGATAGTCGTCGCGAGGGCGCCGACCTCCTGCGGGAGAAAGGGCGAAAGCTTCACGATACGATCGAAGAGGTTGACCAGATTCGCCATCAGGGCCTCGATCTTGATCCCCTTCGCCTCTCTGTCGGCAAGTGCCGTCACCCGTGCCTGAAGATAGGATTTCCCCTCGATGAATTCGTCGATGGCGAACCGGCTGATCCCCTGTACGAGCATCTGTGCCTTGCTGTCCGCCGTCTTTGCCATCTTCAATATCACCACGACCGTTCCGACATGGTAGATATCGTCGGGGTCGGGAAGCTCGTCGGGAGAGAGGACCTTTTTCCCCATGACGAAGCCGATGAGACGGTCGTCGGCCATTGCCTCGTCGACAAGATTGATGGCTCGTTCGCCGGTGACCTCCAGGGGGAACGTCATGTGCGGATACACAACGATATTATAAAGAGAGAGCACCGGGAGAATATCCGGTATCCTGACATCTTTTAACTCTCCCGAAAGCTGTTTCTCAACCATGAAATCCTCCACGGATCTTTGGCAGCATCAATAACCCCGATCAGTCGCTTTGAATAACGATCCTGCGTACCTTCCTTTCCTGCGGCAATTTGGGGATGTGGATCTCGAGCATCCCGTCATTGTACGTGGCGGTAACACCATCCGTGTCGATGGGAACGGCGAGGGACAGGGTGCGCTCGAAATGGCCGTAGGTAATCTCCGCAAGACGGTACCGGGAGTTTTTTATACGGTATCGTTCCGTCCTTTTCCCGGCCAGCTTCAGCGTCCGGCGGCCGACCTCCAGGTGGATGTCTTCATCTCTCACCCCTGCCAGTTCCGCGACGATGGTCACTTCTTCGGCGGTTTCGTAGATATTGACCGGGGGCTTCCAGGTACGCCTGTGCAGGACATAGGACGGATCGAAGAGACGTAAGATCCCATCACCAACAGTTTCCTGCGTTTCGGTTCCGGCCGTGTCCCGATCATCCCCAAATCTGATTTTGATGAAATCCATGGTACGCTCCCGGAGGCCTTATTTTTCTTCTATGACACATCTTTATATAAAACCGCAGCTATGTCAACACAGTAAAATATGGCGACGGCATCTATAGATGATAGGAAGACCTTTCTCCAGGGAATGTCTCGAAAGAAATTTTTCTTAAAGTTTTTGAAGGGACTGGACGATCTTTATCAGTAGATAAGTTTTCAGGGACGCTTGGCAAAAATATTCGATACTATGGATGTAATAGGATATAGGTGATACTACCGGGGCTGAGAGAGCCATGGAGGGGGGCATTTTTCCAGACAGGTGCGGACAAGGCGCGATGGCCCTTCCATGGATCGAACGGAGCCCTGATTAAAGCGGTGATGTATAGGGAATAGGGTAAGGCCCTCGGTGGTCGCGGCGGGTTGAGAATACCTGCCGGGCCTCTTTCGCTCCTCCGTTGCGACGGATCGCAATCGCACGACAGCAGGGAGACGTCCCGTGAACAGTACATCTTTCCTCGAGCTGGTCCAAAACGCCGCGCTGCTCCTGGCGGTCGCCTTCATCTTCGACGTCGTCGCCGTCCGGTGGCGTACGGAACTTGCATTATTCTGGCAGACGCTTGCCGGTCTCGCCCTCGGAGTGATCGGCATTACCCTGATGCTGACATCATGGACCTTCGTACCGGGGATCATATTCGATACCCGTTCGGTCCTCATCGGAATATCGGGATTCTTTTTCGGTGTGATCCCCACCGTTATCGCTATGGCGATGACTGCAGCGTTTCGCATCTACCAGGGCGGGGCGGCCACCCTGGTAGGCGTGTGCGTGATCCTCTCTTCGGGTACGATAGGGATCGCCTGGCGGCACTTTTGCCGGCGTCCCCTGGCGGAGATTCCCTGGCGCGAACTTTATCTGTTCGGCATGCTGATCCATATCGTCATGCTGGCCCTGATGTTCATGCTGCCCTGGGAGACCGCTTTGCGGGTCCTTTCGAACATTGCACTCCCGGTCCTGGTCATTTTTCCGGTGGCTACCACCCTCCTGGGGGTCTTGATGGTCAATCGCCTGCGGCGCGAACTCTCGGAAGAGGCATTGCGTGAGAACGAGCAGATGCTGGAAGACACCCAGGCCATCTCGAGGATCGGCGGGTGGGTGTACGATATCGGGAAAAACCGAGTCACATGGACGGACGAGGTGTATCGGATCTACGGTGTTTCCAAGGATTTCGATCCCAGTGATATCGAGAAAAGCATGGCATTTTACTCCGAAGAGGATCGAGTCACTATCGAGAAGGCATTCGAGAACGCCGTTCGGAGTGGTGATTCGTATGATCTCCAGTTGCAGTTCACATCCGCCGACGGCACGCGCAAGTGGGTACGGACGATAGGGAATCCGGTCCGCAACGGGGGTAAGGTCGCCAAGGTGATCGGCAATATGATGGATGTCACCGAACGGAAAGGGGCGGAGGAAGCCCTTCTCGATACGACTGAACGGCTGAGCAAGTCCCTGGACGGCACGGTCCAGGCCATCTCCATGGTCGTGGAAGCGAGAGATCCTTACACGGCCGGTCATCAGAGACGGTCGGCCGATCTGGCACGGGCGATGGCCGAGGAGATGGGATTTCCATCGGACCGCGTCGAATTCATCCGCATGGCCGCCAGTATCCATGACATCGGAAAGATCGCCGTTCCGGCCGAGATACTCAGCAAGCCGGCGAAACTAACAGAAATAGAGTTCAGCCTGGTCAAGGCCCATCCCGTGACCGGTCATGATATTCTCAGGGATATCGATTTCTTCTGGCCTATTGCCGACGTTGTCCTCCAGCATCACGAGAGGATGAACGGGTCCGGTTATCCCCATGGACTCAAGGGGGACGAGATTCTCCCAGAGGCGCGGATCCTGGCCGTGGCTGATGTGATAGAGGCCATATTGTCGCATCGCCCGTATCGCTCGGCCCTTGGTCTCGACGCTGCCCTGGGAGAGATCTCGGAAAACAGGGGCGTCCTCTACGACCCTGAGGCCGTGGATTCCTGCCTGAAACTCTTTCAAGAGAAGAATTTCCGCTTTCAGTAAACCGTTTGTCTCTGTGTGGGGGGGAGGGGATCAGGCAGAGGGAGACCATCCCTTTTTCAGGGCTGCCCCTCCGAGATAGGCTTCCTGGATTTTCGTGTTGGATTTCAATTCGGAGGAGCTGCCGCTCGTGGAGATGCGGCCGGTTTCGAGGACGTAACCCGTGCGTGCGATCTCCAGAGCCTTGTGGGCGTTTTGTTCCACCAGGAGGATGGAGGTGCCCTGGTCGTTGATCTCCCGGATGATGTCGAAGATCTGTTTGACGAGGATTGGCGCCAGTCCCAGGGAAGGTTCGTCCAGGAGGAGAAGGCGCGGGGAGCTCATCAGCGCCCGCCCGATGGCGAGCATCTGCTGTTCGCCGCCCGAAAGCGTTCCCGAGAGCTGTCGTCTCCGCTCTTTCAGGATGGGGAAGAGGGAGAATACCCGTTCCTTCGCCTGCGCCGCTTCGACCTTGTGTTTCTGCCTCGTGTAAGCCCCCAGATTGAGATTCTCCTCCACGGTGAGGGTGGAAAAGACCTTTCGCCCCTCCGGTGACTGCGAGATCCCGCGCAGGACGATTTCGTAGGGGGGGACCCCGTTCAGGATCTCCTTCTTGAAGGAGATCCGTCCGGACCGGATGGGCAGGAGGCCCGATATGGCGTTCAAAAGAGTAGTTTTCCCGGCCCCGTTCGCCCCCAGGACCGTTGCGATCTCACCTTCCTCGAGATAGAGGGAGATCCCCTTCAGAGCCTCCACCGATCCGTACCATACCTGCATGTCCTCTACGACGAGCAGCGGTGCCATGGCTATGCCTCCTCCTCGTCGCCGGTGCCGAGGTATGCCTCTATGACACGGGGGTTGTGGTAGATAGCCTCCGGAGTCCCCTCGGCGATCTTCTGCCCCCCGTCCATGACGGTCACCCAGTCCGATATCCCCATGACCACGTTCATGTCGTGCTCGATGAGAAGGATGGTCACGTTCTCCCGGCGGATGAGGTCTTTCAGAAAGGCCATGAGATCTTCCGTCTCCCGGGTGTTCAGGCCGCTGCTCGGCTCGTCCAGAACCAACAGAATCGGTTCCGTGGCAAGGGCGCGGGCGATCTCCAGCATGCGCTGGCTGCCATAGGCAATATTTCTTGCCAGTTCGTTCTGCGCCTCCTGAAGCCTCACGTGGCGGAGACGGGATTCGGCGATCTCGATGGCGCGTTTCTCCTCGTTCTTCTGGCGGGCCGTTCGAAACAGCGAGGCCCACAGCCCCGCGGAGGCCCGGCAGTGCTGGCCGGCCATGACGTTTTCCAGGCAGGTCATGGTTGGAAAGAGGCGGATATTCTGAAAGGTCCGGGCGATCCCCTTGGCCACGATCTGATGAGGCTTCTTTCCGGTGATATCCTCGTTATTGAATATGATCTTCCCCCCTTCGGGTCGGTAGATGCCGGTGACGGCATTGAACACGGTCGTTTTCCCCGCGCCGTTGGGGCCGATGAGGCTTGAAATCTCCCCTTCGTGAACCGTCAGGTCAAAGCCGCTCACGGCGGTCAGGCCCCCGAAGATCTTGGTCAGCTCCCTGGTTTCCAGAATGATTCTGGAATCTCTTCGACGGTCTGGTTCAGGCATCGTTCTCCCCCGTTTTCGCCAGGAGTGCCGTGAAGGGCGGCCCGCCACGCTTCCGCGGCCAGGCGCCTCCGGGCCGGAACATCATCATGAGGATCATCACCGTTCCGAAGACGAGCATCCGGTACATGGTGAAGGGCCTGAAGATCTCGGGGAAGAGACTGATGAAGGCGGCGCCGATAATAACCCCCGGAATGGAGCCCATTCCTCCGATCAGGACGATGCAGAACATGAGACATGATTCCCAGAAGGTAAAACTTTCGGGGGAGACGCACATCAGCTTGCTGGCGTAGATGTTTCCGGCTACGCCGGCAAGGGCCGCTCCCAGGACGAATGCGAGGAGCTTGTAATATCTGACGTTGATCCCCGCGGCCCCGGCGGCCGTTTCATCCTCACGGATGTAGTTCCAGGCCCGTCCGATCCGGGACTTCTGCAGCCGCAGCAGCCCCGCGATGGTGATCCCCACCACCAGCCATATGAAGAAGTAGAATTCGATGGAGGAGTCGATGATGAAGAACGGTCCGACGGCGGGAAAGTCGATCCCGAAGACGCCGTTGGGTCCCCCCGTCAGATCGAAGGGATTGTTGATCAGGGCGAGCCGTACGATCTCTCCCATGCCGATGGTGACGATGCACAGGTAATCGCCCCTGAGGTGGATGATGGGCGAGCAGACGGCAAACGCAAAGAGTGCCGCGGCGAGGGCGCTCGCCGGCAGGAGGAGCAGAACGGGGATCCCGAATTTCGTGTTGAGTATGGCCGTGGTGTAGGCGCCGATGGCATAGAATCCGGCGTGCCCCAGGTCGAAGAGACCCACCTCGCCGAGGACGATGTTGAGACTCAAGCCCAGGAGGGCGTAGATACCGAAGAAGAAGGCGATATCGATGAAATAGTTGCTTGCCAGAAAGGGATAGAGGATGAATATCCCGAGGATAACAATGAGCGCGTTCTGCCCGGAGCCGAAAAACCGTGTAACGTTGGTTTGATGTTTGTTTTCCATGGCTTACACCTTTTCAGCCGTTTTCTCGCCGAAAAGGCCGGTCGGTCTGAATATCAGGACCAGGATCAGGATCAGAAAGACGAAGACGTTTTTCCAGGCCTCCGATATGTAGACGGCACCGAACATCTCAAGGATGCCCAGGATGAGACCGCCGAGCATGGCTCCGGGAAGGTTTCCGATTCCGCCGAGGATGGTCGCCGTAAACGCCTTCAGACCATAGTTCCATCCCATGGTAAAACTGATCTGCCGGTAGTACATCCCCACCATGACGCCGGTGATGGCCCCCAGGGCGGGCCCCAGGGTGAATATAAAGAATATGACCTTGTTGAAGTTGATCCCCATGAGAGAGGCCGTATCCCGGTCGAGTGCGGTCGCCCTGACGGCCGCGCCGAAGAGGGTCTTCTGTATGATATAGTATAGGATTCCCATGAGGACAAAAGAGAGGACGAGGATGACCACTTGGAGCAAGGTGATGTGGATGCCGCCCAGGTGAAGGTGGATATTCGGGATGAGCTCGGCGGGGTAGGCCTGGTAGCGGGGACCCCAGATGACCATGATGGTGTTCTGCAGGAAGATCGACGCCCCCAGGGCGGAGACGACGGCCGGGAGACGGCCTGCCGGGTAGATGGGGCGGTATGCCGCACGTTCGACGGCGATACCGACCAGGGCGAGGCAGAGTGCGGCGATCATCAGTGCTACTCCCACCATCCCCCATGCGCCGAAGTGGGTTGTCAGAAAGGCTGAGGCAAAGACCAGGACCGTGTAGCCGATGTAGGATCCGAGGGCGAAAAAATCTCCGTGGGCGAAGTTGATCAGCTTGAGGATGCCGTAGACCATCGAGTATCCGAGGGCGATGAGGGCGTAAAAAGAGCCGATCGTGAGTCCGTTGATGAGCTGTTCTATGAAAACTTCCATCTATCTCAAGTCTTTCCTGCCCCTCCGACGGTCTGCCGGCGATCGCGACGGTCGGCCCCCCTGCTGATGTATCGTGCCGCATCCGGGAGTAAATCCGAATGCGGCACGGTCAGAACGATCTCTTATCCGCTTATTTCGAGACGACGATGTGCCCCGCGTCATCAACCACGTAGAGGTAGAACGGTACTCCTTCACGGTCTCCCTGTTCGGTAAAACCGATGGGGCCCGTTATCCCCGGCACGCCGTCGACCTTGTTGCGCAGATAGTCGGCAAGGATATCGGCATTCGTCGAGCCGGTCTTATCCACGGCATAGGCGATGATGTTCAGGGCGTCCGCGGCGTAGATGGGCCAGGGACTGGAGGGGATCTCACCGAACTTGTCCTTGTAAGCCTTCAGGAATTCCTTGGCTTCGGGGTAGGGGAGATCGGCGGGAAGGGGCTCGTTGGTCATGAAGCATCCCTTCGCGGTATTCAGGCCGGCGATCTTCACAAACTCGTCGTTGATCGCCGCGTTTCCGCCCACAAAGGGACAGGTGATCCCGATGTCGCGGGCCTGGCTGACCAGGAGCGCCGCTTCGGCGTAGTAGCCGGTGAAGTACCACACCTGGGGTTTCGTCTCGCGCAGCTTGGTGAGGGTGACCCGGAAGTCCTTCTCGCCGGGGGTGATCGCGTCGTAATAGACGATCTCGACCTTCCCGGCATCGATCATCCCCTTGAGGGCCCGCTTCGTGTCCTCGGCCAGTCCCTTTCCGAAGGCCGTGTTGTCATGCATGATGGCGATCCGCTTCGCGTTGAATTTCGCGGGGACGGCCTTCGCGAAGAAGGCCCCCTGCGAATCGTCTCGTCCGCAGGTGCGGAAGAAATACTTGAAGTCCCGCTGCGTCAGCCGTACCGCCGTGACGCCGTACCCGATGTTTACCTTCTTGAACTTTTCGTAGATGTTCGATGCCGGCTCGCAGATCGATGAACCGTAGGTTGAGACGGCCGCCACCACATCCTTCTGCCCCACCAGTTTCTGTGCAGCCAGGGCGCCTGTCTTGGGCTCTCCCGCATCGTCGACAACGCGGAGTTCGACCATCCGCCCGCCGAGAATTCCGCCCTTCTGGTTGATCAACTGGGCGGCTATCTCACACGATTGTTTAGCCATTTCACCTTCGTAAGCCCAGGGTCCCGTTATCGGTCCCTGCAGGCCGATGACGACGGGTTCGGCGGCCATAACCGTAAAGGGCATGCCGATACAAGCCAGCGCGCTGATAACCACCAACAGTTTTGAAATCTTCATCGATCGCTCTCCTTTGCTCTATTGGTTACGGTATATGAGACAAAGACACACGTCCCTCTGAAAGGGCTGCAGCGGGTCACAACCGGTCAGCGGGCCGGAGTATATAGACAGTGGCGTTTTCCTGTCAAGAATAAAGTAATTCTTAATGCCCTGTCGTGATCGAGGACCCGGGCCGCCCTTACGGTCGTTCCGTCAGTCAGCCAGCCACTTGTACATGACCAGCGCGTCCACCGGCCCCTCTTTGCTGTGTATGAACGCCTTGGGCAGGCGGCCGGCGATATCGAATCCCAGCCGCTGCCAGAGCCGTATGGCTCCCCGGTTCGTCGACACGACTAGGTTGAACTGCATGGCCTTGTAGCCGAGCTCGACTGCCGCCTTCTGGGAGTGCTCGCACATGGAAGTCGCCAGGCCTTTCCCCCGGGCCCGTGCCGTGACCATGTACCCGCAGTTGCAGACGTGCCTGCCCAGGCCCGGCTGGTTTCTTTTGAGGTAGTAGGTTCCGAGGATGGTGCCGGCCTCTTCGATGACGAAGGTCTTGTGCGGCTGCGTCATCCAGATCTGGAATGCCTCCTCCTTCGTCGTCCGGGGGTCATACGCGTATGTCTCGCCGGCGGAGACGATCTCGTGGAAAATCGGCCAGATATTCTCAAAATCCTGTGCCGTTGCTTCTCTGATACTCATGGGGAACATGATCCTCACGATCTTTGATGCGTCGAGTATCGCCGTGAGAAACCGTCAGGAATTCTGATGGCACAGTCAACTGCGGCCTGCGAAACTGACAGCGGATTGACGGTCTCTCAGTGGTTTCTTTACGCCGGTTGCGGCGCACTGCCGAAGATGGCGAAAAAGAGCCCGATGATCACTATCTGGATGGCCCAACCGATCAGGCACACACCGACCGCCCGGAGGGTGCTGGTATAGTCGAGGGCCTGCCTGACCGCGATCACCATCGCAACCAGCATCCAGATAGAGGCCACGAGAAAGACCGCCTGTCCGAGGCCGGGGATAAACCCCACCACGCGGATCAGGCCCGGAGAGCTCGAAAAGCCGATCGTCCGCAGCAGTTCGCCGGGATCCGAATGGGTCTGCGGTTCCGGGAGGAGTTTTGTGCCGATGAGGTATGTGAGCCAGGCCCAGAGATACCACCCCGCAAGGGCCGCGACCGTTCCGATCACGATTCCACCGAACCCTCCGGCCCTGATGCCCCCGATGCCGGCCGCCAGACTGGAGAGGACGACCACCGCCATCGCCTGTCCCATCGCTCCCCTGTCGGCCTCGACTTCCTCATACAGACGGACATCCAGCTTGGCGGCGCGAATGATACGATTCTGAAAGGTACTCATGATCCCTCCTGAGACATCTTGTGTTGCCTGTCTATATAATGCAAATCGGCGTCCGACGCCAGACATTTCCCGGCGTCTCTCTCGGGAGGAGAAAGGGCGGCTTCCTCATTACGCGATGTATAACGGACAGCAGTGTGTCGTATTAGAACGTACTCGGAAGGGTAAGGTTCAAAAGAGGAGGACAGCCCCGGCAATGCAGAAACAGCATTACCGGGGCTGTGAACAGAGTTACTTTATCTTCTTTCGGCCGGCGCTTAAAAGCCCGATGAGCCCGGCGCCCAGGAGCACCATCGTGCTGGGTTCGGGAACCGGGGCGGAGGATGAATTGTGAACAAGGAGGTTCTGATGACCGTCGATGTTTACGACGGAGTAGTGGCTCAGAAGATAATCCGTATCGATCGTTGCGTTCTCCAGGGCGTACAGATACCCGTCGTATACGGTTTCAACCGTCGAAGGTCCGTTGAGGGTGAAATCATCTCCGTAGAGCACCTTCCAGATGGCGCTCTGCAGGCCCGCATTTTCGACCGTTGTCAGCGATGGGGCGGAATAGGTATCCATGAGCCAGGCGATTTCCGCCGTCACCGGCTGCAGCATGCTTGCGATATCGTAGGTAGCCTTGGAAATGGTCGAATCCAGATCCACGCAGAACGCGGCCTGAAGATCACCCCATCCCAGGGTATCGTCATACAGGGATACCATAAATTCACCTGCGGAACCGCTCGTGGAATGTCCTTCCGGATGATCAAAGTATACGGACATGATATCCCAGCTGTCCACCCGCACCTGCGTGAGTGTGGCAGAGGCAGGGACGGCCGTCGCGACAGCAAGAATGCACGCGAAAAAAGCCGCGATGGTTGCCACCCGTATTTTTTTGAAGTTCCTGTCCATGCGTAGTACCTCCCTTATTGATGCAGCCGTAAAAAGCCGGATTGTGATCTAGCCATCTAATGGCTTGTCTGCTTTTCTTGGCTCCTGTTGTCTCAAGTTCGGGAGGCGGTGTAAATACTACCAAAGTAGTATTTTTAAGTGTTTTCGACACTTTAAATGCAGATTTCTCGTTCGGATGGTGACGGCGGAGAGTGATTCGCGGATTTTTTGCGAAAAACTTTTGATGGAAGGAAGGCCTCCCAGGAGAGGGGCGCGCGACGCTCTTTGGAAGAAAGGAAGATTTAAAGGTGCACGGCAGCAACCAAGGGAAAAGCGAAATTTTAATAACTAGTATTGATTGTCATTTCGATCTTCCTGTCATTTCGACCGGAGGGAGAAATCTTAGCGTTTCCGAGCGGCAAGGCACTCTTGAACTCGCGAGATTCAAAGCTCCTGGAGAGGGGAAGTGCTTCGAAACGAAAGGATTGGCGGGAGGTACGAAAGAGGAAAACAGGGGTCTCACGCAGAGCCTAACCGGGATGGCGCGAAAACGGCGACGATTCTCCCCATATTTCCCGGTTCAGCCGTCTCCGTGGCGAGAGGGTAAGAGCAACGGGTTGGTACTCCTTACAAGACCGTCGAATATATCTCTTTACTTCTTTTTATCGAGGAGCAAATCAAGCTTCTTCATGATCTCCTCCTGGTTCTTCAGGATCATCCGGAGGTATACCAGGGATGCGTCGGTGGTGTGGACCTTTGTCCCTCCCTGGGTGTTGCTCAGGGCCTTGTAGAAGTCCTTGTCCATGTCGAGGTAGACGCCTTTGGGGACGTTATAGGGGGAACTTTCTTCCTCGGCGCATACACTCGCCGGCACGCATACGGCAGCCCCGAAAAAGCACACGGCCAAGAGGAGTATGGATATGCGATTCTGCCTTTTCATCATTCACCTCGCACTCGTTTGTTCTTCCTGTTTTCAAAGCACGACCCGTGCCAGGAAGGGGAGGCTTTGATAAAATCCTCGGCCCCTCTCATGGCGGCCGTATGAATCGTTCCCGGATGTTCCTCAGTCGAACAGTATATGCGGGCTCATCTCGGTGGGCGTTTTCCAGGGGATTCCGTATTTCTGTCTCAGGATTCCCTGTTTGGTATCCCAGATTATATGGCAAAAACCCGTACGGCCCCGCAAAGGGTGGTCCTTCAGGATCTCGTCAACCTCTGCGTCGATGTTAGCGAAAATGCTTTTGTATCGCGGATCGTCTTCGATCGGGTCGTGGGCAATTGATGAACCCTGCTTTATGGAGTCACCTGGTAATTCGGATAATCGGCTATCCGGCGGAGCGGCGCATCCAAAGGAAGGGCTAAGCACCAGTAAAATAAAAGTGAATAACAATATCCGGCTCTGTTTCATTTCGTATGATCAGTGTGAAATCTGTTATTCCCCGCGCTGCCAGGTGACGACATATTCCGTCAGTTCGTCGGGTTTCTCGATGTCAGGCTCGACGCGGAGCCATTCTCCCGACAGCCCCGTCTCGCGGGCAGTGAGTTCGAAATGGCACATGGCAATCCCCATATCGACCCGTTGCAGGTCGGCCAGCTTGAAGATATCCATATTTCGTCTCCCGTACCCTTTCGTGCGCTGGAGATAGAAATGCCATCGCGATTCATCTCTGATGATACGCCACGGCTGTCTGTTCGACGCCGACGGCCCCAGGCGCACCATCTCAAGCGTCGCGGCAAAGGCCTCCGCTTTGTCCGCCGGCAAAGGCGTGCCGAAGGTTCCGTCGAAGAAGAGGGTATCCCACGCGAGGCGGCTGTCCGATCCGGCCCTTCGGCGAATGTACGAATCGAACCAGCGGCGCCTGTCCGCGGCGTATCCCACGGACACCACGGCCGGTATCATCTCCGTCTCTTTCAACGCGATCTTTCGGGAAAAACCGCTTTTGTTAAACGTCCCGCCGAGCCAGCAGGTGCCGAGGCCCCGGTCCGTCGCGAAAAGGATCGCCTGTTCAAGAAGATAGCCGCAGTCCTCCATACCGTTTTCTTCCCGGTCAACGGCGCAGACGATAAAACCGGAAGCCCCTCTGATGAAGCCGTATGTCCCCAGGCCTTTCAACGCGGCGAGGTCTTCCGGGCCGGCGGCCACCAGTTCCAGGCGCACCGCTCCGCCCAGCGGCCCCGTGGATGATTCCTCCAGCGCCTTTGACAGTGCATCTCTGATTTCCGGATCGATCGCCCGCGGGTCATAGGTACGGCACGAAAAACGCCGCTCGATAACCTCGGTTATCGCCTGATTGAATTGTGCCATTGGATCACGCATTCATCTGATCAATGAATCACAGCTTACCTTTTTGGCTCTTTTTCTCCTTCTTCTCGTTGCGCTTCTCTTTCAACGTCTTCCCCGGTTTTTTCTTTTCTGATTTTTGGGTATTCTTTCCTTTAGCCATTGTCTTTCTCCTTATTTTTTCAGCTTGTCATCATGACGAATTCGGGCAAATACATCAACCGGATTGCCCATCTTCTTACTTTTATAGAAGTCCCTTTTGTCCTCTCATCACTGATCTTCAGCTCTTAGTGTCTACTATCAGCTTCACAGTAACCAACCATCATCAGGAGCCGGTATTCGGCGGCTGTGGCTTCCCGCCTGCTCTTTTTCCCCGATCTCCAGCCGGGCCGCTCATTCTGCATCAACACGTGCTCCGGCTTTACGCCGTCAATCCCGATCCGGGCGAGGTTGTCGATGGTCTCCTGTTCCTGCGGGCACCGGCAATCGTTTCCCGCCCGTTGCACGCATTCCCGGTTGGAGATAAAGAACACCTCTACGTTCTTTTCTTTCAAGTACTTGATGAAGGAAACGGCGCCGGGGACTGCGGGGGCTCTTTTCAGAGCGATCCACTCATCCCACGTCCGGGGATCGAATCCGGTGCCATCGATAACAAGCTGCGCCTGATATGATGAATTGTCCAGCACCGTTTCATCGATATCCATGACCACGTCGGGTGGGAGGTACGAGAAATCCCCCCTCTGTTCAACGGCGGCCGTCCAGCCCTTGTCATGGAGGGCCGAATCAACATTTCCTATGGCAATATTATATATTTGCATACAGTTTGCCTTATATTCCGCCGAAGACTGCACCCACAGCGTGTTGTTCAGATTATTGTTCCCCGTTGTGGCGCACCCGCTCAGCAGGGCCAGAACTGAAGTGAAAACGGCTATCATTTTGATAGTTTCATAAGCCGGTGGAAAATTTCGATAACAGGGCTCTGTCCCTAAATCTGGTCATGACATTAGAGACCAGATGGGATTTTTAAGTGCATCATTTCCTTTCGGTCCAACGTACGCCCATCCACTATAAAAGTTCCATCGCCAACCGCGTGAACAGTTCGCTTCTCCTTTCGTGAATTATCAAAGTACGCCGCAATGCCTTCGAGGACGACGATATTGTGCTTCTTGACGATGTCCACAACTTTGCACTCGATATTCGCCATACATTCTTTTATCAAGGGCGCTTTGACATATTTTCCCTTCACGGGGGTCAGCATGAACTTTTCAAATTTGTCAGTATCAGCGCCCGAACAGGTTCCCACGCCAACGACCTTGTCAAGCATGTCAACAGTGGGAATCGCAATAACACATTCCTTCGTTTTACGGAGAGCGGCAAAGGAATAGTTCCAGGACCCGGTGGTCATGGCAAATAGCGGCGTAAAGTCCACCACCATGGTCCACGAGATCGTCATTATATTGTTGTTCTTTCCGTCATGTGTCGTAACAAGAACAACCGGACCGGATTCGAT